>Ga0208159_1000501_pt1 | contig 15588 bp, 29 predicted proteins | sample 9_EtaG_FD_184082 | JGI IMG/M metagenome (GOLD analysis project Ga0208159, IMG submission 184082) | Marine viral communities from the Subarctic Pacific Ocean - 9_ETSP_OMZ_AT15188 metaG (SPAdes) (version 2) | ecosystem: Environmental > Aquatic > Marine > Oceanic | place: Pacific Ocean | collected... | reverse complement strand
AAGCTCATAGTCTCTCGTTTTTTTTGGCGTGTAAGCTCTGCCTTGTCGCGTAAATCTCGGGCGACCTTTTCCGACTGGTTCACCCTGCATCCAAAAATCAATTCTTTTCATGGTTCGTTAGCCAGTCTTTAATCTCTTGTTTAAAATCGTCTGCGCTTTGTTCGATCGGAAACGGCGGCGGAGCCAGTGAAACAGCTTGGCTTGGCAAATGATCCTTTATTAAATTACTAATAATTAATGCCTGAGATTGATTAGTTTTATTGCTGTAATCGATCAACCGTTGCTTGCTGGTTGACGGTATGCGAACTGTAAAATTTACCAGGTTTTCATTATTTTTTATTATTTGCTTCCTTTTTTTCATAGCAAGAACGCCTCTCAATAAATTAATTATGTGATACCACTTGACATATAATCTGGTATCACTTACTTATCAATATGTAATTTAATAGTTCACAGGAAGGACAAAGCAAATGCAACTTATGAATAGCTTTCAAACATGGGCAATTAATCAGCTCACAGAAAATGGCTTCAAAGCCTCTACTATTGGTAATTGGGTCAAAGTTGAAGAACCATTTGGTCAATACAGTTACATCATGTCTTATCAAGGCGTCACTACATACATTGGAGAAAAGTGAAATGCAGTCAATAATTACAAAACAACTTAGCCCAACTAATTACAATGGAGATCGCATCAAAGCTAAGGCTTCATATGCTAAGGTTTCAGTAACAGTTGGTTATAATTACGCACTTAACCATGAGCAAAATCATTTAGAAGCCGCAAGAGCATTAGCTAAAAAGCTAAATTGGGGTGGTGATTTTGTTGGCGGTTCAAATGGGAATGACAGTTGGGTTTTTGTAAACGCAAAAGCCGCAAAATCTGGACGTATGATTTTTAAATCAAAGGAGCTTGCACAATGACAATTACTACATTCAGAAAAGTATTTGTTGAAGAGATGAAAGATTGGGATGAGAACAAAATAAGCGGTTATGTATATTTAACTGAGGGGCAAGAAAAGCCAACATCAGATGAATATATGGATCACTATCTGCACATTGTTAAAAATGATTATAAGCATAAGCATTATGGCAATAAAGACTTTATGCTTTTTGTTGATCGTGGTGAGTACCAAAGCGACCAACTCACCGACCTAGAAAACATTTTGTTTGAATGGGCAAACGGCGAATATCATCAGGGCACTTATAAAATTGTAGAGGTAAAAGAATAATGGAACGTAGTATCAAAACGGAATTTTCGAAATTTGACGACAAGCAAGGATTTCAAAAGCTTTTAACAGATTTATCTAAATATGATTTTACTGATGAGTGTTGGCACAATGAAGCTATGCCTCATGTATGTAAGATGATGCCAACAGAAAAATATCCTGACAGAGCTTTAAGAGTTTGGATGGATTTTAAAAGCCAGAAAAAAAGCGAAATATATTGCGATGCTAAAAAAGGTGAAACTTACTATAGATTTAATGTTCAATTAAATGGTGAGTACGGTGACGGAGACACGACAGAATTTAGCAAAGACTTTGAAACAATGGACGAGGCCATAAAGTTTGTTGAGGAGCTAATAAAATGAAAGATTGGATTGAAGCAATACTAGGCGCGGTTTGTCTGTTTGTTGGTATGGGTGGAATAATGTTTATTATGTGGGCGGCAATGTCATGAAATTAATGAGCGACTATTACTTGAGGGTCACAAATTGCAAAACTGGAAACACTGAAATGTGGAAAGTCAAAGCTAACACAGAAGATGAGGCAATAGAGAATATTGAAACCAAGTTTGAAAATAAATATGTGAAGATATTTCTTAAACAGCAACTTTTAAAAGTGGAGACTGATTACAATGACAGCTGATGAATTGATTGCGCTAATCCACAGCGCCATAAAAGAAACTAAAGTAGATTGTGAACGGCTCACAGAGTTTGAGCAAGACAACGATGAAATAGTAATGAGATTTTTTGGATTAGAGGAGGAAGAAGAATGATTGATCAAGTTGACATTAAAAAAATGCACCATCGCAACGCACCAGATACGGAGATTGCGACAGCGCATAAGGTGGCTCCAAGGGTAGTCGGGAGGAGACTACAAATTCTTTGCGGCCTTGCACAGTGCGGAGAAGCAAGGACAGGCAGTGAGCTTGCAAAGAACCTCGGGCTATCTATCCTTAGCGTAAGGCCAAGGCTTACCGAATTGCAAGAAATAAATTGCATTCTTGACACAGAAACAAGGCGCAAAAATGAGTTCGGAAACACTGAGATAGTTTGGCAGATAACAGAGAAGGGATGGCAATATGTTTATTAAGTACGAAGAGATCAGGCGATTAGCTGATAGTATTAGAGAGATGTGCAACAATGATGAGGACACTTTTCTTGATACACTGGACGGAGAAACGGACGCTCTCGACATTCTAGGTAAACTTATTCAGGAGCGCTCAGAAGTGTTGGGCTACGAAGCCGCAAACAAAGAGCTTGCAGAGCAGTACAAAAAGCGAGCCGACAGAATGGCAAATAAAGCGGATGCCATAAACCAAACCATGAAGCACTTGCTTACTGCAATGGGAGTAAAAAAGGTAAACCATGCACTAGCAACAGTAAGTATAACTAAACCTCGATGGTCAGTTGAGGTGGTTGACGAGGCACAAGTGCCAACACAACTTAAGATAACGACAACAAAGCCTGATCTAAGAGCTATTAAAAAGCATTTAGATGATGGTGAACCAGTGCCAGGATGCCGCCCCAAGGTGGGCTACGAAGGCGTAACAGTGAGGATAAAATGAAATCAAAAGATGAAATAATTAAAAGCTTAGAGGGAGAGATTGAAAATCTAACCGGATCTATTGCAAAGCTGCAAGCTTACGAGCAAATATTTGAATACATGATTAGCTCTGTTAGTGAGGTAAAATTAGAGCGACCAAAAACAATAACTTGTAAATATCGTTTGTTACATGGAACATCTCGAAAAAGAAACAACGGACACCAATGCCCTCCTGATTGCCAAGTATTAATTACTAAAGCCAACAGGGAATGGGGTAAAGGATGTCAGAAAGTTCACAACATGAAGCAACGAAGAGCTTATCAGGAGGGATAAAATAATGAACAAACTAATAGAAGCAATGAAGCACGTTAACGATCTTAATAAGAAAGTTGGCGTTTCACAGAGAGGTGGCAAAAAATATACAGAGGTTTTTGTCAGGGTGGAACAATTTAGAATGGCCTTTGGTGAAACAATGGGTATCAATACAGAGATACTTGTTGATGATGGCAAGCGTGTAGTTATCAAAGCAATCGTTACGCATGAAGGTAACATCATAGGCTCAGGCATGGCTGAGGAGATCAGAGGTAGCTCTATGGTTAACAAAACGTCAGCCATTGAGAACTGTGAAACCTCTGCTATTGGACGCGCTCTAGCCTCGTTAGGTTTGCATGGTGGTAGCTACGCAAGCGCTAATGAAATAGCGGCTGTTCAGCGCAAAGAAAAAGCAATGGAAGAACAGAAGCAGCCTGAACCCAAAGCAAAGCCAGAGATCGATGTAAGCGTACACCCACAGGAAATAGAACAGCCTGAACCCAAAGAAGGTTGGCGCTTAGTTTATCACAACGGAGAGTTTAAAGACATTCTCAGCACAGCCGGAATGTTTACTTCGGAGTTGGTCAACATGGTCAAGCTGTATCAGGAAAAGAAACGACCAAAGAAACAGCAGCTTGAACTAGTCCTGGCTAACTTCGAAAACCTGGACAAGCTAGGCGAGACAGCCCGATATACAGTCGAGATAGGTATAAAAGGTTTACTTGGCCTAGATGATCTCAGCAAAGACGCGCTCGAGTTTGAGTGGAACAAGCTACAGAAACAGGTGAAGTAATGAGTGGATGGAAAGAGCTATTGATTAAACAAGAATTGGAGAGAGCCGGATATATCCAGGCTCTAGCCAAACAAGACATATCCAGAAACCAAGGAGCGAGAAGGTTAAACGTATCGCTTACATATCTATCAAAGCTAATTGATAAGTATGGTATTCACTGGCCAGCCAGGTATGGACAAGGTGTCGGGATAAACAAGGTTCCAGGCGGTGTTGCTGAGTATATTAAGCTAGCAGATCAAGGCTACTCAAAAGCGGATGCCGCAAGAGAGCTAGACGTTTCGTTTAATACCGTTTGTGCTGTAGCAAAAAACAATAAGATAAAGTTTGTAGATGGCAGAACAAAAGGTGGGCTACGAAGCCCAAAGATTGATGTTACGTCACGTTGATTTGTGTAGTGGAATAGGTGGCTTTGCTCTTGGCTTTCAATGGGCAGAGCTGAGCCAACCTGTTCTCTTCTGTGACATAGAACCTTGGTCACGCAAAGTTTTAAGAAAGCATTGGCCAGACGTGCCGATTGCAGAAGATGTAAAGGAGTTAGCAAATGACCCAGATGGACTTGTTCCCGACTGCGATATCCTCACAGCCGGATACCCATGCCAACCGTTCAGCGTTGCCGGAGATAGAAGAGGCACGGAAGATGACCGACATATCTGGCCAGAAATATTTACCATTATTAAAAGAAAGCGACCAACTTTTTGCGTTTTCGAAAATGTTTATGGCCACATCTCTATGGGGATCGATGAAGTGCTTTATGATTTGGAGAGGGCAGGGAACTCCACAAGGGCGTTTGTTGTTCCGGCTGTTGCCTGTGACGCACCCCACAGAAGAGACAGAGTTTGGATTATCGCCAGAAATGTGGCCGACACCAGCAGCAAGAGATTACAAGGGAGCCAACGGCTACGAAAGAACAAAACAAAAGATAGACAAAGGGGAGAGGGCGCAAATGGGTCAGCTGCCCAATGCAGTGATGATGCAAGAAGGCAAACACATTTCTGGAAGCCTGAACCCCCAGTGGGTAGAGTGGCTCATGGGATACCCAGAAGGGTGGACAGACTTAGAGGATTAGGCAACGCAATCGTGCCTCAGATCGCTCAGAGGATTGGTGAAACAATTAAGAATAGTATTTAATTACTTTCTACGAGCAGCCATCATTTTTTTCATGGCTGCTTTTTTTAATTTAGGATCTTTCTTAGCAGCCTTTGATGGCCGACCAGCTTTAGATCCGTAACTCCCTTTCCCATATGGCATTTAACTACTCCTAAATAAATCACCGTCTGCTTTTTTAACCGTTGCTTTGCCCTTCGCATGAGCCTTTAACCTGGCAACAGCCCAGGCATGAGCCGACATCTTCGGCCTCGAACCGCTTGAGTAATACGCACCCAAGCCACGCTTATATATCTTTTCAGCACGAGAAGCGCCAAACATTTTTTTATACTTTGCTGGTGCAGCCATTATGAACCTACCTTCTTCATTGCTTTCTTGTGTGCCGCTGTGAAGCTCATCCCACCCATCATTAGCTTGGTCATCTCTTTCATATGCTTGCTAGTGTGATGCTTAGAATGTTTTTTCATGGTTGTCTTTTGCCTAGCAGTTAAAGGCTTTGAGGCTTTGCTCATCTTTTACTCCTCTGCTTGCTGATCCGATCCATCATGGCCGGAGTAAGTTTACCCATTTTGTAAAGCGCCCTGGTACGCATGATCTCTCTCCTGGTAGCATCAGGATTTTTAGATCCGCTTACATACTTCTTAGGTATGCCAGACTTCTTATCCTTTGGAACAGGTGCAAACTTACGTTTCATTAGCCATCTCCTAGCCACTCATAAATCTTTTTAGTTTGCTCGATACGATCCTTCAAGCCATGCGTACCACCATTTACACGCTTGGTTACAGCCTTAATAGTATCATCATCAACGCCCTTGTCACATATGGCAAACAGTTTGTTAGATCTAAAAAACCATAGGGCAGACTCAAAAGCATATTCAGTTTCAACAAAAACTGGATGCTTCATAACTTCTGGTAAACGCATATCACTAGCAAATGATCTATAATTAGAGCGTCCTGTTAGCTGGATAAAACCCTTTCCAGAAAATTTAAACCCATCTCCTGATGCTTCATCACCATTGCCCATGCGATTTGAATATACGTTGTTTGCTAATGCTTCTGGGTTTTTTGCGTAGGGCATTGCAGCCTCTACAGATTTAAATCGACTAGGCCATACGGCCATTAGTCGCTCTGGTGTACTGTAATACAAACCCTCTTTGGTACGCTTGAAGCCACCGCTTTCGTGGTGAGCTTGGCCCAAGAGATGAGCGCCACGTTTATCAGATAGCTCATAATGTTTTGCTATAGCTCTAGCAGTGTTAGGGCCAAACGATCCATCGTCTTTTACGCCACACTTAGCTTGTAATATTTTTAATGCGTCACTCATTTTTTGCTATCCGTTTTGTTGAGCTTGTCGAACGATCTCATCCCACCCATACCGAGCATACCTAACAACAATGGCATCATCACTGACATATCTGCTTGAGGTATACTGAAGCCAAAGCCCATTGCGATGGGAGCTACCATGTAGTTTATGCCCAAAGATATACCACCAATCCAGCCGATCAATGGACGCCAGGACGATTGAAACCAGTTGCCTTGAGCATCCATTTTTAATATTTCTAGCTGCGCCATCGCCAACTCTTGGGCGTGTTTGTCGCTCATGGTTGCAATCTCATGCGCTAACCTTGCGGCCTGGTCTTTATCTTTTATAACCTTGCCAAGCAAACCGCTGACAGGTTCAATCAGCTTATCTATCATTGGTTCTTCTCCCTGATTGCGTTAACTCCCATATAACCTACAACTGTACCCGAAGCAGCCACAACGTACACGCTTGCAATATCTGTTATTAAACTAGCGGCTGTATCGAAACCTAGCACGGAAGCTAATAGGATTATAAAAGGATATAATACGAGGCCTAGCGCTGACATAGTAACAAGTTTTCTTTCAAGGTTGCGTTTAGCGTCTGCATCTTGAATGGTTAAGCGTTTGTTTAGCACATCAAGTTTTGCAAACTCATCTTTCGACAGTGAGCCATCTTGATCCGTGTCTAACTTTTCAAATTCAGTCATTCAAAAAACCTCTTGCTACTCTAAGGTCACTTGTCTGTATAACAACCTTACCACTTTCTGTATACACTACAAACCTATTTCGTTTCACCTCTACTATCGTCATCTAATAATGCTATACATTCAATAATCATGTCGTTGGCTGTGACTAAAACATTAGCCTTGTCTCTTTCAACTAAGCAAGTCTCCTTATCGGGGTATGTATCTAGCAAATAATATTGCAAATGATCTGTTCTCACAAAGTGAAACCAAACTAAAGCATACATTACCACGGCATATAATCCCTAATATCTAGCCAGCCCATGAAGTGGAGGTAGAACGTACTGCCGACGAACGTGAATATGAGAAGCACAACTATTCCTACTACGGTTATGGCCACCTCTTGCCTTTGTATAGCATCACGCCTCGCCTGAGCTTCTGCCTCGCGCTTCTCTGCTAATACTTCTCTTCGGATTTTCAGCAACTCCAGGTATTTGCTTCTGCCATAGGTTTGCGTTATCCATTCTTTGAGTTCTTCTTCAGCTTCCGCTGCCTGTCTAATTTTCGCCCAACGATCCAGCGCCGTAGCGTTGGTGCTTTTGCCAGATACACCTTTCTTCTGTAGCGTTTTCTTTGCTTGGTCAGTCGCGTCAAAGAATTGTCCTATCTGCTTACTAAGACCAGCTACGGTTTTACCGGCGGCAAGCCCTGTCTTTATGCCAGCGAGGATTGTAATAGGGTCCATGTTTACCTACCGTCTGAGTTCATCGGGCGGCGTGTGAGGTATTCCATTGTGTTTTCTAGAGTTTTAATTCTAGCTTGTAGCTTGATGATCTGATTAAACTGTAAAAGAAAACCTTCTTGCGTTTCGTATACATCTTCAAACTCTTCATAGATTTCATCAATACTTTCATCAAACGTGCTATACAGTTCATCAGTATTTTCACTGTCACTTTCTTCAAGTTCAATTATATACTCTATAATTTCTGCTATCTGTTCTGTGTTTTCTTCTACATCACGAATGAGATTTGTGCGATCCGTTGCATTGTTTTCAATAGTAAGAGTTTCAACTTGCTCTGTTAGACCCTCAATAATTGATGCTTGGGAACTAGCGTACCAGATACCGCCGCCCACAGTTGAAACAATGGCTACCACCGCACTTGCGGCAACCGCTATGTTAACCTTGGGCAGATCCACACATCACCTATTCAGCCGCTTCTAATTTTATTTCCAAAGCAGCAACTAACTTTTCAGCGAAAGCTTCGCGAGCAACAGTCAGTTGATCAAAATTAAAACGTGCGCTAGCTAATTTAGCATCGAAATCTGTAACATGATTAAGAAGTATTTTCTGTTCATTAGTAAAATCTTCTAGTCTATACTCAGTTCCATTAATCATAATGGTTTTATCTTCTACCATAATATTGCTCCTTCTTAATTATTACCAAGGAACACCAGCACCAGAAGATGGCGTTTTTTGTAAATTAATATTGGCAGCAAGTGCAGTTTCTGTATCTGATTTGCTTACAATATTTTGCACCCAACCAATTACATTTTCCTCAGTTAAATTATCATAAGCTATAAAGTCTGATGATGATGCGTCATACTCTAAGTTACACGAACCGTATGATGATGTGCTATAGTCGCCATCTACTGCATCACAACGCCAATGTGCTACCGTCACACCGCCATCTGATAAGTTGCGCTCTGCTATTGGGATAGTCCATGTATATGTAATTGCCATTGTTTTTCCTTAATCTGCTATCTTATTCTCATAACGCTCCAAGTTATGTTTGCACCATTGAAAACATTTTGTGTAACTTGGAGGTTTGTGCCGCTCATTGACAAAGCCACTCTACTTCCTGCCAATATTGTTGTGATTTTAGATGTTGAACTAGCGTTAATGTGGACAATAGCTGTTGTGTTGTCTTCTATATTTCCTGTACCGCTTGCCAAAGCAGACACAATAAAATTACCTGCGTTACTAGCAAAAGAATGTAAAGTTGTTGCAACCCCAGTATTTGAAATAGAGGTTGTGCCGTTTTTAGTAGTAAAATGCCCACCTGTTATTCGTTTAACATTACTTGTTCCACCTGCCGCAGAAGTTGTTCCCACCATCAATTCGCCACCGCTATCGATGCGTAAGGCTTCACTAGCAAATGTATTAATAACCATAGAATTTGCAGTGTGATCGTAATATAACATTCCTATATTGGGATCGGCTGCATCACCAAAGAAAATATGGCTGTTGTATCCATTACGAACCATAAATTGCAAATCTGCTGATGCTGTTGCCCCTGCGTCAATCATAAGAGTTGCGGCACGACTAGCGTTTTGTGGAGATCCTGCATTAGTTCCATCAGAAATATGAAGACCTGATAATGGAGAATTTGTTCCAATTCCAACGTGTCGACTTGAATTAATCCTCATAGCTTCAGTTGGGCTTGTGCCATCTGAACCATCATTAGTGCGAAAAATAAGTTCCCCTTTTTGATCGTCTGCGGTAGCCTCATGGCTTGCTTGTATTTGCGCTAAAACACTTTGCTCACCACCAGATTGTTCGCCCTGAAATGTAATCTTACTTTCACGACCACCATCTGTATCTTCATGGGTAGTGTTCTTTAATTTTAACTCAGTTGTTTCATGTCCAATATCTACATTACCGCTATCGTCAATTATTAAACGAGGGTTGCCATCACCGTCTGATAAAACAATATGGTTGCTAGACGTTCTAATATCTAAGCCACCCTCATTACCATCAAATGAACCAACAATAGTATTCTTTTGTCCTGTCGTTATTAACGATCCTGAGCTTACACCTATGGCAGTGTTAAAACTAGCTGTTGAATTTGCTGTGAGTGCATCATGCCCAACGGCTGTATTGTTACCGCCTGGACTAGAGCCATCAAGAGAATCAAGAGCTGTATTTCCTAAAGCAACGTTGTTTGTACCAGTAGGAAAATTCCCTGTTCCTATTTTAAAACCACCAGCTGTTGAACCATCGTGAATACGAATTTGATTAGCTGTTGTGTCAAAACTTAGCTCACCTATCGCACCAGTAAACGCATTGTTTTGCGTTGCTGTGCCTCTTCTTAATTGTACTTGTATAGCCATTATACGCTCCCATAATCGTTGACAGTGACAACTGCATTAGCAACAGATCCATAATCATTTATAGCCGTTAATGCCCCTGAGTTCAAACTTGATGCCACTAAGTTAACATTCGATATGCTTGCGCCGACAATCCCGATATCTGTTGCATCATTAGCAACGGCAGTTATATCAGAACTTATTGCTCCGCAAGATGCCAAACTTGTTGAAATACCAGCCAGAGTATTCACGTTTGAAATTGAACCTGCCACTGTTCCAATATCTGTTGCATCAGCAGCAACAGCATTAATGTTTGTGGCATTTCCAGCAACCGAAGTTACATTAGAAGATATTCCAGCAACAGTTGTTACATTTGCTTTTATTGCAGCCAAGCCAGAGATTGCATCGGTTGCCGTTGTTCCATCCTCAATATCTGCCAATGTTGAAATGTCGGCTGTTATTGCTGCAACAGTTGACACATCTGCGATTGTTGGCCCAGCTTCCGGCGCTCCTGTTGTTGCGTTGAAACCTAACACCGTTCCTTTGCGATTATCCTTTGTCGGCATTTCTAAGCTTACAGTTTCATCGCCAGCATTAACTATGATTGCACGACCAACCTTTTCATCAAGCTGTTGAGCCATAATCACCAGGCTATCAAACTGTTCATTTAAGCTCGAGGCAAGCAAATCACCAGCTGTTACAAAATCAGTTGTACGCTCTAGGTTTCTGCCACCGATAATTGTTAATGTATCCGATGCCACAAGTGCTGATCCAAGAGTAACCGATCCAGTGCCATTTGCATTTGTTGATACTGTATAGTCAGCTGTTAATGTAAGTGTGGTTGTGTTCTTAATAACAATGAGATCACTGTCAGCTAATATGTTAAAAGTAAATGAAAAAGGACCAGTGCTAGTGTTTTCAGAAAACTGAACACGCCTTTGTATATTAGATATAGGTGTACTGGTCATCTATATAATCCTTCGATTTGTTTGTCTTATACCATATATTGTTTTGTTTTCCAATATTATTACCTAAATCCACCACCTGTTGCGATAATACTTGATGGCCTGATGGTAAACTTTGTACCGTTTTCTCTTTCCACTCGCCTCTCCATCCTTCGAAGATAGCCAGGATTAAGTGCCTCTTGAAGCTGATACCATATCAAATAATCCATAGCCTGTTTGGTGTAAAACACATTACCAAAAGGTGTATTGCGCTTGAGAAATCTTACAAGTTCAGCACGAGCATCGCCCTCTCCGGTAAGTAAAGCATCTCTTGTGTTTTGTAAAAAATCATTAGCCTCAGAAACTTCACTTAGAAAAGGACCAGCTAATGTTTGTAATGTGCCACCGCCATACCTGTTTGCTTCACCAAATAGAAAGTCTCCATATATTCCAAGACCACCACCTTGCAAGGCAGCCGCTAAAAAAGTTTCTGGGGAATGTGGACGCATCTCACGACCCCTCATAACCTCTTTGAGCTGCATAACAAAGTAGCCCATAACAGTCGTACCCACGACAGCATTGACCAATCCCATGTTAGCGCCAACCCCACGCTTTAGCTGATTTAATAGAGCAACTGGAACAGAACCCGTAGCCCCATAACCATAAATCTGACGCCCTAACGGTTTAGTAAGAGCCGTAACGCCAAAAGATTTAAACTGTGTTAAAAACCTTATGCCTTCACCGGCAATGGTTCCTGGGCGGTATCCCCTTCTAAGTATTGCTCTTTCCCTTGCCCCAGGCGAAGGAACAGCATTGTCAGCCTCAGACACAAGCAATGCAAAAAAGTTTTGCCTTAACGAAATATCTTCAATCTCACCAGGTATCAGGTATGTTCTGCCATCCGGACCTTTCTTAGCGCCCTTACGAGCCTTGTTCCATTTAGCAGCATCGATATCATATATGCTAAGAAGTCTCTGCAAATCATCGGGCAGTTTGTTAAAGCTCTTATTTGCCTCACGACCAAGATCATTAGCAATCATAAGCGTAACACCGCGCTTGTTGCTTTCCGTCCAGGGCTGCAAAAGATTTAATTTAAAAAACATTGACATAAGTTTTGATGTTTGGCCTGGGATATCATCAGCCGCATTGTGGCGGCTCATGAAATCTCCAAGCTGCCCCTCGATGCCAACACCTAGACGATCTGCAAATTCACGCATCTCGCCAGCGTTCATGCCTTTAAATACAGCGCTAAAAGCATCTCCCCAACTATCCATCATTGAGCGCCCCTGATACGATCTATTCGCTGCGATAAATGCAACATCAGAGAAAGCAGCTATAAATGCACCGCCTAATTTAGCCATTGTTTGCAATGCCCTTGCCCCATGAAACACTCTGGCTAAACGTGTATGAGATCCTAAATTTACATCTCCAGATACCTCTGCATAAGCAGCTTCAAAATTTATAAGGCCCGCTTCTCTTTTTAATTTTCTTACTTTCGTTGGGTCACTTTTATATTTTTCTAAAAGACGCTTTTTAATAAGATCAACCATTGCTTGCGGATTAGGCCCAAGCATCTCCATCAATGCTGTTGATCGCAACGAAGAGCTAATATCTTGTATAAATGCCTCACGCAAAGAAGCTCTGCCAAACAGCTGGTCATAATCATACCAATCATCTGCACTTTTAAAAGTAAACAAAGCGCTGGCGCTTTCACGTTTAGCTAGATTGCTCGGCCCCTTAAATGATTTAGATATTTCTGTTCTTTCGGTGTCCGTTCTTATGCCTGTTGTTATGGCGTCATAAGATCTTTCAAGAAAAGCCTTTCTGTCATTTGCAACTTTTTTAACAAGCTCTCTGTCTGAAATTTTTTCATCAAGATAAAACTCTCCACCAGCTGTTTTTTCCCAGTTTATTTTTTTATTAATATACTCTACCCAAGCCGCCTTACCGCCTTTAACCATTCTGCGAATATCATGGCTTGCGCCAACAACTCGACCTTCTTTTAATCGAATAAAAGCTCCGGCCATGTTTTCTCGCTGAAACGCCTGGCGCTGGTATTTAAACATAATTTCGCCCATAGTAACGGCTTCTTTGCTTGCGGTAATTTCTGAATTGGGCAAAGGGTCTTTTTGATTTAAGTTTGCTAAGACCCTAGCCACCTCTTTTTCAAAATCTTTTTTCATATTGTTAAATTGAGTGTTGAGTTTTGCTTTTTTTAAATCAGCAATAAACCCACCCATAAACTCAGCCATCAAAGCCTGATTAAGAGCATCGACAGATTTTTGTGCGCCTTCAAACTTTGCGTTAACACCAACTAACAATGCCTCAAAACCCAGAGATGGATCTCCTGTTGCTTTGTCGGCACGATCCGCTAATGCAAGCGCTCTTTGTAATTTAATTATATTTTGGTAACGACTGCGCTTCTCAATCATTCTTGCAACGTCACGTTCATTAATCATAAGCTCACCGCGATTAAAAACGGCTTTTTCTAAGTTTTGTAATTGATTAGCAGCCAACCTAGATTTCTTTTCTGTTTGCAGCTCTGTGAGTATTTCAACTAACTCTTCATCGCTTAGACGATTGGCATTTGCCTTATCTATAACTTTTAAACAATCCGCCATTACGACCTCACCACACAAGCCATACCAGCACGAATAACATCCACCCGTGCTTCATGGGCTTTATCAAATTCTTCTATTTCATCTAAAGTTTTTATTTGTTCATCTGTAAGCTCACCTGATGCCCTGGCTTGCGCTACAATCTCAGCTTCTCTTTCAATTATCTCATCATATGGCGTTACATCTGACACCTCATCAGCGCGTTCTGATGCAGAGAAGTCTGCTAGTTTTTCGCCTTCTGGGTCTAAGCCCGAACGAGCAAGCATTTCCTGACGAACATCCTCGACCTTAAGTGATATATCGTGAGCTGCATCAACAGCCATTTGTCCGGTTCTAGCCATACGATCGGCTATTGCTGCCACCTCATCATCAGAAATGTTTTTATAACCTGACGCCTCAAGCTCCTGACGAATTTCATTACGAAAGTCTATTTCTTTTTCAAAGTCGTTTAATCCTTGATGATATTCTCTCCAGAGAGTTGCGTCTGCCTCGTCAGCTTTAGAAAACGTGTAATTACCAGCATCTTCATCTTTAATCTTTTGCAATAACTCATCAGTATTTCTGCTATCTAAATACCCAGCTTCAAAAGCTAGCTCTGCCATATCGTCAAGATCTAATTCTGAGGCTCTATTGTTTACAAAGCTAACAACTGTTCCATTTTTCTTAGTATAACCAGTAAAAGCCTTTATTCCTGCACTAGCCAATTCACCTCTAAATGTTGGCTTATCGTCATTAATGCCGCCTTTTGATTTAATAAATTGAAGTAATGTTGTAGGTTTTCCAATAGCTTTAGGTTGAATAATTTCAGCTGTTATATTTTGATCTGTTATAAATTGTCTAAGAGCTAATTCATAGGTTATACTATCGCCTGTTATCTTATTTGCTTTTCGTAGATTTTTAACAATTTTATCCGCTCGAGCTAGAGCCTCTGCTTCAGAAATAGTTTCTGCGACCTTTCTTGCTTCTATAATTTCTGAAAACTCAGCAATATCAATAACTTCTTTTTCATTAACACTTCTTGCCAAAATAGTGCCAATACCACCGCCAATAGCACCACCAAGAAACAAACCAGCGCCAACATTAAACAAAGCTTCTGACATTGTATAATCAAGCTGTTGATTAGCTGATAACCCATAATAAAAAGGCTCTGTTATTGCTGCACCAAACACACCCTCTTTTGCACCGACAACAGCACTACCTCGTATTGTTCCGTATCTTGCTATTGATGCAGCTTTAGCGCCACCAGAAACAATAGGAATAAACATAGAAGCAAACTCTAGTGGATCTGTTGCCATTGCAGCCATGCCACCAGCAAACTTAGCAGCGCCAGGAACAAAACCCTTTGGCCCAGCTTGTATGATTGCCTCTCTAATCATTTCTTCTTTTTTGTTTTGAACAAGCAAGTCAGCTTCTTCTTCTGACATTGCTCGATCAAAAGTAATAATGTCGCCAAATATTTCTTTTAATTCTTCTGGTGTTTTGAATACCCCAATAGCTAATGCTTTTTCTTGAAACCTATCAGTCTTTGGTGTTCCTAGTAATTCAAGTATTTCAGTCGCCCTGGTGCGTAATCTGTCTAACTCTTGAGGATCTGTTTCTGAAGCTAACTGATTTTCTATTTCGTTTTTCTCTTCTTGGAGAACAGCATCCATCTCTAAGAACACTTGTCGCCTTGCATTTGTATCTGCAATATTCTGTTCTATTTTATTGTCTATCAATGGCTTCATGGTGGGCATATCAAAGACAGCACCAACAGCTGTTCCTAGATCAACAGATAATTCACTTCCGGCTATTTGCCTAAGTATTCTGTTTTCTGTTGTTAGTTTTCTTGCTCTCATTGTTAGTTGTCTCGGTATTTAAATAAGTTTTTTTTCGCTTCCCAGTCAGAAAATAATAGAGGGTCTAGTATTCTTACAGTTCTTCTTCCCTTACTTTTTACAAATTCATTTACTTGTTCTACCAAATATTTTTCGTACCCTTTTTT
>Ga0208159_1000500_pt1 | contig 15625 bp, 9 predicted proteins | sample 9_EtaG_FD_184082 | JGI IMG/M metagenome (GOLD analysis project Ga0208159, IMG submission 184082) | Marine viral communities from the Subarctic Pacific Ocean - 9_ETSP_OMZ_AT15188 metaG (SPAdes) (version 2) | ecosystem: Environmental > Aquatic > Marine > Oceanic | place: Pacific Ocean | collected... | reverse complement strand
TTTACGCTACTACGTTTACTGTTACTGCTAATACTTCCAACACACCCTCGTCACTTGGAATAACTTCAATCCTGAAACTTCCTGCATCAGAATATGTTGTTCCTTCCAATGTTGTTCCAACAAAGAAAGAGAATAGGTTCTCACTTATATATTGCTGGTCTGCACCCTCATTCATAATGATTGCTTGTTCTTTTATAATTGAAAAATTAGTCAATCCAGTGCCTTGAGTTGCAGTATTAGTGGTAAACGTCAACTGAACATCAAGGTTTGTATTATCAATATCAGGGTTAAATGAAAGTGCAGTTCTAACAACACAAGAAGCACCTGAACTTAGTCCTGCTAATGAGAATTCTGTCTGACCAGTACCAATGGTGGTTGCAGTATTTCCAACATAAGGATTAGTACCAACACCAGTCATAACAGTAGGTAGGTATTGATTTATCCCATCAGATGCAACCTGAGGTTCAATCATTGTGGTAACACCTGCACCAATTTCTTGAGTGGTGTTTGCTACGCCTACAGTATAGAAGTCAGTAGTGTATCCATAATAACCTTGAATCGCATCACGGACGGTTTCAGTGTCTACTCCTCCTCCACCACCACCATCTGCACCAACAAACGTGCCTGTAGATGCCTGATACTTGAGGAACTTACCATCAACCAGAGCAGTGTCTCTGTCAAGGTCGTCAAGGAACTCAAGTCTGGTTTCACCGCCACCACCAATGGTTGCCAGTTGTTGTTGAATTCGATTCAAGAACAACCTGTAATGACTCGACAGGTCATCCAGTGTGGCAAAGTTCTGATCTAGTGGAGTCAGGGGATCTGTATTGTTTTCTGTGGGAGGTACAACCAGGATACTTTCCTTCAGACCCGCAATCTTTTTATTCAGTTTGTTCTCAAGAACCTCAACCAAGTTCTGAACATTCCTAACGGAATCATTTACCTGTTTAATCTCATCATCATAGTATTTTACTTCGGGAAGTGTTTTTACTTCCTCTCGTAGATTTTCAAAATACTTATTAACTTTATCGTATTTTGTGTCACTTTCTTTTAGAACTTCGCCAATTGTGGAGGTCAGAAGTTCATACTGATCGTTGATATGAGCCTTGAGTTTTTTATCTTCCGATTTAAATTCTTTATTTAAGTTCCAAATTCGGAGTGATGTTTCTCTCAGATTATCATAAATTTTATTTTTGATTTTATTAATATCTTCTCTTATAATCCTATCATTATCTTGGATACGAGAATCCAAATTGACAGATACATCACTTACTTTTTCATTGAGATTTTTTGTATCTACACTTCTCTCAAATTTATTGACCTCAATAGTTTCTACAAGATTATTAATCTCAAGATCTAATTTTCCTTTAAGCTGAGCAAGAGACGAGCTTACACTTTCATAGTCGTCGTTGATTGATGAGAAAGACTTACCAATCCAATTAAAGTCAGGAATGTCTCTTTGACTAACAGACTTTACTTCTTCTTTAAGACTTTCAATCTCTTCATCATAGTATCTAACCTCAGGTATTGTGGGAGGTTCTGGAACAACAGGAATCTCTTTTCTGACTTCTTCAATGAGTTGAACCAACTCATAAAGTTCCTTATCGTAAGACTTTACTTCAGGAATACTATTTCTTACCGACTCAATTAAACTTACAATAATTTCTGTATTATCTTGACGCTGTTCTACCTGAGGTTCTACTTCCTCATGAATAATTTCTTCTTTTTGTTCTATAAAATCTTTATAAGAGGGCAAATTTTCTTCAGTGATTGACTCAACTGAAGAAAAATTAGATCTGTCCTCGATAAAATCATTTACAGAAGGAAGTTCTTCCGACATTATAATATGGGTTTTTTAGTATTTATCGGGGCTCAGCACTTCCATTTTCTAAGAGCCAAAGCCTTACGAGTTGGAGAACCATCAGGCTTCTTCATTGGTCCCTTGACTCCACCCATTCTTGCACAGAAGGATCTTTTTCTAGGACCCCCTTCAGGTTGAGGAGCCTTGAGATCAGAACCAGGATTCTCGCGTTCGTAAGATTTGCGTCCCTTCTCATTTAGACCACCAGTTTTGTTTTTACCTTCCTTTCTCTGCCATGCAGCAGACTTCTCATCTAGTTGTTCAGTCTCTTCTTTAACACCCATATTCAACATGGGTTCACCAGGTTTGTAAGGAACAATATCAAATCTTTGAACCACACATCCTGGATAGATTTTATCAAGTGCTTCTTGTACTTCTTTCCTAGAAGGCTTTTTAACTTCAGGGAAGAACAATCTCATCATCATGTATCTGGACTTCCAGTTGAATCCTACCAGATAGATGTTTCCATACTGTTGAGGAATTCTTGCAGCCTCGGACATTGTAATTCCAAGATCCTCATTAGTGACCACATCGATCACTTCAGCAAACTTTTTTCCGTCAGCATCCTCCAATTCAACACTCTCACTTCTCAAAGCTTCAAGAACTCTTTGTCTCTCTGAAACCTGTACCTCTTCGTTTTTGGGAACACAATTAGGAACCATCTTCCCACCTTTCTTCTTCATCCCAACTTGCTTATGAGTATCCCAGCATGGATCTCCATCAGCCTTACCTTCAGATACACCAGCAGCTCTAAGTCTCTTTGCTTGACTTGTGTGCATCGTCACAGCAGCATCTAATTCTTTGGCAATTCCCTCCACACCCTTCTTACCTTTCTTTTCCTCACTTACCTCAACCTCTTCTTTCTTGACACAGTTTGGATATCTCTTACCAAACATGGTCTTCATACCTTTCTTCTCATATCCCTTCCAGCACTTCTCGTCAAGAACTTCTACTTCAATACCAGCTGCTCTCATACTATTGATCTGAATTTCGGAGAATTCAGGGAGAGCCATGAACTCTTCATTCTTCTTCGAGTTTCCGTAGTTAGCGGCACCCTTCTTACGACACTGAACCAGACGACCAGAAGCATATGCTGAAGGCCATACACTTGCAGAGGCTTTAACCTTGTGATAACAGGCATCCTTTTTACCACTACCTTTACCTTTTTTGTCTGACTCTTGGATTTCCATGTCGAATTCCTCGTTCTTCTTTTTGGGTTTGTCGGTTGCAACGTATGTTGGTTTTGCAGCACCAGACTTTTGTTGTTGGTTAGGATCTGCCTTCTTCTTTCTTCTTTGGGCAGAAAGTCTTTCAGACTTACTCATACTCGCTCTTTTAGATGAGGATACACATTTAGGTGTCCCTTCACCAGGTTTATCACTTGCACAGGTTCCACCTGTCACAACGTTGACCCAACCACCTTTACCATCTTTGGACTTGGATCCTTTAAACCACTTATGGAGGTTACCCTCTTTTAGATTTTCCTTCACGTTTCAGAAAAGAGCTCTTATGATATATTTAGACAGAAGCGGATGGATTGACTATTACACTCCCTTCAAATGCTTTGGTAACAGTGCCGACACCAGACGTGATGATGATATCGTAGAAGTTTCTTCCATTAGTCAGTTGTGTGGTTACGCCGACTGTCATCGACAATCCAATAATTCCTGTTGCCGACGTGATACCAACAGTAAAACTATGTTGTTTAGTTGCTTCAGGAAACTTTCTGATCTTAGCAACAGCAGAATATCCCGTCAGATTTAATACGGACTGATCGGGATTTTTCATCTCAAAGTTACGAGAAAAATCAGTTCCCTTATCAATTTGAATATTTACTGATTGAGCTACCATTTTCTCTTTTTAAGTATTTAGATCTTTGTTTACATTCTTCAGCATTTTTTGTAGGTCTGCTGTAGAACCTACAAACAGTGCATTGTTTGTAACTGAAGATGGTCCCTTCTCTTCTTCCTTATTAACATCTTTCAACTTCTTTTGTAGATCCATAAGTTTGTCCGTGGCATCAGACACACTCTTGATCAACTGACCAGCCACCTCATATGCACGTGGCATTTCACTCTCTTGTGCTAATTCAAGGATTCCGTTAATTGCTTCTTGTCCTTTTTCAATGATTGAATATAGATTACCCCTGGTGTATTCATAGTCTTTGCGGATATCTTCATTGGAGTTTTCAAACTTGGCCAGTTTGGCATCGAGATCATTGGGTTTTACCTTCTCTATTTCAACGGGTGTCACGTCAAATGTTTCGTTAAGTTTTTCATACTTATCCATAGTTTAACCTCAGAACACATTCCCGTCAAATCCAAAGTCATCTCCGACCTCAATCTTGACATTATCTGCCTGATTGATCAGAAAGACTTTAGATCCTAATACATGATTTTGAATTGGGGACTTATCTTGTGATCTTCTAACTAGGATCTTGTTACCAGTCACAGTCTCAACATACATCTCTTCTTGGTCGATGTAGATATAAGATCCTTCTGGAATCTTAGTGCCATCCTCAACATCAATGACTCTTTCAACCATGTCAACATTTTCTGCAAGTAGTGTAGCAACTACACCATCATAGTCCTTAATGGCTCTAGGTGTGACCTGGTACGTGATGTCTCTTTCGTATTTGCCAGACTTGGATCCAGCAACATAACCAACAGTAACCTTCTTGACGATATCCTTGGTAACATCGGTAAGTGGTCCGAACAGCATTGTTTTTGCTGTAAATGTAAATGTATAGATGAGTGCTCTTCTGGTATCGAAGTTACCCTCATACTCATCTGTCATATCAATATTTTCAAGAACAACGGGAGTATTCACAACCTCCTCATAGTCACCTAGAAACTTAATTGGAATTGTATATCCTGGTTGAAAGTAAGGTGCGATCTGTTCTGTAATCTGTAACATGTCATCATTCAGTTTTGTATAAACTGAAAGGACAATAGTCATATTGTATGGAACAGGTAAAAATGTTTTTCTCTCTTCCTCACCATTGGCATTGGTGACCACCATGGTTTGAGTCTTGGTTGATTTCCTGGAAGGATCGTATGCAAGATTTGTAAATTCAAATGACATCCTTGGAAGGGTCATTTGAGTGGGATGATTCAAGTCAGGGTTCTGTTGCAACCTTGCGAGAAACTTTTGTGTAGGTCCATAAGCAAGAGGAACTTTGACAACACTAAAAGTGTCATCACTTTCATCCTTCTTCTTAATTTGGATCCCATTAAAAAGAGAACCGAAACCAATGATTACGGATCTAAAAATCTCGTTGTAAAAATATTCAAACATTATTTTACACTGTTACACCTCTATTTAACAGTTTTTTATCAGGGCATACCGAATGGATTACTTGATGAGAAGTCTATAATCTTATCAGCTGCTATCTCAATTGTATCATTATCAGCAAAAGGTGTGACCAAATCATCTTCATTTTTATCACCAATCAGATACTTCGCTCCAGAAGTTGAACCAGTCAGTAATTCACCAACAACAAATGTTCCATCTATCACACCGACTTCCATGGTGTCCGTCACCGTATTCCATTCCTTAACTCTAGCTGTTGTTCCACTGGTTGATCCGGTGACCACTTCATTGAATACAAACTCTCCTCCAACACTGACACCTTCAGATATTGATTTGGGTGGATCAATATAAACGATAGGTGCTGAATCATAACCATTACCACTAGAAACAATGTAAATGGCTGTGACAATACCAGAGGAACTAATAGTGGCTATACCAACAGCAAACTCACTTGGTGATGGCCAACTATTACTGAATCTATGTTCAGTGGAATCAAATGTGTGGTTAGTACTATCAAAGAATGCATAGTTATGTGTGGTTCCTGCACCAAGTGTTGATCCAATCGTGACCTTGGGTGCGGTGATATAACCTGATCCTCCATCAGTAACTGTAATTGATTTAACAGATCCGTTAGTTGCAATACCTGTTGTTGCTGCGAATCCAGCTCCACCTCCACCACTAACTGTTATCATTGGTGCTTCAGTGTATCCACATCCTGCATTAGTTAATAGAATAAGTGGAACTACACCACTGGTTCCTTTACATCCAGGATAAGAATATGAAACTGACGCAATACCAGTCGCAGTTGTTCCACCAGATGGTGCAGAGGAGAATCCAACTGTAGGGGTGGATCTAAAATTCCTACCCATGTTGGATATGTAGATATCACTTATTGAACCAGAACTACAGTGTTCTGCGGTTGCGGTAGCAGTTCTTCCGGCACCAATCAGATTAAGTGTTTGAATATATCCAATCTGTGCAATCTCATCGTCAATGGTCTCGATTCCAGTATCGATGACCTCATCCTCGTATCTGTAGAGTTCACACTTCAGTTCATAAACATAATTCTTCTTAAGTTGGTAGAAAGGTTGTTCGTGTTCTACAAACTTGATCTCAAACAATCTGTCTCCCAGAGGGAAATAAATCAGATCTCCTTCCTTTGGTCTGGTGGCCAATTGAATATTTGAGATCTGTTTTGTCAGTGGTGTGATGTAGTTTTCATATCTTTCTCTTGAGATGACAAGTGTCAGATCATCTCTGTTCTCAATACCAAACTTTGATAGAATGGTTCCCTGACCACCATATCCCTCATAACTATCGACGTAAGCTTCTAGAGGATATGCGTTCTTAAACTCCGATTCAATTACTTCTCTAATGATAGTTTTTGAAGACGCATAAAGTCTAGGGAGATAAAAAACCTCCACACCATACATCTTTAATTGTTCGTTGACAAGACTCTGAATCAGGTTTTGTTCAGATGATGTGCCGTTAAGAAAAAATGGATTTAACATATATCATCACCCGATAAGGTCAAGGGGTGGTAATTCATATGTACTCAACATGCTCTCCTTGATCCTATCGATTTCTGCCTGGGCATCGTCATATAGTTGTCTTCCATTAAACTCAATGCCACCAGGAAGTTTGACACCCTGGAACTTGATTAAGTTCTGACCCCATTGCCTTTTGATAAGTGCTGTTAGATATGGTTTCAGGAATGAGTCATTAAAAACCCTTGGAGAATCATTGGGATCCAACGCCCTAAAACAATCAATGATCAAGAACTCTCCTGCTCTTAAATTATTCCAATCAACATCTAGATACATCCTATCTTGTCTTTGATTGAACCGAATCTGTTTATGAGTATTCAGGAGGAAATTCATTGTCTCAAGATAAGACATTCCCATCGAATATGTAAGTAGATTGGTAGCTCCAAAATAGTAGATGTCATTCAAGAACATCTGATATTTGAAACTAAACATGTTTGACATACTCATTGATTGTGAGTCGTCAAATTGATATACTTTGTTTATTCCAATAACACTTGGTGGAACTTGTATAAAGTTACTGTTCTCATGGAATGTAAATGTCGTTGCAGTACCGACAATTGTAGCATTCGCTGTGGTGGTTGATATACCTGTTGTTCCACTCTCGGTTTGTGTTGCACCAGGTGGTCTGGCTTTACCTCTATTAATATCTGCTTCAGTAATTTCGTACTTTAGATATACCTGTGATACACCATCAAAATGTCTCTCTTGAAAATATTGAATTGCATCATCTACTAGATCTTGAACCTGCTCTTCGGCAACATTGATCTCCAAAACAGGAGCACCTAACTGCCTCAAACAATAGTCAATGAGTTCTTGTCTAGTACTAGGCTGAGCCATTTATAGTGGTCCTATCTATAAGTCTATTTATTTAATAATTCAGTGATAGAATTGAGCATTGATTTAATTTCGTTTACATCACTCTTAATGTTTACCACCTCAACTTGAAGACTCTCAAATTTTTTCTTGTCTTCTGTCATTTTCTTTCTGTTGCTAACGTAGGTGTCATACTCTAGGTTATTTTTGTTAACTATTGCACCGGAATGGATGTCTCTATAAAAACCATCCATTCCTTCGACTGGGAGATAATTGTTCATCATGCGAATGAAATTGCTCTCAGACTTCTCATAAACGGAGCGTTAGCTTGGTTTGTTGATGTACCAATGATTTTAATCCTGAAGGATGTAAATGGACTGATGTCATCAACACTAAACTTATACTCTCTGTACTCATTGATAAGTGGTTCGGGGCTGTAGGAATCAACCTTGGGAACTTTCTTATCAGGTGTTCCATTATTGTTTGCAATATTAAGAATGGAACCATTGATATCCTTGTTCTTAAATCCGGGGAATGGAACAAAGATGGTTTCTTGAACCGGACCAGTCTGGTTGAGTGCATAGAACACTCTGATGTCACCAAAGTTAGAGACATATGCATCAAGGAGAACCTGAAGTGAAGTTGCAGGATTCTCAAGTTCTACGTTCTTACTTACATAGATGAATCTATCAGGATCTTCCGATACACCATTAACCCTAAAGTTACCTGCATAATCAGTGATAGGTCTGTTGACTCTATTACTTGTATATACGACAGCCGCATTGTCAAGGTCAATGACTGGACTGATACGAGGATTACTTGTCAATAGTGTAAAGTTCATACTAAATGACTTCTTACCGGGGAAGGTATCAGCATTCAATTGGATTGATTCATTCAGAGGTGATGCAACCATCATCAAATCATCAAAATAATTCTTGTCAAAGAGAGTTACCTGTTTGAAACCCTTATCAAGATAAGATTCCTGATTACCAGATACACTAGCAGCAGAGATTGTTCTAACTTGAGAGATCAGGTTAGTTCCAAGAGGAGTGATCGTTGTAACCTTGGGTGTAATTAAACTGAATGGGAGGTTGTAAGATCCTTTGACGAAAGGACCACCACCAAGTTTACTCTCTCTGAAGTAGAGTGGTGGGAATCCAGCAGCGTTTGCAGGTGCTCTATTGATACCATTTTGATTCATCTGGATCTTAACGTAATAGTAGTCAAGTCCAATGGGTGCTTCATCCAGTTCACTTGCATTTACATTAGCAAGGAGATGTTCTGTATTGATTCTTCTGAGAGATACACCGTCAAGTTCATATTTGTAAACTAATTCATTAGCATTGTGTGCTGAAATAACTGTATTATCAACACCTCTTGTGATACCAGTAAGAGTTCTACCGTTTGTTCCAGTGTAGCTGATTATCTCCTCACCAACTTTGACGTAGCCAGGATTGGTACCAGCAACACCAATATTTTCAAATGTTTTGTAACTAGTAGCAGCTTTACTGAGGGTGATAAACGTCGTGGAATTAGATGGATAAGCAACAGCAAGAGTCAGTGGGGGTGCATCAGCTCTGATGTCACTAAGTGTGACTCTGTTTACATTAGAATAGAGACCATGGTTTCTTTGGAAGACTCTGACATAAGTTCCTTCATGGTTGATTCTAATTGGTGATGTTGGAAGAACAGCTCCACCAACTCCATTGAGTTCTGTTGTAAATCCAACAGCATTCTCGTAGTATAATGGGTAAGATGCATTTGTAGTAAAGTTTCCTTGAACATTGTCAAGAACCAGGGTATTATTACCGAGAGTTGAATCTACAGAAAGTTGAATACCACTTCCAAGATTGAGGGATCCGGGACCGATGGGTGTCAGAACATCCCCAACGACATAACCAGAACCCCCTGCATTAATTGTGGCTGCAATAGCAACCCCACCATTAATCGTGATGTCCGCAGTGGCATTAACACCCTTACCACTAATGGCAGTCAGAGCGACACCAGTGTAGGTGAATCCCAGTGAAGAGGGTGTATAACCAATACCAGCATTAGTGATTGTCAGATCTGATGTTGCAGATCCTGCAAACGCCACCAGAGTTCCTTGAGAACCAATGCTTAACTGTTTAACAGTTCTACCTTTAACAAGCCCTGCATCATTTACTAATTTGTTCAATCCAAGTCTGATCTGTCTTGACTCCATGGTAAGACCATTAGGATCGATCAGAGAAAGATCAGTAGGAAGTTCAGGGTTGAACATGGATACGTTACCCTGTGTCTTAAAGTTCGCAACATACAATGTGAACTTAAGGTCTTCATACTGTGAGGGAGTCCAAACAGAAGCATTCTGTGACTTGAACAATGAACCAAGTAAAGGTTGCTCGGTAACAAGAATTTGTCCAGCTTCTTGATTTGTAGATGTTACATCTGCTTCACCAAGTCTGCTGATCCAAACACGGTATTCTGTAGAATGTGACAGAAGAACCATTGCATATTCTTTCTGTGCATTCAGATATACAGGTGCCTTAAGTGTAATGGTTGTAGCAACAGTACCATCTTCACTGATATTAACATCCTTTGGATCAATCGAAACTGCGGAGAATGGGAGAACATTGGTTGTTGGTGTTCCAAGTTTCGTATCTCTGAGTTCAAATAGAACAGGGATATTGTCATCCTTAGATTGGAAGAAGACATCGACCTTTGTTACAAATACACCACTCAAATCATCCACAAAGAATGTTTGAGCAAGAGGGTCAATCAGTGGTGGTGGAGGTGGTGGGAATGGCTTAAAGCTTTGATCTATATCAACGTCTGTCGTTGTTTGAGTATCTGTGGACTGAACATTAATAGTATTAGAAGTGGCTGTGTCACCAATAATCCTTCTCTGTGAGCGATCTTCTCTCTTAACAGTAGCATTTCTGAGTGACAGAGTAGCTTCCTGAGTGACATCGACACTACCTTCGGAGTAGAAAATAGATTCTCCAGCAGTAGATACGATACCTTCAATAGTGCTGTTGATCTTACTACTTGTAAGTCGGAAGCTTGATCTACCGGTCTCAAATGATGGGTTAGAGGGATTGTTACCATTAGGAACAAAGTAGGAAGCGATAATCGTTCCAACTCTGTCGCTTACCATTCTGACAGCAGTAACCTTTGCTTGAGCACCACTGGTTCTACCAGTGAGAATCATAGACTGTGAAATAAATCCACTAAACTGTGGGAAGTCTTGTGATTGAAGACTAAAGGTATCAATGTTGAGAACAGTAGAAGCAGATGAATAGATGGATGGGAATACTGTATCTCTGTTATAAGGATTGCTATCGTAGAAATCAGTAGGTAAATTATATGGACCATATTTGTGGTTGTGTGCAGCAACCCTGAAATCGATCGAAGGAATAGTAGAACCAGTGGTTACCTGAGATCCACCGTCATCCATTCTACCAGCAACAGTTTCACCGACAACGAATGTTCCACTGAGCATCTCAATTTCAATGAGTTTGGGAGTAATAAAGTTATTGACATCTACATCATCAAAGAATCCGTAGACTCTTGTGAATGGTTTGAATCTCGTTCCAATAACACTAATGTTACGAGATCTCATGAAGTTGACAATCTCTCTTCTTACAACTCTATCACCAAGAGACTCGGTATCAATTCTCTCATTGACAAAGAACTGTCTTCCAGATCTTGTTTGAGAAAGATTGACAGAAGTAGTCGCTGTAATAGCATTGTTTGTTGTTACAGTCTTAGTTGTATTTTTAGTTGTGACTGTAGTTGAAAGTTCACCAGTACCAATATCCTGATTAGAATTCGACTTGTTAGTATTAGTGGAACTAACAGAACTACTAGAGACATTGTTTGAGAGTGATGTATTTACATCAACACCAACAGTCTGCCAGGAATTCCAGGTTACGGGAGATACACCCCTTCTAGTTCCATCAGCTGCAGTTCGTACTTCAGCACCCAAAGCCTGAGCAATACCTTGGAAGGAACCTTCCATCATTACTTCATTGACTTCAAGTCTATTGACATCAATCCATACATCGACTTCTGGGATTAGTTCGATTTCACCTTGCCAGAACTGAACAAGGAATGGGGTGACATTTTCTACTCTTGTAGCAAAAGGTTGTTCTAACCAGTTTTCATCTTCATAGTCGAGTGTGACAACTCTATCACTCTTCTTGACATTGACACCTACAATTTCTGCAAAGTCAGCATCCTGATTTGCGTTTGAAGTGGTTCCAATACCAGCAATTGCAGTTGTTCCAAGTTGGAGATTAAGTGCAGTAGTATAGTGGGATGGTCTCAAAACTCCATTCTCTGTATCAATAGAGTTTCTAATGCCAATAGAACTATCCTGTGGCTCCAGAGATGTGAAGTTATCAACAAAGATACCAGACTTGAATCTGTTTTGACCGTTTGCATCCTCAACGAATAGATTGAGAGTGTTGGTTTCCAGTTGACTCAATGAGGTGTAATACTCAAGATTTTTAATTCTCTGCTCAAGTTTAGAGATATCGCTCATCTGATATCTCTTATGCTCAACGAATTTAACCTGAGCATCACCTACATCATACAGGTATGCTGGAAGGAATACATTGGCAATGTTCATTACATTGTTGAGACTATCAGGAAGTCTGGGGAAGTCATCGGGTGTTCCTGCCAGGTAACCCAGTGCACCATCTTTATCAATGTAAATTCTATCAGCTCTTGGTAGATAGTAGTTGTAGTCTACAGTCAGCGACTCATCAGAGGCAATGATATGTCTGGAAGACTGTTTGTTTCCATTTGCCGTACCATCTACAAAATTTCTTCCGTCAAATTCAAATGGAGATCTTCCACCTTCTGTCAGAACATAGTCTGTCAATCTAGGTCTTACATCAATAATATCAGAGTTTCTGATACCATCAACACCAGAGATTTCTGTACCGTAGTTATAACCAACGTAAGAGTTTACAGTGGTAATATCACCTTCATCTCCTTCATCATAAGAAGATGATGCAAAATATACACGGATCTTTTTATTTGGAATTTGTGCTTCTGCATTTCTGATGATTCTTGAGTAATCGTAGAAACTTCCTCTCTGACCATCAAAGAATTGGAAGTCCTCACTGATTTCTTTAGAACCAAGATTTACATTTGATGTAACAGCATTTACAGTAGAGGATGCAAATTTAACAACTTCAGCATTAGCAAATACAGTGTCATTCAAATACGTGAAGAAGATAGAAGTATCATCATCCTTTTGAAGGTAAATCGCTTTAGCACCACTAGTTTGACCAACAATAATCTCACCAACAATAAGATCATTCGTGGTTGCAGTGACACCATCCATTTGAGAAAGTGTCATAAAGGGACATGTGGGATCATTTTCATCTTCTGATTCAAAGATACCATGAATCTTATAGACATCGACAGTGTTCAAAGAGATCTCTCTATCTTGAACTCTGGTACCATATGGCCAATTACCCGCAGTCAGACCGTCTCCAAGAGAGGTTGAACCAATACCAGATGCAGTAGTATTAGATTTACTAATAATTAGATCTCTGGCAACATTCCTAATTTTTGTCTTTGACTTAACATCAGTTTTTCTGATGGTTGTAATCAATTTGGAATTTACGTCATTAGCACCAAGTCCATTAATCTTGAGTGATTTAGAACCGTTGGTGAACTGGAATCTATCTTCTGTCAGAACTTCAGTTCCACCATCAGATCTGATAAGAATGTATCTCTCCTCATCGAAGGGAAGGAATACTTCTTTGTCTTCAGTATTAATAACAGGTGTGGAATTATTTGAGATTGATGTATTGTATTGTCTTCTAATAACAATCTCTGAATCAACCAGATTTACCGCAGATACATTTGCCTTGGGGAATGCACTATACAGTGCTCTGTTGTTAGCTTGGTTACCAGAACCAGCAACACTTCCAGTTCCCTTTGTAGAAAGCAGTTCAAAGTTTTGAACATTAGTAACCGCAGCTGGAATAGTTCCATCACAAATACCATTTACACTGGCGACAGCCTCAACAGTGATATTTGTTTTTGCAACACCAATAACTCTATTCAGAGTTGCAATATCAAATCCGGGTTTAGAGTATCTGATAATATTACCAATAGAGGCGATACCTACAAATGAGAATCCGGGATCGGCTGGAATCGAAATAAGAGATTCACCACCACCTGCAGCAGATACGTTTGCTGAACCAAAACTACGAACTTGTGATTGGATGGTGTCTGCGGTAAAGGTTGCTGCTGAACCAACGATGCTAAAGACTGATTTAACATCAGACATTCGATGGTTTACATCTTTAACAATAAATCTTGAATTATCAAGAACACCATTGAAGAGCAATCTTTCTCCTTTATGAAACTCACCTTGTACGTTTGTCGCTACAATTGAGGTTGAGTTTGCTACATTGGCATTTAAGAATCCTTTTGCACCACTTGATTCACCTTCAATATGTGTAGAGGTGTTTAGTGTGACTGCTTCATTAAGAGTGATGGTTGAGAATAACTGAACATCGAACAGTGATAAATCCCAATTATTGAGATTTGGAAATGCTGTATCGTAAGAACCAGTTTCTAGGGCAAAATCATAAATTCTTGCAACACCAATTTCTTGTCCAGGAGTGCTTAGAGAGTTTACACCAACCCTTTGATCTCTCAAACTGATCTCAAGGGATGTGTTAATACCAATAGTTGGTGATCCAGTTACTCTGTTAAGATTAAGAGTAGGTCCAAAACCAAAATTGACAGCCTGATCCTCAACTTTTTTAGTGGCTCTAGGCTTTTTAAAATCAATAAGGGTAGGTGCAATTGTCTCTACCTCATATCCTCTACAATAAGCTTTACCTGGCGAAACTTTGTAGATGCCTATATCATCACTAGGAATATTTCCTGTAGATGTAGTTTGATTTGTATTATAGATTCCTCTATTGCCTTCATTATCATTAAGACTATTCTTAACCGAAGTTACAAATTCCTTGACATAATAGTTACCGGACTCATCAAAGGTTCTTCTCGCAAATTCGTCCCCAAGGAAGTTATAATCAGTATTTTTGTTAATAAGACGAAGAATTCCATCTTTTACCTCGGAGAGTTGAACAAAATTAGACTCGTCAAAGCTTCCAAGAGGCTTTTTGGAGAGAATCGTTGAAATTTTAAGTCTATCTGCACCAGGTGCCGTAAAGTTATTGAACCCCTGAGCATTATCATTCAGTGAGGGGTCAACATCGGAGGACACAATCTCCTCAATGACATCTAAACCAACCCTAAACGATGGTGTATTACCATACTGATCAAGAATCAGTGTTTGAGAATCGACATTAACAAAATATCCTCTCAAGAAATAAACACCTTGAGAGATATTAAAAGATGAACCTACAACTGCTGCATTCTGGGGGATGGTGGTTGCGAATCCTTCACCCTGTGAAATGAATGTCGTGGCGTAGGTAATATTAGTGGTTGTTGTTAGAATTTCACCGTCGATGAAGGTACTTACTGCCTCATCAGAAGATGGTGAATTCTCATAGTTAAGATATAATGTAAAAGTGCCTCTTTCAGATTCTTGATCTGTAATATAAGTTACTACTTTGGCTGTTACACCGGATGTCCTGCCAGTGATCTTGGTTCCGACGAGTTGATCCAGATAGATTCCAACAGGGACACCAAGGAATTCTGGTTCAATTTGAACACCAAAGAAATTTTGAATATATGTAAGATCACCAGGAATAACCTTTGCACCCTCTTTGAAGAAATGGTTTCCCATCTCCTCAACCTGATTCTGAAGAATTGACTGTAGACCAGTCAGCTCTCTAGTTTGAACCGGAAATCCCGGCTTAAACAAAATCTTGTAATAGTTTGAGGAGGGATCAAAGTCGTCAAAATAAGGAGCGACATTGAGATTAGTTTCCTGTGGCATATCTCTTTAGAATTGCAAGATAACTTTTACGTCTTCTTTCTGTGAAGATGATCTAGTAACAGAAGGTCTGTTATCAACATAAATGATGTCACCAGAGTATTTTTGAGACTCTGGATTGGAAACTCCACTCGTGAATTCCTGACCCAAGAAGTATGTACGACTATTTATTGT
>Ga0208159_1000498_pt1 | contig 15667 bp, 14 predicted proteins | sample 9_EtaG_FD_184082 | JGI IMG/M metagenome (GOLD analysis project Ga0208159, IMG submission 184082) | Marine viral communities from the Subarctic Pacific Ocean - 9_ETSP_OMZ_AT15188 metaG (SPAdes) (version 2) | ecosystem: Environmental > Aquatic > Marine > Oceanic | place: Pacific Ocean | collected... | reverse complement strand
TGGCGGCAGTGAAGATCACGAGTACGCCATGGACCTGATCAGGAACTTGATGGAAGTCAGCGCGAAAGATCTAGAACCTCGCATCCTGATCGAGGTCATGATGGTGTATTCGCTTGGTTGGAACATGGCTCATGGCGACATAGAGCTAATGTCTCAACTGCTGCCTCAGGTTTTGGAAAGCATTGAAGATGGTTCTCATGCCAAGATGGCCGAGGTCTTAAACGAGGAAAGGATATGTCATTAGCTACTGAAGACCGATTCAAAACTCGTAAACGCGCCGTTCTGCGGTGCATACACAAGGTTCGCGATGCGCCAGATGACAACTGGGCTAAACAGTACTGGCAACAAACGTATCGGAAACTGATGGAAGAGCGAAGGAATGAAGCTAAGGTATTATCAAGAAGAAGCAATTGAGGCAGCACTGCACTGGTTTGATACCCAAGCAACACATCCGCTAATCGTTCTGCCTACTGGGGCTGGCAAGACGGTTGTCTTCGCCAACCTCATCAAGCAACTGTTCGATGCAGAGCCTGACTGCAGAGTCTTGATCCTCGCGCATCGACAGGAGCTTGTTACCCAGGCGGAAGATAAACTGAAGAAGGTCTGGCCCTGTGCGCCATCTGGGATTCTTGCAGCCGGTCTTCGCCAGTACGAAGTCGATGGTCGTATCGTGATTGCCAGCAGAGATACGCTCGCTACACCTAAGCGACTGACTTCTTCTGGCCATTTTGACTACATCATCGTGGACGAGGCCCACCATGTGGCGCCGGACCCGAAGACGCGATACCGCAAGATCTTTGATTACTTTGATGAAGAACAGTGGACTCCACCCAAGATCCTTGGCGTGACCGCTACCCCATTCCGTATGGGTCAGGGCTTCATATACGGCCTAGACGGGCAGTTTTTCTCAGGCGTAGCCTACCGCGTAGGCATACCCGAAATGATCAAGAACGGCTATCTGTGCCGTCTGTCGGCATACAAGGTCAGCGATGACGCTGTGATCGATGCTTCTACTGCACGAGTGAAGTTCAAAGGCGGTGACTATCGTGAGTCAGACATTGAGAAGCTGGCCATGGAAGATCAAACCATGCTGGCCATCGTTGCCGATTGGATCGACAAGGCGTACAGCAAGGGCAGGATGAGCAGCGTGTTCTTCTGTATCACCGTGGCTCATGCTGAAAAGATGTGCATGTATCTACGTCAGGCGGGCATCGAGGCTGCAGTTGTAACGGGTGAAACGCCTCAGGCTCAGCGTGAAGATATACTAGAACGCTTTGAGGACGGCAAGATACACGCGCTGTGTAACGTGGCTGTACTCACTGAAGGTTGGGACGCGCCTCGTACCGACTGCATCGCACTGCTACGTCCCACAAAATCACTGGGCCTGTACATGCAGATCTGTGGTCGTGGCATGCGGACCTGGGGCGACAAGAAAGACTGCTTACTGTTGGACTACGGCGAAAACATGAACCGCCATGGCTGCATTGATACCGCCAGACCTGTCACGCCTAAGGATGAAGACAAAGAAAAAGAAACAAAAATCTGGATTTGTGACTCTTGTGTCGCTGTCAACGACATAGACGATAAAGCTTGTGTCGAGTGTGGCGCACCTAAGCCAGCGCCTGTACAGCAGCCCAAACTCTTTGAGGAAGAGGAGAAGGATGCTGCCACCACTAGGCAGGCGGCTCAAGGGTCTGTGTTATCTGATGAGCTTGATGAGCCAGCGCAGAAGCTTGAGAAGATCAAGAACATTGATTTCATCACAGCACAAAGAAAGACATCGAAGAGTGGTAACGACTATTTAAACGTTGCGTTCTCTAGCCCTAACGAATACTGGCCACAGAACATGCCCATCATGCTGGGTATGCGCGGCAAAGCAGGCTCACTGGCTGAGCGCAAGTGGCGGGCCCTGACAAACAACTACGCTTGCCCAATCAACATCGATGATGCGGTTGACCAAGTGAACAATGAACATGTGCTCAGCCACATCAAACAAATAACTGTAAGAAAAGAAGGAAGATACTGGAATGTCGTTAGCGTCCATTTTTGATCAGATCGATGAACAAATAGCAGAGAAGGAAAGCCGTAGCCGAGGCCACCTTGGCTTCAGCGGGATAGGTGATGACGATGAGTACAAGCAGTGGATGAGCTTTCACTGGTGCCTGCCATCTACGTTCAAAGGCAGGATGCTGCGTCTGTTTGATCTAGGCAATCGCATTGAAGATCAAGTCGTTGAGAACATGCGCGACACAGATGTGGTGTCTATCGCGTCTCATGATAAGGACGGTAACCAATTTCGTGCGTCGTTCTTTGGAGGGCACTTTGCGGGTTCCTGTGACGGCCTTATCAAGGGCGTATTCCCACCACCTAGCGAGGAAGTAGTCTTGCTGCTTGAGGTCAAGAGCGCCAACGACAAGCGGTTCAAGGAGCTTGTAAAGCTGCAGAGCTACGAAGCCTGGAGCGAAACGTATCGATGGCAGGTCCATGCCTACATGGGCGCTCTTGGCCTGACCATGTGCATGGTGGTAGTGGTCAACAAGAACAATAGTGAGGTGTACGAGGAGATCATCGACTTCAACCCAGATCTCTGGGACAAGGCACAGGCTAGAGCTTGGCGGATCATCACCAGTGATGCACCTGACAAAGACACACGCATGTCTGAGAAGGACTGGCGCATGAAGAATGAGTCAAACCTATATCGTGATATCTACTACGGGCGCCGTCTGCCGGAATCAGTCAATTGCAGGAACTGCAAGAACGTCAAGCCGCTAATCGAATCAAACGGTGCAGTTTGGTATTGCTCACGAAGCAACAGAGCTATCCCATTTGAAGAGCAGAAGCTTGGATGCAAAGACCACTTGTGGATACCAGAACTTGTGAACGCCAACCACCTGCCTGGTAAGAGCACAGATAATTCTGTGGCTTATCAGGTTGGGATCATGGAGTTTTACAACTCAACATCTGAGGTGACGGGTGAGTATCACTACAGCAGTTCTGAGATCAGAGAGTTATCAAAAGCAGACTTTGATGCTGGGCTAATGATGACTGGTGAAAGCGTGCGACGTGACTTCCCAGGTAGCTATCTGGACAATGTCGATGAGCGTAAGGTTCCGTTCTAGTCCCAAACACGTGGGTCTTTGACGAGCAGTATCTTGGTGCCAGGGTAGAGGGCTTCGACTAGCTTCTTTTTGAGCGCGAACACTTGGGTGACCACGCCCTTAACGTCCTCTACCACCACCTCGCCATCGCGCTTGTAGCGGAAGTCTGCGATGTATGAGCAGATCTTCTTTTCTTCGCCATCAACCATGATACTGCACGGGAAGTCCACTTGAACCTCGAGGTCTGTTAGTTCACCCGTGGCTTCGTATCTCTTGAGTATCTTGTATCGCGCTGCTTCAAGCTTGGAGTCAAATACAATACCGTCGTACTCAGTCTTCTTTGCAAAGTACTTGCTCTTGCCTTTCTTTGGTGCCCGCTTTGGGATCACATCAACTACCGCCCATCAGTTTCTCTTCTTCCTGCTGGCGCAGGAACTGTGCAGCACGATTAAACAGGGATGGCATCTGAGGCGCAACAGGCGCTGTGCTAGGCTGGATAGGCGCCGTTTGAGGCGCAGGCTGTGGTGGTGATGCAGGTTGAGCAGCAGCCTCTTGTGCGGCCTGTGCTTGCGGCCTGAGAGGGGCGCCCTGGAATCGAGCGTACTGCTCGCCAATGGACTCAAAGTCCAGAGGGTTGGAAAGTTTGTCTTCGTTTCCGCGCAAAGCAATGCTTATTGTCTCGCCGCTTGGGAAGAATGCTTTAAATCGACCTGACATGACCATGCCTAGGTTTGGTGTTTTAGCTTCGCGCAACGGCTTAATTATTTCAGCAGTCGAAAGCCCAAGCGTTTTGGCATCTTCAATCGCCATGTTCAGGTCGCGCAGCGCCTTGAAACGCTGTTCGTTTGCAGTAATGAAAGCTTGAGTGGTGGTTTCTGCATCGACATTGCCACGAGTTTTTGCCACCTGGTTAAAGATACCGCCAGCATCACGGACGTTTTTCCCTGCCTCAAGCGCACGATAGTACAGTACTCGATCCACACGAGGCTTGATGCTTTTGACGCCAGTCAAAGCCTCTGTAAATTCTTGCACTGGGTCTAATCTATAACCCTGTTTGGTAACACCAAGCTTCGCGTCTTGTGTTGCAACAGATGCAACTGCTTTGGGGAAGTCTCTTAAACTTAACGACACAGAAAAAGGCATGAAAGATGTGGGACTCGTTGTCACATCGACTGGGCTGATCCCAGGCATTATACCGTCTGCAAGGTGAGCGAAGCCTTTTCCAATTTTTGTGCCCAGAGTATCTTGTTCTCTATAAATTGGACGATCAAACGTTGTGCTGTTACGCGCAAGGTCAACAATCTTTTCGGTAATGATGGACTCGCTCATGAATGGCGAGAAGAACTCTGCGCCTGCATCCCATGACGCATTAAAAGCTATTTCGCTTAGATCTGCTTCCTTTGTAATACCATTGTTTACGGCGTTGAAGACAGCAGCAACGGGCCTGCCGACGTAGTCGTATGGGTTGGTGTACGAGAAGTTATAGAAGTCGGTGACTTTGCCGTTCTTGTCCGTGGCAATCGGTATTAGTGTTGAGTTTCTATCCCAGTCCGCTGCCATGGACCGCTTGTAGGCATAGATTTGTTCTTGATTTGCGCCAGTAAGAATTGTTCCAGCAGCTTGTAGCGAAAGAGGTATGGCCGCATTGACTGCCATAAGCCCAGTTAGCCGCCTCATGCCTATCTCTCTTAGTTCTGGCGACTCACTTGCAATTTCTTTGATGCTGCGCCCAAGGATGTTGGAACTTGTCCTGATCATTTCGGCAGGGAAGGCAACGAAGTTTCCAAACGGCATTTGACGCAATCGCTTGATGAACTCAGGTACGCGAGAATAGTTTGGAACAGTGTCCTTAACAATCTCTGCAGCCTCTCGCTTCATGGCAAGTTTAAGCTGATCTGGCGTTAAGTCAGATGCTCTTATTACCGGTCCAAACTCCGTGAAGTTTCTGGGGTCAGACACAGGCAGTGCGGTGTTTGGGTTCTTGGCAAATATATTTTCAAGACGGCCAAGCTCCATCTCGTAGCTGTATACCTTCCATTGGTCATCAGACGCCTGGTAAAGCTTGGCGGCAAAACCGTTTTGCATCCCTTGGGCTTTCTTAAATAGTTTGCCAGTCACACCAGAACCAAGGCCTGTGCCTTCGGCTGCATCGTTGAGCAAGGACTCAAACTCACCAACCTTGGCGTTTGTGTTGACCACACCAAGTTCGATCATCTCGTTGTAATGGTCTTGTGCTTCTTTCAGGGTCGCGTGTACTTTGCCTGGGCTAGTTAATCTTTGATTAAGATTGCTGAATACAGTTGAAAAGGCCTTTGCAAAAGAATCGGCACCGCCAACGTTGCCATTAGCAAGTGCAAAGAAAAGCGCGGTTGTAGCGTTTCTGATCTGAGTGATCGGGCTGTATACAGTCTTGGCTAGTTGAGACATACCCTTCAAGCCCAAGAAGGTTGAATACAACGGTATGCTTCCCTTTGACAGATCAAATATTTCGCTGTTGCCTTCAAGCGCAGCTTTGTAATCGTTCTTTATGTACTTGCCTGCAAGCCGACCAAATCTGGCTTTCTGGCTAGGGGTGATTTCACTCAAGGCGCTGCCAGCTTCTGATCCTATTCTTGAGTATTTACCAATGCCATCAGGCGGGATCGTATCAAATATAAATTTAGCGCCATCTGGCAGGCTGTCGTTGTACTTGATTAGGTTGTTGTAATAGTTAGCCTTTGCTATGTGCTTCGACATGATGTCAACGGTTTCAACCATCTTGGTTCGCAAGCCAGCTTCTTGTTCACCGATGTCTCTAACCCTAATGCGTTCAGGGCGAAAGCGCATCATAACGTCCTTTGCGCCTGTGTACTCACCAAGGAAGTCTCTTACCGCAGGAAGATCATCAAGCTTTCTAGCCTTCAACATTCCTTGAGACACGCCTTTGAGCGTTGGCGTATCAACAACATCTCTGGGCTTAACAAGGGCGTTGTTATAGTTTCCTTGAACCATGTCGTTCAAAAGCTCCATGGCTCCAGCTTCGTCAAGAACATTTGCCTCATCTAAACCTTTGCTTGTTTCAACCAGTTCTTTTACCGCAAGGTTTGTTTGCTCTGGCGTAATGCTGTCTATGTACCCTGGTTCTCTTGTCGCTCGGTAAAGACGCATACCATAGAACTCTTTGTTGGCCCCGATAGCATCAAGCAACGATTTTTTGCTTTCTTCGCTTTGAAGGCCGTCCGCCAAAATATCTTTTACAGAATCACTTAACCCATCAATCTGATTTCTGAAGTTGGTTGCGGAATCGAACAGGGTCAGTTCTTTCTTGTTGCCAAACAAAGTTTTTGGCGCGTTCTGAGAAATTATGTCGCTAATTTCTTTAAGTTCTCTTGCCGCGTTGTTACGAATGGCTTCTCTGGAAAGACCTCCTGGCCTCATGTCTGCGTTTTCTGCAAACAAGAAGTCATTCAATGTGTCAAGAATTCTTGACCTGTCTTGGTTGTTGAATAGCCCTTGGTTCTTGTTTGCAAAAGACAGTGCGTTCTCTATCTGCTCAACAGCCTGTCTTGCCTGAGAGTTCTGAGCGGCTATCTGTGATACACGCAGGGCGTCGTATTGAGCCGTGAATCTATCTGGCAATTCGCCCTGCATGGTTAAATATTTACGGCCAACCTTCTGAAGACGCTGCACCTGCCTTTGCATGAACGTAGGGTTTTCAAGGTCTGGCTTTACACCAACACCACTAAATGGCGTCTCCGGATCTCTAATCGCTTGAGCCGCAGCTTTTGCAAAGTCTGTACCGGCGAATGCATCCAGCCCTGCACCAACGGACTTAGCTCCAAGCTTGGCGATAGCGGGCACACCAAGCACTACAGCGGCCCCCTCTGCACCTACACGCAGGCGATTGGAAAGATTGGCTGCTGCAAGCTCAGCGCCATCAAGGTCAGAAGTATCTATCCGCTTGGTGGGTCCAGCCTCGAAGAAGTCACCAAGTGTCTCAACGTCTGGTGTAGTAGCAGCTATGTCTGCGCCGACTGTTGCGCCAAGCTTGCCCGCTGACCCCAAACCTTTTGCGGCTTTGGCAGCGATTCCACCAGGGGCCGCGAATTGAGCAATGAAACGCGCAGCCTTGCCCACCTCGGTCTGTGTGTCTGGTTTGTACTTATCAAAGAAGTTTCTTACGGTCTGGATGCTTTCTTCTTCTGATCCAAGAAGCTCCATGGGCAACGTAGCGATGCCCTCTGTCGCGCTGACAAGACCGGCACCAATGCCCCTGCCGATATCACCTATGGCGGATACGTCTTCTTCGCCTAGCTGTGCGCCACGTTCTACTAGTGGGTTTTCATCTAGGTATTTTTTGGCAGTCCTTCTGGCAACTTCTTGATCATTTGTATTTACATTTACAGATCTGCCATCAGGCAACCTTACAGTGATCATTATTCAGTAGGCTCAAGATCTATTGTTTCGCCTTGGCCGACTGTTGGAGGAACGCCCAAACCCATGTTTCCATAAACAATTGCTCTAGCTTCATTCATGAGGTCTTGAGTCTCACGACCGAAGTTCATTTCCTTTCTACTTAAATCAGAAAACAAAGAGTAAACACGATCTTCCATTCTCTGAAGTTGGTCACTTGCGGTATCTTTGCTTAGCAGCAAATCAAGCAACTCATCAACACTTGCCTCTGGTTTTAACTCCCTTAGAAGCTTGAGGTTATCTTCAAGCGCAGTGCCTTTCTCTCTCTGCGCTTCAAGCTGCCTGTACTCTTCTTTGCCTAGGGTGAAGTCGCTTGCAAAATTTCTAGGCGCTATGCCTTCGCTTGCCTGCCCAGCTTTGGCAAGGGCGTATCGGTTGGCAGGATCTTGCAAGAAATCTTTGAACTGAGTGCCCGCGCCTTTCAGCATGTCAAGGAAGGTTTTGGGCTTTGTTGTTGTACCACCACCCGTTCCACCGCCTGTTTCATCACCTTTTTCATCAACTTTTTTGCCTGACGTTGAGGCAGGAGTTTGAGGCGCCTTTGGTCCAGATAGAAGTTCTGACAAAGCACTTATTTCTGGCGTTGCCATGAACTGATCGTATTGATCTTTTGTAATTCTTCCCGCATCCAAGGCCGCATCAAGAGCAGCATTTAGACCTGTGCTCAAATAATCTGAGCCAGTTGCCAAATCTGTTGCAGCCGCAGCCCCAGCAGCACCAGCACCTAATTTTGCAGTGCCTTTTAACACGCGGCCTGTAGTTCTTATTGGCGTTGTTACTCTTGAAGTTGCTGATGAAACAGCGTCTTTGGCACGAGCAACTCTGCCTGGGGCAGGCTTGGGTTTAGTCGGGACAATCGTTGTGCCTTCGATGTCTTTTGGACTCATCACCCTTTTGCCAGAAGGTGGTTGGGCAAGATCGTCTGCGGTCATTTTCGCGCCAGGTTTAGGCTTCGCTCTTGGCTTCAAGCCTTTAAGCCTTCTAAGCACTGGATGAATCGACATCAATGTAAGAAGTGCAGCCTCACTAAGTTGTCCAGCTTCAGCCAAACCAATAGCCTCTGCTTCAGACAAACTTTCAAGTTGTTGAACAGCTTCTGGTGATAGAGCCTCTCTGGGATCTGTAACAAGCGTTCTAAATCCTTGAAACGCGTCCTGAAGTATTCCTGTTGCAGAATCAACAAAATCACCTTCCGCATACCCACGAATAGGCGCAACGCCAGCCATGATGCCGCCCCCTTGGCGCATTTGAGGTGTTTGGAACATGGGCCTGTTCATAATTTCTTCGTACATTACTGAACCTCTGTTCTATTACATCGCTCCGCCGCCACTTGGCATGAATTGCGCCCCGAAGGACAAGGCACTTCCCAACCGAGCCATGGTATTAGGCTGTTGATAAGTTCCAACCCCTTGCTGTCCAGAACCAAACCCAGTGGTGTATCCAGGCATAAATTGAGCGCCTTGACCAAGTACATTAAACCCACGCTGTAGTCTCATGAACGGTTCATCAGCCATTTGAGTGCCAGCCTTGTATTGAGCATCAAGTCCGCGTTGCTGTATACCTCGTCCTGTTGCGCCTAAGCCAGCGGTGGTACCAATCTGGCTAGTAAGCATATCAAAGCCTTGCTGGCCTACACCTGCAATACCTTGTGCTCCTGCGCGCAGACCTTGCTGTCCAGCTTGATAAGCACTTAACGCATCACCAAACGCTCCACGACTCAGTCTGTCCATGCCACCCGCAGCACCCTGCATACGAGCCATCTGGTCGCCAAATATGCCAGAGCCGAGTTGTTGAGCAGACTGGAAGTCTCTGCCTAATCCAGAGCCTATATTAGCTTGTTGCCCCAAGAGAGTTCCGATACCTTGCAAGCCAGATAACCCAAGCTGTCCACCCTCAAGCGCGCCACGTTGAGCAAGTTGCTCTGCACTCAATCCAAGATTAGCTGCTTGCTGTGCTGCACTGATCCCTGTCTGAGCGCCTGCCTGGCCCAGAGAGCCGGTTAATTGAGCAGCCTGCTGCCTACGCCCTTGTGCCTGCTCAAACGCCTGCTGAGCCGCCTGTTGAGCCTGCTGGAAGCCTTGTGAGCGCAACTCAGCGCCAGTCTTAGCTTGTTGCTGAAGAGTGTTCCTGTCTATTTCGGCCTGTGCTATAGCTCCACGAGAGCCTCCAAACGCACCAGCGCGCGTGGCTTGATCACGGGCACTAATCTTTTGTTTTTCGCCCAGACGTGCAATCTCTGCTTGTTGTGCATCGATAACTTGTTGTGTGAACGGGTCTTGAAATCTAGATATGGCTGATGGGTCAAACTGAGAGCCTGTCCCACGGAGGCCAGCTATGCCCTGCATCGCTGCGCTTATGCCCATATCACCGGCAGAACGAAGATCTTGTCCTGCCATCTGTGTTTGCATTCTAGCTCGTTGTGCGGCGTCCATTGCTCCCGCTTGAGCACCGCCAACTTGACCCATAACGCCGCCCGCAGCATCACCTATGCGGTCAGCGGCACCCATCTGCATGGCGCGAGCTTGTTGATCCATAAACTGTTGACCCATGCGCGGGTCATATGCGCCTATGCTTTGTTCGTATAGCTGACGAGCCCGAGGGTCTGCAAAAGCGCCTGCAGATCTTGGGTCAAAACCTCGAGCAGCTTGACGATATAAGTCTTGCGCTTCAGAAAGTTGTCCGCCAAATCCGCCAAGTCCTTGGGCTAGGTTTCTTGCTTGCACCTCTAGTGGCGAAAGACCAGCTACCTGTTGAATAGGAATCGGTATTTGTTGATTTATCATCCCGTATTCGGGGTTGAAGTAAGCGTCTAGTAACTGACGGGAAGTTAGCTCAACTCCGGGAGCGGCGTACTGTTGAGATGCCGAAGGCTGAACTACAGGCATGCTTTCGTCTGTTTGACGTTGTTTAGTCTTGCCGCCCATGAGAGCGCCAGCAGTGCCTACGATGGCTGGAATGAAAGGCGCGATGGCTTGAATAAAAGCTTCTGGCTGACCCGTCTTTGGGTTGATGGTCAAATCACCGATTGGCGAGGTCTTTCTTAAAACATCAACTTCTGCTGGGGTCATGTGAACCAGCATGGAATCTCCGTAGCGGCCTTGCTTAGCTAACTTCTCAGCCTGACCTTTCATTGGGTATTTTTTATTAGCCATTACGCTTTCCCCATCGCCTTTTCGCCAGCACGCTGTAGTGCATACATCATTCTTGCGCCTTCTTGACGCTGCTCAGCTTTCGTTTTGCCAGCGCCTTTCAATCGGCCAATGCCTCTGACGGCTTTTGCATTTACAACAAACTCGCCATCGCTAAGCATGGCCGGTATGTCATCAGATGTTTCAGTCCCTGGGCCAGAGATCGGGCCGTTCATGCGGGGATATTCAACATCGCCGCCATCCGCCATGGTTAAGTTGCCCACACCCTCTGGCGCAGCTGCTCCTTTGTCTAGGCCAAATGCAGCCCTTATACCTGGGACATTAAAACCCATGGTATTTCCAGAATTACTTTTACCCCCACTCTTGATGTATTCAATAAGCTCTTCACGAGTCATGTCTTCAAGGCGTTTTTCTTGCTTCTTTTGATTCGCTTGATAGTTCGCACTTGCTTGTTGAGCCATACCTCCAAGCGCCTCAATGCCTCTTCCAATACCACCACCAATACCTTGAAGTGCATTGCCAATGGCGCCTCCAGCACCAGTAAGAGCACCACCTATGCCTCGGCCAATGCCACCTAGCGCAGCCATAATCCCGCCATCGGCCATGTACTGAGGTTGAACTGATGCAATGCCGCCATCGGCCATACCTACAGATAGGTTTATTCCTTGCAGGAGGGTGTCATTTATATAGTCTTGAAAAGTTTCAAAAGGAGGAAGGCCTTTATCCGCTCTCTCTTCGTTCACCTCATCCAAAAAGCCTTGTTGATTTTCAATAAACTGGTTTGAATCAGATTGATCAACATCATCTTTATCTCCGGCTGGCGTTCCGTCAGGATTGACTCGAATAACTTCTGGCTGGGTGCCAGGCGGCACATAACCCTCTGGAGGCCGTGGCGCAAGCAGGGAGCCGCCAACATTTGGCGCTGCTCTTTCATAGTTTGCATATTGAGCGCCAGGCATTCTCTGCTGCTGAAAGCCTCCAGCAAACGGGTTGGCCATGTTGCCAAGAAAAGCTGATTGAGCCGTGGCGGGATTAACTCTTAGGCCAGGGTTCATTTGTTCTAGTCGGCTAGGAGGAAAGCGACCAAAGTCTGCTTGTGTGTAAGCTTTCTCTACGCCTTGACCAACCAACGCTTGGCCACGGTCTATTCTTGCTGTATCACTTCTGCTCATTTAACACTTCCACCTTCGTCTTGCCTGACGCAGTCTAGAGTTTGGATCTTTTGCCGCCTTAGGAAACTTCTTCATTTGCCCAGCAGAACGAGCACAGAAAGACTTTCTTCGTGCTGCGCGTTTACCTGTCGGTTTATCCTCTGTCACCGCCGTCTGGAGTTTACTACCAGGATTGGCCTTACGATACGCTTTTACACCGGCTTCTGTCATCCCCGCGCCTTCTTTTGTAGGGCGAAAATTCTTCTTGTTACGCTTCGGCATTTTATCGCGCTTGCGTTTTCGCACTTCGCCACCACCGTTGAACTCTTGAGCATAACGCTTGAACATTAGGAGTACCTAGTCTTCTTGCGGCGGTCAGACATCACAGCGCCACAACCACGATGGTTTTTACGAACCTCACCACCTTCGGCTTTCCTTACAATACGACGGCCTTTTGCAGATGCTGGCGAAGTAAATGTCTTCACATTGGTAGGCTTGCCGCCCACGCCCTGTGGCTTGGCGCGCTTTCTCTTGACCGCGCTACGTCGCTCGCCCTCAGTCATAGCCTTCGCTTTTGACCTTGGCACACATTTGGGGTACTTGCGCTTTGATCCCTTAACCTTAGCTCGGCCACATGCTTGGAACTTACCGCCTTTCTTTGGTGCTCCAATATCTACCCAGTCGCCCTTTGGGCCCTTGCCGAACCATTCTTTCAGGCTCATACAAGCTTCGTCCTTTGGCGCTTACCAGAAAGCATGCCGTTAAAACCCCTAGGGTCAATTACTCTAGCGCGCTTAGCAGCAAAGCCACCAGAATTCATGTTTCTAGGCTTTGGGCCCTTGAAGTCTTTACGCTTAACTCCAGAAGGATCTTTGATCTTACCTGCACATATCTTGCTGGCGTATGCATTTGCGTAAGCTGAAGGGTATACCTTGAATTTTCGCTTTGCCGCAGCCTTTCCTCTCGCACAAAGTTTTGTCATTAACCTACACTCACTACTATATCGCCGTTAGTTATCACCTGAACCGAGCCAACTTGGCCTGTTGCCTCAAGCGGATCTGTTTCATAAGGCAAACCTTGAGACAAATTGACCCATTCATTGCCACTATATACCTGAAGGGTGTTTATTGAACTATTCCAAATAACATCACCGGCATTGAACTTCAACTCATCTCTTTGAGTTCTTGTAAATTGTGGCGTTGCGTCTAGGTCAATCGAATCTAAACTAATCTCCAGAAGACGTATTGTTCTATTGAACGTTCCACTGTCTACAGAGGTGCCATTCTGAACAAGAGGTAAGCGTCCTTGTAAAACCTTGCTCATCTTCGGCCATTGGGCTGTAGATCAAGTCTGGTCCCACCAATTCTAAAACCAACACCTATACGATTACCCGTTACTCCATCATCATCAGACTCAAAGCGAACAACCGCCTGCCGACCTCTAGCTCTTGTGTCGATTTTTGTTGTACTGCTTGTGAATGAAGATGTTTGGTCTGTTGTCAGCGAATCACCTGGGTAGTTTCTTGCCTTTAACACGAAGTTGATTGTCTGCGTATCACCAGAACTTCCAGTGAACTTAACATCAGGTATGCATCTTCGGATGAATTGAAACTCTTCGCCATCGCCCAAATCAAAATCCGCGCTCTCAATGAAGACGTTGTCCATGGGGGACCCGTCATCATCAAATCCTGTTTCATGTGAGAATATGTAATTGTTGCTGTTAGATGTGCCTGCTGCGCGAGGAAAGCTTTCAAGACCCTCATCAAGCCATGCTGTCCTAGATAGATTCCCTATGGCCCAAGTTTGCTCGACGTAGTTGTAAGTTACATATCGATCAATCACTGTGTTCGTGCCAGAGCAGTAGAACCAACCTACTTCATCAAACTGCTTGTTCAAGAAAGCAAACACCTGAAACGCTTGGTCTTCATTGAAGTCATCAAATACATAAGACCTGACACTGCATGGCACAGATTGCACGGAGCCTTGATACGAGTAGAAACCTTTTTTGTCCATCCAAAACACACCAGCAGGCGTGTTGATCGAAGCATTCGGGCCAATAAGACTGACGCCCTCGTTGATTAAATTCAAACCAAAAGTGAAAGGTGCGCCTATGAACTGCAAACTGTAGAGCGCAACATCAGTCCAGACGAGTGTCTCTTGTCTAGCTCGTAAGCCCCCAATGATCTGTGATCCTGCAGAACAGCGTAGAGAACCAGCCGTATTTGTAGATGTTGGGAACCACTCTGCTGGGTTCTCTTGGTCAGAGAATGCAATTAATAGTGGATCAGATGTTCCTGTCCTTGCGGTGGCTGTATCGTTTATTGGGTCTGCGCCTAGGGCAATGACGTGTCGGTCTACGTCAGAAACAAGCACTTGCAGCGCAATCGTGGGCGTAAAATTTGCACCCGTTAAGTCTGCAATATCTACGGCTCTATCTGTTCCCAACGTCTTTGCGCTTGTATCCCAGTAATAAATCCGACCTGCCCGCACATTTGCTATCAGGTCTTCGCCAAAACTGTCTAAAGACCAAAGCCGAAGTTGATTCAAAGAACTCAGCGCGCTTGATGAGCCCCAGGTGCCTGAGCCCCATGCAGCAGCGCCCCAACCTGTGCCAGCAACAAACACATCAAGGCCGACATTAATTTGATATGCGCCTACTGTTGAACTACCACCATTGCCACTGTCGCTGCTGTTAGCGGTTACCGTTGCGCCAGAGGTGTCTTTTGCTGTAATCACATACACGCTGGTGCTGGTGATCGAATCAATTTCATACTCTTGATTCAACACGGCAGCAACAATATTACCGCCAAGTGAAGCAGCGCCAGAAAAAGTTACGAAGTCGCCTTTGGCCGCGCCATGAGCGGTGTCAGTCACGTTGATTGAACTTGAGCCATTGGTTGCCCCAAACGTCACATCGCCTGCGGCAGTCGTAGAGCGTATCGGGGTAATGTCGTTATAGTTTGCGCCGGATTGTATGTAGAGCTTAGAAGTTGTGCCTAAGCCCAAAAGCTTAGTTCCTTCCAAAGAAGTCCAACCAAAAAGCTTTCTAGCTGTCCCTTTGAACGAAGCAGTAATATATTTAACCCAGCCGCCAATCTTTTCTGGCAAGCCTTTGCGAAAGCGAACTAGATTTCCATCAAACCAGCCGCCTTCCGCCGTATAATCGGTGCCTTCTTTGTTTATGCCAGGGTTAAATATGTACTTCTGCAATGGCATTACTGATATTCACCTGTGCGGATCATTTCAGTCACTCTAACAGCACGATTGCCTACCTGAGAAGCCCAACGGCTATCCATAAACTCATCAGCGGCAATGTCGAACTGCTCACGAGACATGGCTTCCAAAGCGTTAACAAACCCGCGCAGCCTGGTCAGACCAAGGTTGAAGCATATGTCGATCATTGCATCTTGGCGCGCCTCGTTAATGCCATTGAACCAGAAGTATGTGTCCGCAAGCTCGTTCTTTACTCGAGTTATATCATTCGCTAATAGGTAGTCTATTTCATCTTCAGACAACCCAAGACCGCCGTTTTCGTCTAAATTACGACCTACACCCACGGTGATCATATTCGCGGAACATTTGTAAGCGTGAGTGCGTACACCTTCGTGCAGCTTTAACATGTCAATTAGCTGAGTCATTACTTCTCCCGTGCTACGGAGTTGACCTTCTCGTATGAACGCATAGCACCCAACCCTAACATTCCCATCATAACGGGCACTAGAAGCGTTGTATCTACCTCTGGTACAGCTACCCAGATGCTGATTATGTTGGCAATGATGGTGTTGTACAGCAGCCCTAATGCACAGATCCAACCGATA
>Ga0208159_1000497_pt1 | contig 15683 bp, 5 predicted proteins | sample 9_EtaG_FD_184082 | JGI IMG/M metagenome (GOLD analysis project Ga0208159, IMG submission 184082) | Marine viral communities from the Subarctic Pacific Ocean - 9_ETSP_OMZ_AT15188 metaG (SPAdes) (version 2) | ecosystem: Environmental > Aquatic > Marine > Oceanic | place: Pacific Ocean | collected... | reverse complement strand
TTGCAAGGAACGCTTCTGACTCAGGTCATGCTACAGGAGACCCACTGCGCGACTATTTCTTAAAAATCAAACTTACTAACAGCTCCACCATCAAGAACGAGCTGTACGCTGTGAACGCTATCTTTGAGCGCTCACGCCTTCATAACGACAGAGTTAACTAAATTTGCAGTATGGCCAACTTTAAGTACTACGGTAATCCATATACACCCGGCTCGCCGGAGTTCTATGCTTATAGGAGAAGCGATGTAGCCTCAGACCTTGGGTTTGACATGGCTCCCAGAATTGAAGGTCCTAGAATGGATGTGGGCTTGGCCCCATACGCAACTGGACGTGCCTCACAATATCCCAACCCGGGCGGGATTGACAGCGGTCAAGACTTGCCCATGATGTACGGGTATGAAGACACCATCGGCGTACCTCAGGCTCAAGTTGACCCAATGACAATTAGTCCCGGCGGGACAAACGAAATCGTTGGCGCACCTCAGACAGATTACTCAGGTGGGTTTGATACACGCGCTATCGAGGACCCGCTCACCGGACCTACTATGCCGCCGGAGTATAGAACCCAAAGCGAGATTGGCGCACCAGTCACAGAGACCCCACCCGAGCCTGAAGCGGCAGCTACAGAAACCACGGACACTGAAAGCAAAGGAGGAGGAGACGGTTTAGCAAAGGCTGCAGGCGCAGCTAGTGGGGTTGGTCAGATTGTAGGCGGTGTCACCAACATCGTAATGGGGGCAAGAGCCCTAAAAGATGTAGACATTGCAGGCGCAGAGGGCGCTGTTAGAGACGCTTACGCCACCCGCCCCGGGCTCGGCACGCCCGTTGAGTTCTACAACATGCAGAAGGAGGCCTATGACCAAAGACTCATGGCCATGCGTGTAGAGGACATCAACCGTGGGCTTGCAACTAACGTAGCGGCAGCTCAGCAGTACGGAGCTCGCGGACTGGGTGCGACCTTGGCCGCCACAGCACAGGCACAGCGTGCCCAACAGCAGGAGGTTCTGCAGCAGCAGAGACTCCAGACTGGCGCCCTTGGCACTTTGGCTCAGGCCAGAGAGCGAGAGATTCAGAGAAGAGAGCAGCGTGCTACCTTTGACATTGGCATGGCCTTCGACCAACTCAAGGCAGAGCAGGCTAGAGAGCAGTACGCAAGACAGCAGATTGCTCAGGGCATCGTCGGTACAGCAGCAGGCGTTGCAAGAACCGCTGTCACGTTCGGCGCAGAGCAGGGTGCAAAGGTTACACCGGGAGAGTTTTCTCACGACACCAACCCTATTGACATCGTGCAGGAGGGAGCCAAGATTGGAGAGATGACAGGGGGCGAGTACATCTTTAACCCGCAGCAAGCTGGCAAGATGGCACGCGAAGCGAAGAAGGGCAACTCACCCCTGCATAAGTTCGTTCGCAAGACCCTGAACAAGTTCCACAAAGACGCAGAGAAGTATGAAGGTAAGTAAGAGAAAGTTCAATCAAGGAGGCTTCTACGAGAACAAAACAGACTTTGTTCTCAAGCCCACTGACTTCGCAGCCCTCGGAGCCAACTACGACCAGTTGACTCTGAAGTATTTGGATGCTCAGAAAAAGGCAAAAGTAGAGCAGGATAAGAAAGCTAGAGAGGGCATTAGGGGATTCGAGAGTCGAACGAAGGTGATGGACAGACACAATGGTGTCCTTCAGGCTTCGTACGACATCTGGGAGGACGCTCGTCTTACGGCTATCAGCAATCCTTCTGCGGCAAACAAGCAATCAGCTGACGAGGCGTACAGCCAGTATTCTGTCATCAAGGAGAACGCTGTGGCCATCACGGCTGACTATCAGAAAGAGGTAAACGATTTGAACAAGGGCTCTCTGGACCAGAACCTTCTCGGCACAAGAGCGCAGGCTGTGGCTGAGGCTAAGTCCTTTAACCAAGAGATTCCTTTCCAAGTAGTGGGTGGGCGAATCGTGGTGCCGGGTGCAGACGGTGAGCCTGTAGAATACCTGCAGTCTACGTTTGTAAACGAGGGTGTGTTCGGTCAGAACGGAAGAAACTTCATTGCCTCGCGTCGTGCGCCGGGTACGGACTTTATGTTCGCCCCGCTCAGCGATACCTACTCCAAGCAGCTCGAAGGAGACGCAGACATCTTTAATGTGTCTGGTGACAGGAAGAAGGGCCTTAACGCTGATTACGTCGGTAGCCGTGTTGCCCAAAGACTCCGCACAGACTTCATGGCCAACCCCGCTGCATTTGTGGACGCTGTGTCTACGCAGTACGGTGCATTCTCTTACGGGGTGGAGAACCTGAATGTTGATAATATGAACAAGGCAACTGCCGACTACGGTGGTATCGACCTGTACTCCAACAGCAAGTTCTTGACAGACTGGAAGCTTGTGTACAACGAGAAAACTGACGAGAAACCAGAAGGTTATTTTACCATCGCGTTCCCTAACGTGGATGAAGCTGTCGGTAAGGGGGGATTGAACCCACAGACTGCTGCGGCCATCAAGAACAGACAGGAGGCGCTGAGCTATCAGATTACCAATACCGCTGACCAGACGTTGTTTAAGCTGAAGAACCAGTACCAGCCATCACCTCAGGGTTCGACAAGAAGCTTTGGAGTTAGCGCTAAGCTTACACCGACCTCTTTCCGTAGAGTTGAGGGCCCTGTGGACCCCGGAGGAAATCGTGAGGTTGGACGCAGACTTGACATCGGTGGGGCACAAGATGCTATCAAGATTGGTGCAAACAACAAAAATGTACAGCTCAACGCTGTAGTGTATCCAAACAGAAAGCCTCAGCAAGACGAGCTCATGGAGCCTTTGTACTTTGAAATTTCTTCTACCGAGTTCAAAAGACAGGCCAAGGAGATTGCTAGAGAAGAAGCATCTCAAGCTAAGCAGCTTGTAGAAAGTCTTGAGTCTCAGCTAAACTCAATGGTCGGCGCAACTGCTGACGAGAAGAAGGCGGTCAGAGAGCAGCTCAATGAAGCTGTAGAGTTGCAGAAGAATTGGACCGCATCCAACAGCGCCATCACAAAGCTGCCAACTAAGATTGAGATTAGACCGGGATTCAACCAAGCAGGTCTGATGTTCTCAGAACTAGGAGACGTCGTGCAAGAGGGATTCAAAGACATTATTCCAACCTACGAAGAGATTTGGGGTACGATGCAGAATCAATACTTAAACGAGACAACCCGCATCAACTCTGCTCTTGGAGGGTTGAACGTAGGAACGCAGGCGCCTGCAGCGGAATCAGGCGGTGTCGGCTCTAGATACAACTAATTTAGTATTTTTACAGAATGAACGAACAGGCACTACAGGACGCTTACACTCTGTTCCAACAGGAGGGATACAACAATTCCTTTGACGATTTCGTCAACTTGCTCAACTCCAACGACGAAGCTCTTCAGGATGCTTACAACCTGTTCACTCAGACAGGATACAACAAAAGCCTTGATGAGTTCGGCACCTTGATGGGTGTAAAAAAAAAAGACGATACGTCAGTATCGGCTGTTCAGCAGGAAGAGGTTTCTACGGAATCTACCTCAGCTACGGCTCCTCCACCAGAACAAGAGTCTGGAGATTCGGCTTCAGTTCTAGCAGAGCCTGAGCCTGCAGAGCCACAGTTACCGGAACCTCTCGACCTAGGTCTCACTGAGCAGGCTGAGTCAGATGCGCTGCGCTTTGATGCGCCCGCACCGTCTATCCCTGTAACAGATTTCAATGATGCCGTCCCGAACTTTGGCACGACTGTTGAAGAGGCCATTGCTGTTGTGCGAGACATCCCGGAGCAGGCAAAAGCTCTTGGGTTTGAGTCCGAGCAGGCGCAGCAAATTTTCTTTGAGGGAGAACTTGCAAGCCTTGTTCTCGACATGGACTCTGTAGAGAAAGAGCGTCTTTCTAGGGTTGCGGGTGGAGAGTCCTTTTTCATGGACGAGGAGAAAGCCAACTCTGCACTAGCCGTAGACGACGAGTTCCAGCGCCTTGCTGAAGATTCCTCTAAGAGTCTTATGCTGATTGAAGATGATATGGTCAGGCTTTTGACGGGGAAGAGTGCGTCAGGAGAGCAAGCTGTGAACATGGCTAAGGACCTGAAGGAGCAGTACACGCAAAGCATTCCGCCTGATTTTAGAGAAAGAGTTGAGCGCATGAACCTCGACGAGTTTGCAGACTACGCCTTTAGAAACGCAGAGAAAAGAAACTTTGCCGCTGCGCTCTCAGGAATGTCAGGCATGAGGTCCTATGAGCTTACGGGCAGGGTTGGGAAGAAGGAAGGTGCGTATGACGCAATCAAACAGGGCAAGGAAATCGAGGAGGGTAGCTGGATTACTGAGCGATTTAAGAATGCTTGGACTGGCTTTGGCATCGCAGATTTTGATGGATTGATGTTTGCCAAAGGAAAAGCCAGTGACGAGCAGCTTGCTGAGGTTATCTCAGATGTTGACGACATCATCAACGAGCTCGGGGGGCCGGGTATGAGCGATGAGGCGTACAATAAGTTTGGCCGTCTTCTCTACAACAACATTACTGGCAGGGAAATCATGGCTATGTCCAAGGAGACCTTGCAGCGCCCAGACTTTCTGAACCCTGTTCAAAAAAATAACTACTACACTACGGTAGGAAAAGAGGCCTATCAAAACATTACAGGGGACCAGCTCAGAGAGTTTAGAAAGAAACTGCAGGCCGACAGAGAGCACGCCATCAAGATGGCTGACGTCTACTCAAGAGACTACAACTACTCAGGAGGCCTTGGTCAAGTTTCAGCAGAGCTCATTTCTGCCAAGGTCATGAGTGAAGAGCAGGCACAGAAAGGTGCTTGGGCAAACTTTGTAGATAAAAACTACGAGGCGGCGGCAATAAACACAGTGGGATTTATCTTCGATTTAGCCCCCGACATGACTAAGGCTGTCGCTGCCAACTACATTGGCGGACCCAACCTGATGGCTGCTGTATTTGGTGTTGACGCTTTGTCTCAGACTTCGGGTGAATACGCAAATAGACCAGACGTTACAGGAACAGAAGCGATTGAGGTAGGCGTGAGGGCAGGTATTATCGAAGCTGGTGTCACCAGATACTTCGTGGGGTTGCAGAACCTTCAGACGCAGTCTATTAAGAAAGGTATCGACCTAACTAAAGACGTGCTTACTGCTTCTAGCAGAAAAGCAAGAGTTAAGGCTGTTAGGGATGGAGTCAAAAAGATTTTTGATTCTGAAGCTGGACAAGCGGTAAGGGCTTGGATTGGAGAGGGTAAAGAAGAGGGACTTATTGCTACGCTGGACCAAATCAATAGAGTCAACTCTGAGGTGGTGTCCGGAAGGATGACTGCGCAAGAGGCGATTGATGAGTACTGGAATTTTGACGCAATCATTGATGCGGGACTCGCAGGTTTTCTTGGTGGCGGTGTGGGTGCGTCCCCATACATCGCGGCGAAAGGGGCTAGCGCTATCGGTTCTAAGTTCACACTCTTTGACAGACTTGAGCTCAAGGACAGGTCAGTGTTTTTGAAAGAGCAGCTTGAGCGTGATGACCTTTCTAGAGAAGAGAGGAAGTCTATCATGGCTGAGATAACTAAGATTACAGAAGACGCTAATAGACTAGTCCGTAAAGACATTGATTTTTACAATCAGATGGAGGCTGAGGATATGCAATCTATCATTGACCTCAACCAACAAATCTCTAAGAAGCGTCAAAGAGCAAGAAACCTTGCAAGAGCAGAGGGGCGGACAAATCAGACGCAACTGGATGCGCTGGCCAATGACGTACGCAGTCTGATGGCGCAGAAGCTGGAGATTGAGAACAAGTACGAGTCGGCTAACGCTGGATTTGACATGGACGTGGAGGCGCAAACGCGCAACAACAAAGAGGTAGAAAGGCTTGTGGATGACATCCTGAATGTAGACCGCGAGTGGGACAGCGTAACAGAGGGACAGGGCAACACTGGTGCAGGAAAGATTGTCTTAACTGACAACAACACAGACACGATTCTATCTCGCCTCCTTGCCAAGGGAATCAAGGGTACTAGGTTTGCTACAGCAGAACAGATTCGTGACGGCATCGTCGGGGCGTTCAACATGGCTAAAGCAATCAAGGCAGACAACCCTGACGCAGAGGTCATCTTGGTCAACAGCAAAGAAGCGTTTCAGCGCGAGGTAGCCAAGGCAGGGAAGGTGTCGCCAAGTAAAGTAAAGCTTTCTCGAGGTATGCACATATCTAGGGACGGGGGTACTGTAGTCCTCTACGCCCCTGCTCTCAAGACAAACACAGGGTACCACGAGGGATTTCACCAATCGGTGTACCGTCAGATGCTCAAGGACGGAGTAAACCGTGGCGAAGCCATGATTCGTTTGGCATCTGCCCTGCGCAGAGGCATGACCAAAGCGCAGCTTGCCAAGTACGGCAATTTCGTGAACGAATACGGTAACGTATCTGAGGCGCTCAAGGCTGAGGAGTTTTTGGCTGAGGTGTTTAGTGACATGGCCGATGGGGAAATTGACATTCAGTTCCACAAGGGAATCGTAAGCGGTTTTGCACGTTTTGTGAAGCAAGCGCTGAGCGCAAAAGGGGTTAAGATGACCAACACACCTGTGCTCCAAGACGTAGCCAACGGTCTTCGTGACGCAGCAGAGTACTTCTCAGAGGGTGAAGGAGGCGCTCAGGGGGCCCTTGCTGCCGTTTTAGACGCATCAGGCACACTTAGACCCGGACTGGGTATAGAAGGTGTCTTAAACAGGCGCGAATTGCGTCGTCACAGGAACGCTCAGACTAGAGCTCAAGCGCATCAGCAGTCAGACGACCTTGATTCTACAGTAAAAGCACAAGATAGGTTGAGCGAACCCAGTGTTTTAGGTGACTGGACTAAGGAAGCAATGACGTTTGATGCCAACGGCAACGTCAAGCTGACTCATGTGGGGCCACAGGACTTGGAGGGTGGGTTTATTGACCCGCGTAGATTCGGTCAGCAGCCATACACCACTGACCAGCGTGGTGACAAGGTTGCAATGTTCTACGTCAAGCCTGAGGACCAAGAGAGAATGGTGACTGGCCGGGCCTACGAGGCTACGGTGCCACCGCAAATGCTGTACGACTTGTTCAAGGACCCACTCAACCTGTACGACACAGCGCTCAAGGCGTTTAGGGATGCGGGTAACGTCGTTGCATTCGACGGAAACAGGCAAGCAGAGTGGATTGGGTACGAGGCTCGCAAGCAGGGCTTCGATGGCATGGTCACCAAGTGGCGCAACACTGCGCGTGTGGACATGTGGGTTCCTGTACGTCCTGACGAGAACGGTGGGTACTCACCTGCTGGCACTCGCATGACAGAGGGCGACATCTCCCCTGCCAAGAACAACGAATACGCTGTGGCGGCTATCGCAAGGAATATGCGGGAAGCAATCGCAGCACACAAAGAGAAGGGGACGGGGGTTGACGGTCAGACAACACCACTGAAAGAGGAGACCATCCAACGCATGATGGACGAGGGCACTACGTTCTACGTCGGCAACAACAGACTTAGCTCGGGCGTCGTGTCCTACGTGGACAAGGACGGCTACATGGGTGGACTCACCAAGCATCCGGACGTACCACTTCGTGGGGTGCAGGCTGAGATGCTGCGTAAGCGTATCGAGGATGGGGGTAACCACCTCGAGTGCTTCGACACCTACCTTGTAAAGAACAACATTGCTGCAGGCTTTGTCCCTGTGGCCAGAATCCCATTCGATGTAGATAGGGCTCCCGAGGGATGGGATGCACCTAACTCAACCCTGCGTGACAAACCAGACCTAGTCTTCATGGCTTACGACCCTGCGGCTGCGCTTGACGCAAAGCCCGGGGACGGCGTCAGGGCTAAGTCTTACGACGAGGGTCTTGCCATGGCTCGTTCCAGAGGGGAAGGTGCTGTAGACACTTCAGATGTTCTCAAGCGCCAAGCCACCTTGTTCACCGAGGATGATGCAAAGGCAATCAAGGAGGGGGATGGGCAAGTTATTGGCAGCTTTTACGAGCTTCTTGCAAAGACTGCAGGGAAGAAAGATGGAGGTGTGTTTAGATACAGAGGGATTTTGGCTGGATTGAGTCAGGGCAGAATGATTTACGTCGACAATGAAATTGCCAAGACTCCTGACGGACAACCGGACAGACACATCGAGTTTACCTTTAGACCCGTAGACGATGCGAATCGGGTAATTAAACTCGACGAGTGGTTTGTATCAAAGCCCATGGATAAAGATGGCAAGCTGCTCAAGGGAGACAACAGGGGCACCGGACTTGGAACTCGCTTCCTGACTATGGCCATGGAGGTGGCTGATGAGCTTGGCGTTGACGTGGAGCTCATGGCCTACCCCACAAGAAACTATCAGGGCACTGAAACGCAGAACATGGCGGCAGCCAAGAAGCTTATTAAGTACTACGAGAAGTTTGGCTTTGTAGCACGATACAAGAATGGTGAATCAATGGTTCGTGTGGCTCGCACAAACCTTGACCAGCTTAGCCCTGCAGAAGACCAAGCCACCCAAGAGCTTGCGCTTGGTAAGGACGGAGTGCCGGACATTGAGTTGTTTACTTTCTTCTCTTCAGCTGTAGAAAGGCTGCAAGACTTCAGGGAGGAGCAGTTCATGACTCAGAAGGAGATTGAGGAAGCAAGAGAAGAAGACAGGCAGTTTAACGCGGAGTTCCAGTTTAAGCCGGAACCAGACGAGAAGTACCTCCAGACAAGAGACAAGGAGATGAAGGCCGACGACTTGGCCGAGCTCGACGTACTGTTCCCGGGCATGACCCCTGAGCAGATTAGAGAGGAGTACATCGCTGCGTTCGGGACCACTACCAAGGCTCAGGCCATCGAGGCTACCATTCAGTTCAACACGGACACGGGTCGTAAGTGGACGGTACGCAGAAAGTTTACGGACGAGAAGCACGTCAAGAACTTCATCAACTACATTGAGAAGAAGAAGGGCTACACGTTCGACGAGAGATGGACTCACGACACACCGCCTGATGTCGACCCACCTGAGGTTACCGGAGTCACCAAGGCACAGCAACTCGCCATTGATGCCATCAACTCAGAGACACCGGGAGAGCTGACGCAAAGCATTCAAGTAGCTCGCGCACTCAACAAGTTTGCAGGTGAGCCTGTGAAGAGTGAAGGCGAGATGATGACGCGCTTCCTCAACAACGTGTACGAGGAGGCCGGGTTCTACCTGAACCAAAAGGATGCACGCACTGGCGGTATCACGTGGTACACCGAGGACATTCAGGAGGCCAAGCAGAAGATGGGGATTATGTTCCCTGCCCTGCAGGGCGAGGCCATGGGTAGCATCGGCACAGCGTTGCTTGCTGTACTGTCTCCGGGCAACAGCCCTATCGGCAACATGACTACGCTGGCTGCCGTACTGCGCAACACACCAATCGACCAGCAGCGCTCAGGCAACTTCTCACGTAACTGGGCAGGAGACAAGATGAGCTTCGTCGACAAGAAGGGCAAGTCAGTAGCGTCAGGTAGAGTTGTTAAAGAAACTAAAACGCACTTCATCGTTCAAGGTGTAGACGCCTTGGGTCGAGACAGCAAGTACAAAAACGGACAGAACTTCCGCGTCAAGATTGCCAAGAAGGACATGAAGGCTGGATACCCTAAGCCCACTGGCTACACCACTAGGGGTAAGACTGTAGCTAAGCAGCTTGACAAGCTTCAAGCGCTGTTCGAGAGATTCAAAACACCTGAGGCTGTGGTCAAGTTCCTTACGACAGACCAACCAATCGAGGTGCTCAGAGAGTTCAATAAGTCCGTGCCTGACACTAAGGGCAAGGTTAACAAGAACCCTGCACCCGGTAGACGTAAGGGCTCGTACATCCTCGGAGAAAAGGTAGGTAGCTTCTTTCTCAACATGGAGGGGCTGGGCGAGTCTCTGACATCTGACCTGTGGTTTAACAGAACTTGGAACAGATACGCAGGCACCATGATTGACACGGTGAGCGGTAGGGAGACTATCGTCGAGGTTCCTCGTAGCGAATCAGAGCGCAGACTTCAGGCCGAAGCTGTGACTCAGGCGGCTAATGAGCTTGGACTGACAACTGCAGAACTGCAGGCAACCATGTGGTACTTCGAGCAAGAGCTGTGGAGGAGCATGGGTGCGAACACACGGAGTGAAAACTATGCGATGGCGATTGACAACGTCGCCTCGAGAATGGACCTAGACAATGATACAAGACAAAGACTTGCGGCAGCTGGAGTCAACCTTGACGCGGCTGAAGCAAAACGGGAAACTGCCGTCAGTAGAGCAGATTCTAAAGGCATTGAGAAATACCGCGCCCCGCAAGAGCCCGGCACAGAAGTAAAGGCGCAGCCGATAGACTCGCTGCCCGGGTCGGGAAAAAATGCTGGGGCTACTTGGAGGACGCTTGCTGAAGCGGGTATCTTGTTGCACGGAACCAATAAAGAGTTCACGCAATTTTCTAACAAACTAGCCTTCGGACCTTTTAGTCCGGGACTACACGGACTTGGCACATACCTCACAGGTAATGTAAACAAGGCGGCTATGTACGGAAAGAATGTTGTGTATGTTGACTCAAGCGGTCTTCGCCTAGCCAACATGTACAACTTCCGCATTGGCGCTCAGGTAACGAGAGCTCTGAACAAACTGAACGACGCCAGCGTCGATAGCGAGATTGCGATTAAAGCGATTGCTGACGCTACTCGTCGCGCCAAGGGTCAAAATACATTTAGAGAAACAGAACTTGTAAGCGTTGTCGGCATAAACCCGGAGCTGTTTACAAGCATATTGCTTTCTGAGACAGCAGGCAAAATGCGAGACACTAATATACAACTGGGTCGTGGTGGAAGAGGCGGCGGTGAGTCAACGATTGAGATGTTGTACAATCTGATGTACGGAGACCGAGGAGTTGAAACCTCAGCCACTGATGCCTTGGTTTCGTACGTCATGAGCGTCAAAGGTGAAGGGGTTGGTTCGCTTACGGGTACGGACCTGAAAGAAGCAATCCTTGTTTCCAGAATGGCGTTTGCAGAAATCATTCGTCAAGCAGGATTTGATGGCTACTACTTCTCCGAGACGGGTAACCCAGCAATGGAGATGGCTGAACAAAATGTTGGGTCAGGTAGAACAGGAGTTCAGGAGGCAGTCATTGTAAACACAGACAGACTCAACGAACTCATTATTCCTGCAGACAAAGTTATCGAGGCTGCTGAGTCTAGAACCCTCAAGGCGCAGCCGCTTCAGGGATTCCTCGACGACTACGACGCTGACATCAACACTCTGCGTGGTGAGAGACCACCAGCTCGTATCGACAGGGAAGCTGAGATGAGCAAGACACAGCGAGCCATGCTCGGCATCATGGAGTTTGTGTACGACAAGTTCTACAGAGCCATCCGCTACCAGCGCGACATCGAGAAGGCTATCGGTGGCAGGGTGATGCAGGAGCAAGACTACTCCATGGCGCTGTCGCTTCTTGACGGTAAGGCATCGCGTAGGTTGCAAAGTGTAGACATGTTCATGGAGGACCTAGCTTCAGTCATGAACAAGTTCGGTATCTCGCACAAGGAGCTGAGCGACTTCCTGTATGCTATGCACGCAGAGAATCGTAACACTGTGTTGCGCGAGCGCTTCGGCAACAAGAAGCTTTTTATCATGGAGTCGATTGCCAAGCAGGCAGCGCTCATCAACGACGAGCAAACCTCTGACACGGCCAAGCGTAAAGCGTCCAAGAAGCTTGCTGACCTGCAAGAAGAGCTGGCTGACGTAGAGGCTAGACTGGAGAACGACAACTTCTCAGGTAAGACCGACGAACAGGCACGCAGAGAGATTGAAGAGCTCGACAGTGAAGGAATGCGTCAGGCCTACGACATGGTGATGGAGTTCCAAGCAGAGACTCGCAAGTTGATTGTAGAGTACGGGCTGGAGACACAGGCTACTGTCGATAAGCTTGAGGCGTTGTACCCAAGCTACGTCCCGCTTAGCGGATTCGCCATTGACGAGGACGGAGGTAGCGAGGCGCGTGAGGCAGGCTACCTGCACATGCACCAAGCAAGAGTGTTCCGTGGAATCAGAAGAGCAGAGGGTCGTACCAGCTTGGCTGACAGCCCACTTGACTACATCTTCGAGAGACGGTACCAAACAGTCATGGCTGGCGAGAAGAACCTTGCCAACTCTAGACTGCTCAACCTCTTGGCTGACAACCCGGACAAGGACCTGTACAAAATTTACGGACCGAAGGATGCTACGCCAGTGCTGAGAGGCAAGCGCCGTGGCATGACCCGCGATGAGATGCGCAACAACGACAGGTTCGTCGAGGTTGTCATCAACGGTGAGTCGTTCTTCATGGAGTTTGCCAACTCTGCCGTGGCTCGTGCAGTCAACAAGCACAACATCCTCAAGTCACCCGAGGGCGTCCCCGGTATGATATTCAATGCCATTCGTGGCCTTGGTAGATTCCTGTCAAGCACCTTTACAAGCTACTCCCCTGACTTTATTGTAGCCAACTTCACACGCGACTTGCAGTTTGGTTTGGGGTCACTGCTTGCTGAGCAGGAGATTGAGGGCGGTCAAGCGTTCGGTGAGAACCTTGTCAAGTCTACACTCAAGAAGCACCTCCCATCTCTCGCGTTCCTGTACAAAAACTTGCAGGGCGTTGAGGACACAAGCCACCCGATGTACAAGGCGTGGCAGGAGTTCCAAGACTCAGGAGCTATCACTGATTGGCCATACGCCAAGAACAGAGACAAACTGCGCTCAGACCTCGAGACCCTGACTAGAATGCAGGAGGGTGGAGCTGGGGTTACTGCTGTCAAGGGGCTCAAAGCAATCGCTGACTACGTGAACAACACCAACATGGCGGTTGAGAACGCAATCAGATTTGCTGTGTTCCAGTCGGCCAGAGAGGCAGGCATGAATGCGGAGAAGGCAGCGTACTTGGCCAAGGAGCTCACCATCAACTTTAACAGAAGCGGTAGTGGTGGTTCTGTGATTAACGCTTTGTACCTGTTCTTCAACGCAGGCGTTCAGGGTACAGCCAAGTTTGCACGCACAATGCTGCAGCTCAAGAAGGTTCCTAACGGACGTGGTGGATACTACAGAACGCTCAACAGCTCACAGAAGATTGCCATGGGCATGACGCTGTTTGCTGCCGCTCAGGCTGCGCTGAACCAAGCCATCTCTGATGAGGACGAGGACGGCAGAACTTTCTACGAGAAGATTCCTGACTACGTCAAGGAGCGCAACATGATTGTGATGATTGGCGGCAAGGACTACATCAAGGTTCCTTTGCCCTATGGATACAACATCTTCCACAACATGGGCACCATGTCATACGAAGCGGCTACTGGCATCAGAACCGTAGGAGATGCTGGCGCGTTCATGGTCGGAGGTATGTTTAACTCCTTCATTCCAATCTCGTTTGGCGAATCTAGCACTCTACTTAACAAGCTTGGTAAAGCAGGCACCCCCACGTTCCTGAGACCTCTCGTAGAAATCTACATGAACGAAAGTTACTTCGGGACTCAGGTGTACAAGGACAATGCACCGGGTCAGAACCTGCCTATGTCTTCGCTAGGCTCGCGCTCACCTGAGTGGCTCCGTGACGTAACCATGTTCCTGAACGACGTGACAGACGGCAACGAGTATGAGAAGGGATACCTTGACATGTCTCCAGACAAAATCTGGCATGCCTTCGAGTACTACGGTGGTGGTGGATACAGGTTCCTCAAGAACACCTACAAGACTATCGAGACTCCGGTGCAGCATCTGCAGGGGTACTCTGACGACAAAGAGGAGGTGGCAGGTAAGGTGCTCTCTACGATGCCGATTGTGCGTGTGGGCTACGGCACATACAACTCTCGCGTAGACATGGCTGACTACTACAAGTTCAGAACTACTGTTAAGCAGGCAGTCGAAGCTAGGGAAAACTTGAACCTCGACGAGCCAAGAACGCGAGCTGCTGCTGCGCTTGAATCGGAAGGTAGAAAGGTTGACAAGGCCTTGCAGGCAATGCGTAAAGACATCAGGGCCATTAAGGACAGAGACATTGACCCGGCTCTCAAGGCGAGAGAGGTCGACAAACTAGAACAGGAGATGCTCAGACTTGTGCTCTCATTCAACAAACAATACTTAGAACAGTATGAAGGAAGAAAGAAAAAAGATTAAGGACACCAAGCTTGGGTCGTGGCTAAAGAAGGCCGCACCCGGAGTCCTCGACAAAGTTGCTGACTTGCTCCCAGACCAAGGGGGCTTGGGCATCGTAAAGAACCTGCTTGACAACGAGCCAAGTGTTGACCCGGCAGAGGCTAAGGCAATGCTCGATGCGGAGGTGCAGTTCCAGAACAACGTCAGCGAAAGATGGAAGGCTGACATGAGCAGCGACGTCAAACTTGCAAAGCTCATCAGACCAGTTACATTGATTGCTCTCATGTCGATGTTCATGCTAACCATGGTGCTCGATTCACTTGACAATCTGCCATTTAACGTAAAAGATTCCTATGTATCTTTGCTGGAAATCCTTATGCTCACAGCATTTGGTGCGTACTTCGCAGGTAGAACTATTGAAAAATCAAAGAGATGAACGAAGAGGACTTCGGCAGCTGCAAATTTCTTGACCAAGACAAGCTCAAGAAGCAGGAAGAAAAGATTGAATCAGGTGAGATTACCTGCAACATCGAGAACCCGGAGGACTGTGAATCTTGCAGTGGGTAAGATGTTAAGGTTCTTCTTAGCATGCGTATTGTTAAGCGTGGCAACTGTCGCTCAAGGACAGCTGCTGCGCTTTTCTACGTTGTATGGTAGCCTTACAGCCAACGCCCCACTTGTAGAAAACTCTGTGTACAGGGTCAACGGGGTAGCAGGCTCTGGATACCTTGAGGAGATTACCGAAGTCAACAAAGCCAACTACGTCTTCAGTGTTGGCCTGCGCAAGCTGGCAAGGTTTGACTATCAGGTCAAGCAAGGCCAGTTCTACACAGGTCAGGAGAACGAGATTAGCGACAACGCCACGGTGTCGAACGCTCCCGGTTGGGAGTATCTGCTGGAGTACTCAGCTGTTCGGAACAGGAACGACGTGTTCACTCAGCAGGAGTACAGGTTGCGCTACTCAGGCAACTGGTTTACAGTTCGTGGTAGCTACATTCAGAACGGACTGGTCAATCTCAAGTACACTCAAGCAGAGGTTAGGCTACGCAAGAGACTCGGTGAGTTTGACTTCACCGTAGGCGCAGCTCACAGGGCACACCCGGTGTACGGCTACTCCCCCATCGAGGCGTGGTTTGACGACCCAGCCAACAAGCACTGGTGGCAGCTTGCCAACGAGTACGGATTCTACAGTGACGACGAGGAAGTATGGCGTCTCAATGGGGATGTCATTGCTCAGTCAGACGTAGAGTTCTATGGCTACCACTTCGGTAGGATTGTGAATGACTACAACAGAAGAGAGCTAAATGAGTTTGGTTTGCAGCAGGAGCTATCAGCTGTGATGGGTATGGACTACTACCACTACACAGAGCAGTCTTGGGTGCATGGCTGGTGTTCTCTATACTCTATGCACAGAGGGTTGAGCGAGTTGTCGTTTGAGTACGAAGACAACATGGACATTGAGTGGGACGCGGGTCTCATCATTGGAGCAAAGCTTAACAAACATCTTAGTATATTTGTGGAAGCCAGACACTTACAATACTGGCAGATTAACTCATACGCAGGCCGCGCAGGCTTCAA
>Ga0208159_1000496_pt1 | contig 15740 bp, 16 predicted proteins | sample 9_EtaG_FD_184082 | JGI IMG/M metagenome (GOLD analysis project Ga0208159, IMG submission 184082) | Marine viral communities from the Subarctic Pacific Ocean - 9_ETSP_OMZ_AT15188 metaG (SPAdes) (version 2) | ecosystem: Environmental > Aquatic > Marine > Oceanic | place: Pacific Ocean | collected... | reverse complement strand
TCTATATAGCTGCATAAATCTAGAGTCATCGAGTATGGCATTTAATTCTTTAACTACTTCGTCTTCGCTGTTACCTATAAGGTGCATCCCTGCTAATCCATTAACTTGTATTAAGGATTCTTTTTCGTACTTATCTTTGTTGTATTGAATAACTGCTTTTTCTTGCCTGTTTATGTCGTTAGCGTAAGCAGCTAAGACAGTAGGAGACACTTCTTTTGACTCTAGTTCAGTTAAAGGTATTACACTTCCATCGCTACTCCCATAAACAGTATCCCTTCTCCATTGTTGATATAATTCACTATCTGGTCTAAGGCTATTTAAAGGTATTTCAGTACCATCTGCTGCTATTACTATTGCTCCTGCTGCCTTACTAGACAAGCTTGCTGCGTTAGTCTTTATATTTATAATTCTATTTTGCGACTGTAGATGAGGTATAAGTAAGTTGTTTCTTGCATCTATATAATCAAGGTTTTTATCTGCTGCTTTCTTTTCTTCAATAGTTGAGTTTGCATCTTCAACTATTTTTTGCAAGTCTTGCCTGGTATCCTGCAATATCTCTACAGGAGATTTTTTATTACCAAAGTTTTGTAACGCAAGGCTTTTACTGTAGTCCTTTGCTTTTGTATCTATCTGCTTTGTTCTTTTAGCTAAAGTATTAGCTGTAGTTACCAAATTACTGTTGAATTGACCAAGGGAATTAGCAATATTCTGTAAATCCTTAGAATTATCCATACCTACGCTACTGTCAAAAAACTTTCCTAGTTGCAAGCTAGGCACGTTCATTCTTTCTACTTGCTGGTAAGTGTCAACAATTGAAGCAGCTGGTTTTATTCCTGGAGGAGTAAGACCCTTAGTAGTGATAGTTGAGTCAACACCATACTGAGTTAGTAATCTTCTTGAGGTCTTACGACTACTATCGCCTGATGATTTGCCTAGAGAAATTGCCATTAGCTGTTTTTCATAATGTTGTAATTAACACCAGCATTAACACCACTCATAATGCCAGCACCAATAGAAAACGGACTTAAACTAACTTTAGGTCTAGGTACAGGTTTCATAGGATCAAGAATAGTCTTCTTAAGATATGGAGATATGCTTGCAATTCTGCTTGCTCGTTCCGTTATAAACCCTACTTTCTCTGTTTGCTTGCCAGCTGTAGCAAAAGCTAAATTAGTGTCACTATAGTAATCGTACTTCCCTAGCTCTCTGTTTACATCTGCAAGTAAGTTGGCAACATTAGCTCCTGCCCTACCTGTTGCCAGTATTGTACCCTTCTGCTCTTTAGCTTCTAGCTGCGCTTCTCTTGTTTCTTGTGCTGACTTTTGCTGCATCTGTCTTATCTGTTGATTAGCCTGGTTCATTTTATTTGCTTCTGCTATTAACGCTAACTCTTCATTCTGAAACATCTGTTCGTTTCTTAATGTTTCTTGGTTGGCTTCAAAGTTTCTTTGGTTCTGAGCAGAGAGAGTATTGTACTCATATTGAAACTGGTCAGATAAATTAGCTGCTTCTATCGCTCTGTTCTGTGCAGCGTTCTGAGCAATAGCTTGACCTATGCTCATAATTCCACTAAAGATACCAATAGCAACAGCGGTACACATAATTAAATCTTTACAAATTCGTAGAATGGACGACCTTCATACCCAAACATTTCATGTTTTTTTATTATGGTAAACCCCATAAACTTTAACCATCGAAGATGTACTGTGTTTCGTGCATCAATGTAATTAAACAAAACAGGAAACTCTTTGTGTAATTTTTTTAATTCTATCCTAGATTGCCTTAAAAACTCACGTTTGTCTCTAGTATCTTCAAGCATATCTTTACAACCTAGCATCCAAACTTGTCCAGAATTGTTAGGTTGCTTTGTTATTCCCCACATTCCCATAGGTTTACCATGCCTACTAATCATAGTCATACAAGGATTACTCGTAAAGAAACACTCGAACAAAGATTGTATGGGTGATGCTCCAGAATGTGCAAAACATTCGTCTATATCTTCCTTCCTCATGTGTGTTCCTACATAGGAAACATCGTCTATATTAGCTGGCCTTTGATGTGCCTTTATAATCTTGACGCTCGTTCCTGATACCATCCTTCCCATTCAGCTGACTGTACCCTACAGGGTAGCGGAGAATCGCTAAAGAGTACAATTTTTGCTTCAATGTTTTGCGCCATTACAGGAACTCTAAACTTACCTGTAGCTAATGAAGGTGTACCTACAGGGAATTGACCACTACCTATCTTGTAACCATTGAAAGGATAGGTTTGTTCATCTCTTTGAGATGGCGTAATCTTTATACTAAAGTTAGAAGTCTCGTCAAATACAATACTCCAGGTGCGTAACTGTAATCTTGGGCCAGCAAGTACAGCTAATCCTCCTCCTGGAGGTGTTTCTTTTAGATACGGTGTAGAGAATTGGTAAGTCATGTTATATATTTCTCCTACAAAAAACTTTGCACTACTTAAATCTCCAGGCACAGTCATAGTTCCATTGCCACTAGCTCCACCTGTAAGAGTTTCAGCCGTAGCTTTTATAACTTGACCGTGGGCAATAGTATTATTTGAATCAAACCTACCTACTACTGCCATCGTCCCTGTGTTAGCCATAGGGTAAGGCAATGTAATAACAGTCTGAACTCCTAATGCTCCTGAGTTAATTAAAGATGTTGAGCAAGTAGCTTCAGTAGTTTTTCTGTCTAGCAGTATCTCAAATTCAGTACCGCTATCTACTGTTTCTGGTCTTAGCTGTGTCTTTTCTAGATATACTCCATCCGAATATTCAACGATTGTGTACAAGTCGCTGTCGAGAACACTACCACCTAGCAAACTTTTGTTCGCTGCTACTTCCCAGTAAGACCAAGATGATTGCAATTTTTGGTCATCGTCAAAGAAAAACTTGTAGAGATAGATTCTTCGAGGCTGATCTTTACTTATCATTGTTATCACTTCTTCTGATACAGAAGGAGACATACTAACTAGGTTGTCAGGTACAAACCTAGGTACGGAAGATGTTACTTCTTCTGATAAAGGTATTGGGCCACTAGCATCAGGTAAGAAATATTCTCGTAAACCATTAAAGTCTCCCTTTGGTATTCCAAAGTAAACAGTTCGACCTACACCTATAGGGTCAATCGTATCGACAATATCAAAAGTAGTAATAGCTGTTACTGTTGCCGTCTTAGGAGTAAGGGATGTACCTATAGCTGTCGATCCTGTGTCTAATCTGAACTGGCCGTGCAAACTGAACAACAGCAAAGTATTAGCAAAGGCCAGGCTACTGTTTAAGAAGTTAACTGACGTACCTCCAGAACTAATATCAATAGGATCAGAGTCTAAAGATGTCTGTACTGTCTCAGGGAAAAACCTTTCAAAGGCATCAGCTGCCGACAGTATCACATTCTCATCTGCTAAGAATACAAGTCTGTTTCTAAACAGGTTAATGTTTTTTATTTTACTTCCGACAAATGTAGGGTTAGGGGCAGTTGTAGTATCTCCAGCTATTCGACCTGTGTAGTTAAACTGTCCAAACGTAAATGTACCATTAGCGTTTCTAACTAATGTATGAGGCATTGTTGACTTATCAAACAAGTAATTAATATTAGGTGCAACAGTCTCTCTCCATACTCCTGGGCCAAACCCACTACCAGCTGTAGCTTCGAACTTAACAAAGTAATCATCGAAAGCTGTAGTAGCTGAACCTTGTATTCTTACTGTGAAGTTATGCTCTGCGATGGTAGGTAAGTCAGTAATACTATCTACTGTTCCTTTAATACTTGACGTTGCAGTTGCAGTTTTTGTGTCACTACTTTCTAAGGTGTAATCTCCTCCATCATCTTTTGTGATCCTAATTATGTAGTCAGTATTAGTTACAGTAAATCCAGATATAGTATTTAATTGAGTAGCTAAGTCGTTAGCAATAGTCACAGTATCTGGCGCAGATCCAGAAGAGTTACCTGTAGTCACACTCTTCTCTGTACCATTTAACTTAACCCTGTAAGTAGTAGAGAAGTCAGCAGATTTTATAAACACCATTGACTTTGTACCCCAGTTAAAGGAGTTGTTGCTTGTGTCCATAGCAACTGTCTTCTCTCTGTTGACTATGAAGGTAAAGTCAGCAATGGAAGCAACCCTAAATGTAGAGCTAGGATCTCCTGTTATGTTTAAGTAAGCTGTGCCATTAGGTGTAGAGACTGTCTGTGCATTACCATCCAAGTCAAATACTTTGATTGCATTATCCTGGATAATAATTAAATATCTTATAACTCCATCTCTATCAACAATATGCGTAAAAGGTCTACCAGAACCAGCTGATCCTGCAAACAATTTTTTAATGTGTTGCATTGGCGGCCTTTTCTTTAACCCTTCTACAGGGCTAGGCATGCAGTTAATAACTTCTTCTGCCTGAGATGCTAAACGTAGTGCAGCTGGTTGCTGACTCACTCCATTAATAAGATTAGGAATAGAGCTACTAATTAATGGCATGGCTAACGCTCAAGTGTACGAGAAGGTAAATAAGCATTGATAGGGCTTGTTCTATTTAGATGGCCTCTTAACATACTGTGTTCTGTCTTAGTTGTTTCTTCTTCTAAGAAAGCACTTCGAGCCTCCAGTTCTTGCGTCAAGTTTAACTTGGTTAAATCAGCAGAACCAATAATCGCTTCTTGCAATTGCCTTCCTGCCTTAATAGTTATATATTGCCGTGCGTGTTCGGGGAGTAAATCCCACTCAAGGATGGTTGTCATATCAACTATTAAATCAGACTCAAATGTATATCTATTATTTCTTCTGTCGTACAACTTGTCTCCTCGTTGCACTACATCTATGTCTGGGTACTCCAAGTTATCAACTACAACTCGACTTACGTTACTCGATAACTCTATCTCGTTAGTCGATGTCCTTTCTAATTTCTTTTCTAGGTCTGTATTAAACGACCAACCTTCTGATTGCAATGTCCTGCTTACATCATTCAATGTATCTTCTGCTTGCTTTGCCAATCCAAATTGACCTTGCAAACTATTAACAGGTGCTTCTCCAAGCATTTGTAGAACTCTGTTAACTGCTTCTAGAAAGCTGGTGCGATTAAGTGCCATTACTTCTTCTTCCTTTTCTTAGCAGTCTTTGCTGATCTCTTAAAGTTAGCAGCAGTAGGTGCGCCCTTTGCTCCAGGCTTGCGCATCTTCTCTCCACTACCAGCTTTTATTCTCTTACGCTTTGCGTGTATGTTTGCGTAGAGTCCTTTCTTTTTTGCCATAGTTAACACTTCCATTTACGAAGGGCTTTGTTGATCCTGCTTTTAGGATTCCTAGCAGTTTTGCTAGATGTTCTTTTCTTCTTCATCCCTTCCATTCTGGCGCAAAAAGATTTCTTTCTTTTACCGCCTCCAGGTTGAGGTGCTTTTAGATTAGAACCTGTTGCTTTATTTATCTTTCTTCTACCAGCAGCTGTCAATCCGCCTGACCTACTTTTATGCTTGCCCATCTTAAGGCGTACATTTTTTTTCTTGGTCATTACTTGCCTACTTTTGCTTTTGCTTTTTTATGTGCAACAGTAAAAGAATCTCCAGCTTTCATGCGTGTCTTCATAAAAGCCATGTGTTTCTTTGTGTGATGCTTGGCGTGTTTAGCAAGTGTAGTTTTTTGGCGAGTTGTAAGCTGCTTCATTTCTTTTTCTTTTTCTTTTTAGGAGGTCTGCCTGCTTTAGAGCCGTAAGTTCCTTTTCCGTATGGCATAAAAATAAAGGGGGTTGCGTTACCCCCTTATGTTACCTGTTTATGAGTTAGACGCAAAGATTTCAATTGCGCAGTCTGGGCGTAGAACACCACTACCGTGCATCATGCTTCCAACCATAAATGTGCCTTGATAGAGAGCGTGGATGTCTGCTCCTGTCTGCTCCATCTTAAGATCCATTAACTTCACAGTACCTACTGCTTGCTTGTTAAATACAAGAGCAATGTTATCTGTGTAGTTAGCGTGGTATGTGTTGTTCTCACCAGTTACCGCTGACCTGTTTGCTTTTGGTAAATGATTAGATTTAACAATGTGAATACCAGCAACCTTAAGCACTTCACCTTCGCTGTAAGCACCACGACCACCAAAGTCTCTGTTAATAACAGTTGTGTTTTGTACTAACTTGTAATAGTTTGTTGGGTCGATAGCACAGTAACGATCTTCTTCTGGAAGATTATTAACATCCATCTGTTCAGCAGCTGAGAACAAAGCAGTCGCTAAGTCTGTGCCTGAGACAGCAGCTACCGCAGCAGCTGTGTTTGCTGTACCTGACTTAAGAATCTTTACTCTTGTACCACCTGGCAAATCAGTATTAGGGTTAGTCGATGTTCTAGCAGCTTGCGCAATAGTAGCAGCTACGTTCTGGTCGAATGTATAAGCAAGAGCATTACCCATCTGTACAGAATATTGAGACCTAACATCGTAATGGTTCATAGCTTCATCTACGTCTGCTATGAAAACATTACTAACTAATTTGTCATCAATATTTATGACAGCCTCTGCATGCTTGATAGCATTTCCTGTCAGTTGTGTACCAGGAGAATGATAAGAAGTTGAACTCAATCCTACAATTGGAAATTGTGCTGATTTACCAGAGCTTATAGTTCTAGTTGTATGCAAATCTTCAAAGATAGTTGCTTTACGGAAAGCTGAAAGCACCTCTCCTGCAAAGGTTTTAAGAAATAAATCTTTTATGCCTGTTCCTGTATTGTTTACAAGGCCCAGGCGTGAAGGCGTAAAGTTAGCCATTAGTTAATTACCTAGAATTAATGATTATCCAGACCATTACTTCTGCATAGGTGTCCTTCGCAAAGGGCTTTGCTTCTGTTAGAAGGTCTAGGTTGATCTAACTATAGCGTTTAAAGTATGTTAGATCGACCTAACTTATCTGAAACTTTCTTTCTGTATGCTGAATCTCGTGAGTATCGAGGATCATTCATAGCTTCAACTAGCTGTGCGTTTGATTCAAACACATCATTACTCGATCCTCTTGATGACCTACCACCTATAAGTCTTGGCTCTTGATCTGTTGCTGCCATGTAACGTGCTTGTAGCCCATCGACTGCGAGCTTTACATAGTTAACGTCAGTAGACTTCATCGCCTTGTCATAGGCTGCTCTCTCTTGCTCGTTAAAGTTTTGTCCTGCCCAGGTAATCATCTCTCTATATCTTTCTGCTCCTCCGTATTCATTCTGCAAGTCAGTAGCTTGCTGAACACTTAGTTCATTATCTTTTGTAGCTCTGTACTGCAAGCCATCAAGGTACGACTCAACCATATCTTTGTCAAAGCCAGCACTTTGTAGTGATTCGTAATCTGAGTCTTCTAACTTGCCGTTCTTTTGCCATCGTTCATTCATGTTGCCATAATCAACTCCAGCTTCTTCTAGCTTACCTCCTACAAAGTCTCCGTAGATTTCTTTTGCACTCTGCAATTGTGACTCTGCAACTTCTTCTCTCTGTTCTGGAGGTTGGCTTTGTTTCTTTTGTAGCTCAAGGTATGCTTTTTCTAGCTCTTCCTGATTCTTGTATTTACCAGCAAGTAGCTTCTCCTCCCCTTGGATCTCAACATTATCCTCTTGGGTAATCTGCTGCTCCTCCGTGGTGTTAGGATCTACAGCTGTGGTAGGTTCTTCTCTAATAGTTACTGGTTCTGGCATGGTTAGCTAATAATAATTTCGTTAGTTTTTGGATCACGTTTTGCAGCTGTGAAAGATGCTGTGGGTTCTGTATTATCTTCCCCCTGTATGACTATCTCTTTGACTCCTGTAACTACAGGTGCATCTGATACAGGTTTCTTAGCCTGTTTCTTGGACGGTTTCTGCGAACTGGCTGGCATCAATTCCTCCTTGATTTGTGATAGCTGTTAGTGCTTCGGCAGCCCTATCAGGGGTTGTACCCTGGAAGTTTTTAACTGCCTGTGCCATAGCTGGTGATTGGATTCCCTTCTCTAGTAACTGTTGTTGTTGCTGTTGTTGGGCTGCCTCTGCTTGTGCAGCAGCTTCTTGTTGTAACTGCTGTGAAGTCTTGACTAAGTTTGTTGTATCTATTGAACCACTAGCTGCAAGTCTGCGTAGTGCTTCTTCGACATTAAGAAACTTCATCATCGCTTCTGGGCCAAGTGCATTGTTGGCAGTTTGAATGAAGTCTACAAGTTTATTGCGATCATCGCCACGGCCAATGGCTTCGATACCTGTGACCGCCTTCTCTTTAATCAATGGTTCTCCTGTTATTTCGCTGTTAGGGAAGTCAGGCAACTTACGCTTCTTGCGTAGTATATGTGTTAGTCGTCTAACAAGTGGTAGCTGCAGTTCTTGGCTAAGTATGGAGTACAGTCCTGAGATACCAGCATCAAGTTCTTGTGCCATATATCTTATCTCTTCTGCTGTAACTCTTTCCCCTGGTCTTTGTATCGCTGTGTTAAGCATGAACGCAAAGGCAAGTCTATTCTCTATTCGTTCTATGGTTTGGTTTGCTATTTGTAAATCTTGTGATTTACCAGCTGCCTGTAATACGGTGACATCCGCTGCATTACCTTGAACGATAGATCCATTCGATGCCTGGCTAAGTGTGCGTGGCCTTGTTGTACCATTTGGATTACATAAAAATAAAACTTTACTGAGACTTGCACTCGCTTCCAATATAGCTTTGTATAAATTCTCTAGTGCAAGTAAGTCGCCATAGTACTGCTCGACATACGACCTCCCATACATTTCTGAATCCACTCGATCCTGACGAAGGGCAATCCAGGGAGAAACATCTGACTTACATTTACCATGAGTACCTGGTATCTCTTTACCTTTTATTTCTTGATACCAGTAGCAATGGTCGTCCATGTATTTAACACAGGTATATATCTTGACCATGCGTTTCTCCATCTCTTCCTCGTCTTCTTCATCTTCCTCCAGGTATTCATCTGGAAGTGCGTCTTTAAATATCTCTTCTTCTACTACTATCTCTGTCACGTTACCCATAGGGTCACGGCAAAGTACATAAGAATCTAGATGTATAACTTTTATTCCTTCGTCACTCACATACAACAGAACATTACCACCTACAAGTAAATGTTTTATTGCTTCGTGCATTGCAGCACGCCCACCCATAGTCTCTAGCAGTCTCATTACTGCCTGTTCTACTTTGACTAATGCAGTATCAAACTCAGTAATCATTTGCGGATCTTGTTGATCTGCCATCAAAGCCAAGCTATCTATTTCTAATTTAAAAAAGTTTTCGTTAGTAGGGAAAAGAGTACCAGCAAGTTTGCTGGTCATGTGACCAACACCTCTTGCACCCAACGATTGATATGGAGTTGGCAGTCTACCAGCATCTCCATGATTCTCGTCTTCAATTAATCCAGGAATAGTAACCTTACTACAATCTCTTGCACGCATTAACTGCGAGTCTCTATCTATTCGCAGCTGCTCGTAACGTTGCGAAGCCGTGCCGTTAGGCGTGCCATGCAACGCTGACTGTGCATCAACATTATTAGTAAGTTTAATCTTCATTACATTGTGTTAGGTATAGTCAAAGTACCAGAACCACCACCACCAGGAACTAAATCAGTTCTATAACGTCTTCTGTTAGAGCCAGCTTTGTTGGTTAAAGGAGCAGAAGAAGAACCAATCTGCATAGATGCTGCGCCAGCAGCTGTCTGTGCGTTAGCACCCTGTATCGAAGGATCAGAGAGTGGAGCAGGAGCTACTTCCGTTGCGCTTGCAGCTGTTTCAGCTATCTCTTCTGGTGCAGCTGGAGGAGCAGCTAGTGCAGCCTGTTGCTGTGCCTCAAACCTTTCTCTTTGAGCTTCTAGGTTTCTCTCGAACTGTTCTTGTTGGATACGCATTTGTTCTCTCTGCATTTCCATCTGTTCTTGATGCCTTCTTTCGGCTTCACCATCGTCACCACCGCCACCTCTGCACATAGTCTTAATTTTGTAGGTTGTTTTGTTCAATATAAACCGATTCAAGAATTTTTACCAGCTTTACCTGACCAGAATACAACCAAATCTCACGATCAGTCATATCAATAGTAGGACAACGCTCTGGAAATAACTCCTTTAGTTTAATAATTAGTGCTTCATCAATACCTGGATAGCCTTCGTTTACTGTATCGTCAATGGCTGCCATAGCTGTACCTCTCCTGTAGTGTAATTGTACTCTTCATCCCGAAGGATGCGAGTAAGTTGGGCTGTCATTATTGCATCGGCATAAGTTTTGTTTTTCTTTTCGTAACTCTTGACTACCTTATCCCACATCTCCTCGACTGTAGTTGCACCCTCTAACATTTTCTCTGCTGTTTTTGGCCCAACCCCTATAAGTCCTTCGATGTTATCTGTGTGATCTCCTGACAATACTTGCTGCATCCAATGTCTATCTGCTTTCTTTCGTGTAATTAATTCAAGATCATCGTTAGCAAGTAAGGTGCAAGGTACTCCTCTCATGTCTTTGTCAGGAGAAACAATAATAGGATTATCGTGTTGACCATTAGTTGCTAATAAACCCATTACATCATCTCCTTCTAATCCACTAAATGCAACAGAGTGATAGCGTTCCTTAACTATTTTTATGGTGTCACGCAATGCTAGTGGGTGACGCTTGCCTATCCTGTTAGCTTTGTAGTCCTGGAATATTCCATGCCGAAAAGTAGGGTACTGAGTGAAGCACATTATCACTCTTCCTTTGTCGCCAGTTAATTTCTTATACCCTTCTATACGAAGATCGACTAAATCCATACAATCTTTTTCTGTACTATGCAGTAAATGTGCGCCATCATCTGACCTAAAATCTGTCTCGCAGGCGCAGCAAGAAGAATAAACAAGCCAATCAGCATCAATCAATAACGTCATAATTTTTCTCCAAAAAAATCCGCAGCTGTAGTTGCAAGTCTGCCTGTCTCTTCTGTATATGTAAGTTTATCTGCCATACCTAGACAACCTGTGTGTCTATTCTTTAACACTTTTAACTGTAGCTCATTGTTCTTTTCTTCGTCAGTCTGTGATCTGATACCACAAATCACGAGGTCACTTAACTGAGCTATGCTTTGACTTCCTCTCAAGCTGGCTAGATTTATGTCGCCTCCATCTTCAGCTGGCTTGCCATCAGTCCTACGCAAGTGACTAACCATAACTAAACCTACACCTGTTTTCTCTACTACCTGTCTCAGTTTTGTAACACATACGTCTATTTGCTTTCTTTCATCCCCAACAGTTAGCCCTGAGACAACAATACTAATATGGTCGAGGAAGATAACGTCACAGTTTTCTCCTGTTGCCATGTACGTTATCTGTTCTAGTAATCTATCTGGGTCTAGTGAACCAAAATGCTCCAGGAGTAAGAACCTATTACCAGCAAACAAGTAGTCAAATGCCTGGCGTAATTCTTTTTCATCCACATCTTCTTGATTAAGATGCAATGGTTTGTTAAGTGCAATAGATAGTATGCCCTGCATGCTTCTCTTACTACTCTCTTCTAGTCCAATCCAACCCACCTTCAGTCCGTTGTTTAGAAAATGATAAGCAAATTCTCTACACAGTAAACTCTTTCCTGACCCTGTTCCTGCGCAAATAGTTACGAGTGCTTGCTTGCGAAACCCTTGGCACATCTTATTAAGCATTGGATATGGATAGCTACATACACCTGACTCGTCCTTCTTTATTAACTGCTCCCATAAATCATAGGCGTTATGGATTCCATCTGGCCTAGCAGGGATTGCTTTCCATAACAGATCCTTAAGCTCTTCCCCCTCTCCTGCGAGGAGCATTTCATTAGCATCCTTTCTTGGTAGTCGGCATATAGCTGCCTTTCCAGGAGGTAGGATTTCAACTGCTTTTTCGGCAGCATCCATGCCAGGCTTATCACTATCGAAACAGATAACAATACGATTGAATTGTGATAACCATTCCAAGTTTGCAGCTATGTACTTATTAGCTGACTGACAACCATTTGGCAAACTTACTACAGGAAAACGGTTGCCTTGAATTTGACTAATTGTAAGGCAATCAACTTCGCCCTCTGTAATTACAGCAAAGATATTAGTTTCAGTTCCGTGGTTTTGTCTCCAAATTTTTTGACCCCAAAGTTGCATGCTACTGGTGTCTCCGACCCACCCAAATCTTTTATCTTTGTATCGAAGATGCTGTGCAACAGGCTTACCTATCTTGTCGTGATAGGTGGCGACTTGTACCATCTGCTGATTGTACTCTGCGTACCCATAGTCATATAGTTCGCAAGTCTCTTTAGTGATTCCACGTTTAGGTAATTCCTTTGGTGTAACGAATGGGAGTAGAGGCGTGACCTTCATCTTTAATGGCTTCTCGTATTTAATAGGTTTATCTTTTGGTAATTGAAACTGCCAACCGCAGCCAAAACAATATTTGTGTCCATCGTCATAGACGGCTACGTTATCTTTTGACTGACACTCAGGGCATGGCTCTTTACTTAAGTACTTACTTGTCATTAGACCAATAAGCAATAAGCCTCTCTAACTCCTTTATTCTTTTTTTCGCTTGCTTAATCTTTTCCTGGGTAGTCATACCATTCTGGTGGGATAATTTTGTCAGCAAAGAGGAAGCCATGTCTCTCGCACCACTTGGCGTAGGTCAGACTTCCTTTAGCTTTGCTCAGTTTGTTTCTACTATTTTGAAATACGAAACGTATATCTAATTCGGGATGTTGCGCCTTGATCGCAAGATGTTTTCTCCTCGTTTCCTTATCGAGTAAGCCTTTAATTTCGCATATAATCCCATTATCGAAGATGATGTCAGGGCAGTAGCTGCAATTGAGGATGTAATCAATGTTGAGGGTTTCATAAGAGAATTTAATTTTGTTGTCATCAAGGTTCTTGGCAACTGTTGCCTCGAACTTACTTCTGTATCTAGAAACTGTAGTCGTCTTCGATTGGCGTACTCGCTTGGCTTGTCGCATCGAACCCGAACTCCTGTGCTGTTTTAACATACTCAACGTGCTTATGGATCTTGACTGCCTGGGGTTGTATCTTTATTCCTACTCCAAAGTTACCAGAATAACCTTGGCATCTTAGGTTAACTTCTCCAAGAGTACCTTGACCACACTTGTTAACCTTTTGCTTTTCTTCTTCTGTCATTAATTTATTATCTGCATTAAATAATACAGGCGGTGTCATGTGCCATTGTTCCCCTGTGCTTCTGATGATACCTCCAGTTGGCATCTTAGTTTTGACAACAAAGTAATCCTGTTCTCCTTCTCCATCATCTAACTTCTCATAGCTCCAAGGCTTATTAGCTAACTTAAATTTTTTGTCTGGTTCAGCAGCCTTTACATCTTGCTTATGTTCTTCGAGAAAGGCTTCCAGCTTTTGCTCTAACTCTAAACCGTCATTCATAGGTATGAGGCAAGTAACTTTCCACATTGCTTCATACTTTGTATCTGGCTCAACTACCCAGGTGTATTGGAATCTACATACAGGAGTTTTTGTGATGAGAGTTTTTCTTTTAGTAGTCATGTGATGAAATAATTTGAATGTCGTGTGATATTAGGGTCGAGAGTTCCGTGCTGTGGCTCACTAGGCATACCCTTAGTGCCTGGTATTTGTGATGTTAGCTTTACTTTTATATCTGACAACCAATCATGCGCATACATATCTGCAAAAGTTTTTCTTACTGAATCTCTTAGCTGTGACATTTCTGCTGGAGTGGTGGTAAAGCAGTCGTGTACTCCTCCTATGTTTTGTATGTATCTCATTGAATCCACAGTTGTAGCTGCCATGTGACTGCTATCAAAGCTATGAAGTACGTTTGCAGATAAAGCATAACTCATTCTCTTGCTATCTAGACCAGGTTTATCTACTTGTGTTCGTATATCTAAATAAATATCTGATAAATACTTAAGTCTTATCCTTGATAACTTTGTGTCGCTGTACTCCTGATGCACTAACAACCCCGAAGGCGTGACCCATTCAAGAGCTACGTCATTCTTTCCTGCTACCTTACCTATAAACTTAAACCACTTCATAGCTTCGACTGCTGGCTCGATCATTGACGTTGCTTCTGTATGTAATATGCGTGCCATGTAGTGCATAGTCGACATTGACCCTTTGTTTGTTGTCCAACTGCCGTGACCAAATAAATCTCTTGCTCTTTTTGTAGCCCAATCGTATGCAAAATAATAAAATGCTGTGTTTGTAGCAGAGTAAGGGGTAGTCATAACGCAAGGCTTGGCTAGTGACCTATCAGGTTGCAACATTAACCACTTTTTTGCTCGATGATCGTCACTATTCCGTAGCTTGTTGTTAACTTTATTGATTACTTCTGCATATATATCTCTTGGTGTCTCATCATTCTCAAGATTAACTAACAATCCCATCTCTTTTGACCTTAAAAGTGAGGCATAATGCTGTATTCCAGAGCAAGTGCAGTCCAACATCACAGGTAAATTACATTTGTAATCTGGAATTGTCCTGTATAGATAGAAGGAACGACAAAATGCTAAGAATGACCAAGGTTTATCTGCTCTCATCCAGAACTCTGCGTTAGTCCAGGGATCTTTACCAGCATCTAAGATATATCTAACCTTTTCTTTAGTCCAATCTATCCTAGTCTGCCAATCTGCTTTACCTAATCCATATAAGTTAGCACCGTGTATACGTAGCCAGTTCTCTGCTTCGGGACTATCTATCTTAGTACCATTAGCAAATAATAATAGCGACCTTGATACATCATTACCTTGAGGGTTGAGGTAAGGAGGTCGGTAGTAGTATCTACCTCTGAAGTCCAGGCTCATAGGAAAATATATCTCTTTTTCTTCTTTGAATTTCTGTGCTACCCATAATGTTTTAGCCTGGGCAATCCTTCCACCCCTGGTCTTGTCATTCTTTTCGTGTATTGCTCTAGCTTTATACCTCCACTTTGTTATACCTGGGTGATCTTCTGGTAAATGTTTAGGGTATGGGTCAATAGGCCACCCCTCTCTTGGCAGTAAGCAGCCAACTTCTATGTTTCTTTCGTATGCGTGGGTAACTTGCTCCAACATCCAACTGTTAACCATCCAAGGTACTGATTGATGGATGTTTGCTGCCTGTATAAACTGTTCTTTACCTGTAGTTCTTTGTGCCACTAGCTCAGAATTACTCTTCATAAGAGTTAGTGGTAGGTTTTTATTTCTGTAACCTCCATCGAGGGTGCTAGTCCAGGGTCGAGGAGGAATATACATAGGCAACCAGTTAGGAGTCATTAATTCCTGCTGGTCTTTTACATTGCTCACCCATTCAAGGCATTGCTCAGTCGGCAGGACTACTCTCCTCGGTGGTCTAACTACAGTATCTAGCTCTATCTTTATCAAACCTGTGTATTTTTCTATCAGTTCGATGAGCAGGACTCCTGATGCCATCCTCTCTTTAGGTTGCCAGTTCTCTGTCGCTTCCATCCTCCTGATGTACGCCATCTTATGTGCTTTTCTACTTCTACCACGCCTAAAGTTCTTAAGTTCTAGGTTACTTGCTCTATCGAGCATGGTTTCTATCCATAATTTATCGGCTATATCTGTAGCAACAGAGTGCAAAGTTGGATTAGCACTAAGACTATCCACTACTGTACGCACTCCGCAAGCAGCTACTTGTTGAGCAGGAAGAAAAGTTAAAGGCATAAGACTAGCAAAGTTTTTACCAGCTACTCCCTTCTCTATCTTCTTACGGATAGCTCGCAAGTGCAGGACTATTTCATTGCATCCATGCGCAGATAGAGCCTCACCCCATTTAGAGAGAGAC
>Ga0208159_1000495_pt1 | contig 15800 bp, 13 predicted proteins | sample 9_EtaG_FD_184082 | JGI IMG/M metagenome (GOLD analysis project Ga0208159, IMG submission 184082) | Marine viral communities from the Subarctic Pacific Ocean - 9_ETSP_OMZ_AT15188 metaG (SPAdes) (version 2) | ecosystem: Environmental > Aquatic > Marine > Oceanic | place: Pacific Ocean | collected... | reverse complement strand
TTTTTTGACTCAGGATCGGCACAATCTAAAATCCAAAAAGATTTTGAAGCTAAAAAGTATGACACAGACAAAAAAACTTCTGTTCAATACAAATTAGGTATGAACAAAAACAAGCTTGAGGCAGATGTTAAAGAAACAATAGGTTTAGATAAAAACGAAAAAGTTTTTGAAATAACAAAATACAAATTTGATAACAGAGATATAAGCATAGCCGTTGGCAAAGACAAACAAGTATTTCTTGATAAAGCTACTGGCAAAAAACTTGGCATTCCACCACAAACAATTAACGGCGAAGAAGTTTATGTCTTAGACGGCAAGCAATCTCCTAATAAAGTAGTCGTAAAAGTTGGTAAATCTGATGTTTATTTAAACAAAGAAACAGCTGACGCTTTAGGCGTGCCAAAGAATACCGATGGCAAATATGTAATTAAGGGCAAAGGATTTGCTGATGGATCAGGTGGTGGATCAGGTGGATCAGGTGGCAAATCAGGAATGAAACCGACCGATGTAAAAAACACTTTAGCTAACCTTAAAACAACATACGAGCAGTTTACTAACTACATAGAAAACTTACCACAAGCAGTTGTAGGTAACGTTGAAAAAGAAATTATAAATATGATGAAAAAAGATATGGACGATGGAATTTCCAGAGATCAAGCTTTTATTAATAATGCAAGAGGTGTTGTATCGCAAGGAGCAACACTTATAGATTCTCCTATAGTTGGCAAAGATCTTTATGCACCAACGTTTTTTGTAAATTATTTTAAACGAAGTAATGCGACAATCGACCAAATAACAAAACAGTTTGTTAAGCTTGGCTATAACAAAAATCAGGCACAAGCTATAGCTGAATTTATTAAACTGAGTGATTAAGATGGATTTTGATTTTCGCCCAAGTCAAAACAAAGAGTTTGAAACTGAAATTGAAACAGATGATGGTTTTGATTTTAGACCATCGCAATTTGATTTTAGCGAAGAGCCTAAAGCAGTAGTGCCTAACAACGTTGTAAATCAAACTATTGAGCCAAACCCAATGCAACAGAGTTTTGGCAACACTTTAAAAAACATGGAGCAAAACGATCAGCGAGGTATGTTTGAGCCAAAGCCAGTAATTGATAATGCTGGCTTTCCAATAGATGTAAACAGACCAATAGTATTTGACGATCAAGGTAATGCACAAACAGAAATGGGAATGACTATTGATGCAGCTGAATTAGGCTATCCATTTAATCCAGGGCAAAGATTTGTAAACATACCTACAGTCATCGATGGCGTGCCAATGTCAGGCGATGCTGCATTACAATTAACTAAAGAAAAAATAAAAAACAATACTTTAGACGCATCACAATTTCCAATGTTTGACTCAGCTGAAAAAGCTACAGCTGGTTCAATAGATAGATCAAACAAGATTGCTGAAATACGAAAAGACGATATTAAAAAAGCTACAAAGAAAAACAAAGTTCAAAACGAAGTAAAAAGACTAACAAGCCTTTATGGTAAGCCGACAGTAGGACAAGAAAATTTAAATATAAATCCAAAACAATCATTAGTTACTGGCGATTTTAATAATTTTAAAATGCAGTTTCCAATGGGAGAAATACCTATTGATAACGAAACAGCAATAAAATTAATAGCTGATAGTAATGTAAGTATGGGAGATGATTCTAATTTAACAAACAATGCAATAGTTAGAGGCTTTATTAGAGCAAACAAAGCAATGGCTTTGTTAGCGTCTAATTTAGGTATGCAAAATCAAACTGAGGCAATAAAGTTTATTGCTGAACTAAATAGAATATCGCCAAACCAACCTAAAGAAGTTGCTGATGGATTAAAACAAATTGTTGAAGCAAAAGGTTGGAAAAACATACTTACAGCAATTAAAAATAATCCAAGTGCTGTTTTATCTGTAGTAGGCGAATCCTTGCCAATGTCTTTGTCTAGTTTAGCTACATTTATAGCTGGAACGACAGTAACTGGTAATCCTTTAGTTGGTGCTGGTGCTGGTGGTATAGTTACATTTGGAAACATTTATTCAGATACAATATTAGATGAATTGCAAAAATCAGGCGTTAATATGCAAGACGATAAAGCTATTGAGGCCATGCTTTCTGACCCTGAATTTTACGCAAGGGCAAGAAAATCAGCTATTGCTTATGGAATGCCTATAGCTGTATTTGATGCTTTGTCTATGGGATTAGCTGGTAAACTTGTATCTCCAGCAATAAAAAGTGGAGCATCGACACCAAAGATAGCTGCTTTGTCTGCTGCTGAATTAGCTAATCAAGGATTTTTAGGAAGTGCTGGCGAGTTTGGTGGGCAATTCACACAAAGTATTTTTGGTTTGCGTGATGAAATAAATGCTGGAGAAATTGCGTTAGAATTTTTTGCTGAATTGCCGTTAGGGTCAATTGAAGTTGCTACAAACGTAGGCACATCAATAAGAAACAATCAGGCAGATGCAGAGTTTGATAGCGAGTTTGACAAGGCAAGCCAAGGCATAGCTTTAGATACAGCTATTAACAATCTTAGTCCTGATAACGCACAGTTAAATGTTATTCCTGATAATGTAGACGATATTGATTATAGATCAGGATTGCAAGAATCTCAGACTGTAGACTCACAGTCCTCCGTGGTTGCTCAGTCTGAGAACCAAACAACAGAAACACCAGTTGTAGAAACACCAGTTGTAGAAACACCAGTTGTAGAAACACCAGTTGTAGAAACACCAAAGCCAAGACCTGAAACTATTAAGATTGATCCTGAACCAAAGCCAGTAGAAACCACAGAAGTTGAAGAGTTACAAACAAAAGATACTAGCAAGCAAGTAAATGTTATTGGCGATTTTAGTGGTAAGTTTGAAAAGATACGAACACCAGGATCAGAGAAAGAATTAGATGTAGCTTACCTTGTTGTAGATGCTAATAAGCTAAAGCAAGCTAGTGGCGATTTTCAGCCAAGGGATAGAACAACTAAAGAATCCGATTTAGGAGTGATAGATAGAGCAAGCAAGCTAGACCCAAAATCATTATTAGAAGCACCTACTACAGATACTGGTGCTCCGTTAATAAGTAAAAACGGAACAATTATCTCAGGCAATGGCAGAGTGTTAAGCCTTAAAAAAGCAAAGGCAGATTATCCAGAGCAATGGAATAAATACATAACATCGCTAGACGAATATACTGGCGAAAAATTTAGTGCTAGATCTGATGAAATGCCAATACTTGTTCGTGTGTTGTATAACGATATTTCTAATAAAGAAGTTATTGAAATTGCAAGCCTATCAAACAAAGATACAGTTGCATCAATGAATGCTGCCGAAAGGGCATCTGATGACGCAAAACAAATGGGATTGGATTTAATAAAACAATTCAGAGGTGGCAGTTTAACAACAAAAGAAAATAGAATTTTTGTAAACGAATTTATAAATAAAGTTGTTAGCGACAATCAAAAATCAGAAATGACGTTAGATGGCGAATTAACTGAAGCTGGCGACAGAAGAATTAGAAACGCCATTTTAGCGTCAGCATATGATAATAAAAACATTCTTAATAAAATGTTAGTACAAAAAGACGTCAATGTTAAAGCATTAAGAAACGCCATGACAGAAACTGCTGCAAAATATGCACAATTGAAAGCAGATATTGTAGATGGCAAGGTTAGTAATAAGTTTGACATAACGCCACAAATTTTAGAAATGGTATCAATAATTTCAAAAGCAAGAGATGAAAATATTGCTGTATCAGACATATTAAATCAAGGAGATATGTTATCAGGAGTTGCAGAAATTGATCCTATTGTTAAGATGTTGGTTAAAGGAGTATTTAACGAAAACTTAACAGTAGCAAAATCAGGAAAATTTATGACTGATTTTTTAAATGCTTACGTTGAGGAATCCAGCAAAAAACAAACTGGTGGAATGTTCGAAGACGATACCACAGTCGGAGAAGTTATAGAATTTGCAAGGAGGAAAGCAGATGGCCAAGAAGACCCAACCCTCTTCGAGAGAGGCACAGACGGCAGCAGTCAACGCACTACTAAGAGTCGCCAACAAAAACAAAGAACCGATACTAAGAGAAGCAGCGTTAGAACTGAAGAAAGAATTGGAAAGCAAGAAGAGTTAAAAGATGCAACCATCGAGCCGAATAGGGAAACTGCCTCACGATCCGATATCACGGAGGCAATCATTGTCGAAAACAAAGAAAGCTACCAAAACCAAAGAGTCGAAAAGCCAGGAACGCTTGTTAACAAACTTGCAGAAAGAAACAAAACAGCCTTAATCTTTTCTGCCTTTAAGGCAGCTGGCGTTGATCCTGATATTGCTGTTAACTTACCAATAGAAAGACAGTACCAAATACTACAAAAAATGTTTGTGGATCAGTTTGGTATGAAACAAGTTACTAAATCTTCAGACAAAAATACTAAAGATGCAGTAGATCAATTACTTACTGGTTTTCATAATTTATCAGCTTTAGCTAATTTCTTTGGATTGCCATATAAGGCTATTGGTTTGGAGGGAACTCTTACATTTGATATGGTCGGCGATTTAAGAAATGCTTACGGATCATATAGTCCAGGTTCTAAAACAATTACTATACCAAGAAGAGTAAACAGTTTTGCCCATGAGTGGTTTCATGCGTTAGATCATTATATTTTTGAAAAGTTTGGCGTGCTTACAGAAGAAGATATTTTCCGTGGCACTCTTATGAGTAAAGCCATAAGAAAAGAGGGAACAAAAGCAATATTACCTGATGCACCTAAAAATTTAAAAGAGGCTTACACACAATTAGTAAGAGCAATGTTTCAGGATAAAGCAGCAGAGGCACAAAAACTTATAGAGATAGACAATGAAATATCAAGAATATCAAAAAAGAAACCTGATGCTAAAAAAATTCAAGAACTGCAAAAAAGAAAAGAAAACATCATTGGTGGTAAAGCGTCAAGTAGAACAATCGATAAAACACAATTTAGAAAAGACGCAGAGTTTTTTGCACCTATATATGGTCAAGATGTAAAATATTGGGCATCGCCACACGAAATGTTTGCAAGAGTAGGAGAGGCGTTTACTACATACAAAATGAACCTTGCTAAGATGGACGCAGATTTTCTATCTAAAACTAACGAGGGTTATCTTACAACATTAGAGCAGCTTGGCGTAACCAAAGAGGGATTACAAAATTCTGCTAATGTAGCTAAAATTTTAGACTCAAGAATGGCATTAACATTTCCAAAAGAACAAGAGCGTATGGAAATATTTGGCGCAATGCAAAATCTTATTGATGCAATATCACAAGACACAGCATTAGGTCTTGGAGAAAAAGGCAAAACACTATCTGAAGAAACAAGAATAGACGTAAGAAAGTTATACGAAATACCAAAAGAAAGATCTGAAAGCCTTATACAAGAGCAAATGCGTGTTATGAATGAGGCGAAGTTATTTAACAATAGGCAAAAAGATAGACAAAAAGAATTAAACAAAGAAATAACACAAAAGAAACTGAGGACAAGATTATACGAAACTATTGAAGATGCTTTTTTTGGACAGTTTTTTTATCAAAAACAAGGCGTTCTTAAATCAATAATTAAAAGATACCCACGGAACAGACAAATGCAATATCTGTTTCAAAACTTAGGAACGCAAGCTGGTGGTAAGCTGCAATCAAAAGTGCCAGGAGATAACTTTGCAAACGCCACAGTAAGACAAGCTAGATTATTTTCATTTCAATTAACCAGTATTATAGAACGTAACAAAATAAATGAAATGAGTGCAGACGATAGAAAGCTGTTAAGAATGATCTTGACTAGTCAAGATACGTTTGACTCAGCATCTCCACAAGTAAAAAAAGCAGCTGGACAATTGCGTGGATTATTAAATGGAATTTACGAATACATAAGAAACTCAGGCTTAAATATTGGCTATGCCGAGTCTGGCTATATGCAAAGAGTTTTAGATATGGAAATGGTAAACTCAAGGCCATTTAAGTTTCAAAAGCAAGCAGCCAAAGCATATGAAGTAATTTTTGTAAATGAAGTTGGTAATTTAGATCCAACGAATGAAAAACAAATGCTTGCCGTTGTAAAATTTATACAAGAATCAAGGCTGGGTATTACAAGCAAAGAAGAGTTTATAGATTTTGTAACTTCAAAACAATTCCGTGCCATTGTAGATAATATGGCTACAATCAAAAGACTAAAGAAAAAAGAAAAAGATACTAGTTTAGACGACAAAGAACAAAAAGAACTAGAAAAAGCAGAAGAAAATTTAGAAAAAGCAATTTCTGATATATCTGAAATGTATGAAACTTTTTACGCAGATATGAAATTTGCGTATGGAGATGTATCAGCTACTAATTGGAAAAATACTTTATACGAAAAGCAAGTTGGAGTTGCGTTAGACGCACCACCTACAAGTAACTTTACTAAGAAACGTACATTGCCACCTGAAACTGATGCTTTATTAGATGAGTTTTATGTAAGTGATCCAGTAGAAAACATTATTAGCTACATAATGGGAGCAACAAGGCGTGCAGAATATAATAGACGTTTTGGCGCACAAAAGATTCCAATAGAAGATTCAGAGGGCAAAGTGCCAAAAGGCAGATACAACGATTACCTTGATTACCTTATGCAAAGAGGTTTTAACAATGAGGGCGTAGCAGTAAAAGACGCTACATTATTTGCTGAAACAGTTAATCTTATTACTGGAAAATCAAGAACACCTGGACAAAATGATAGCAAGGCATCTTCTTTTGCACATCATATTGCAGCATTAACGTCTATTACTTTATTAGTAAGAGCGCCGATAGCATCACTTGCTGAACCATTTACAGCTGCCATTACTTCAGGAAGTGTAAAAAAGGGTTTTTCATCTTTCCTTACAACAATGCAAGAACTACCTAAAATTAGAAAAATGGGAGGTAATGCAGAGGATATAAGACTCAGACAACAATTTGCAAGAATACTTGGTGTTATCGATGATCCTGAAGTTGGCGACATAATGACAAACAGAATTGGTGGTACGTTTGCGAATAACCAAAAGCTTAATCGTATGATGCAACAATTCTTTTACAAGACAAAGCTAACTGGATTAACAAATGCACAACGTAGAACTGCGTCAAAGATTGGCTTTCAGTATATAAGTGAAATGGCACACGAATATAAAAATCCAATTAATGAACGCAGAAAACTTGTAGCGCAAAAAGTTTTAAATGATTTTGGTGTATCTAATTCTGTTATGGATCAATTTACTGATTATGTAACTAGCTTTAATGATTTTAAAGTTAGTCCGATAAGAAAAAAATCACAGATAAAAGGTAAAACAAAACTGCCAGCTAACGAAGATATTATGTACGATAGTGGCGAATATTCTGATATGGGATTGCAATTAGCTGTATCTATAATGAGATTTGCAGACCAAACTGTGCAAGATCCACGCATAGCTGATAGACCAAAATGGGCAGAAAACCCATTAGGAAGAATTGTTTATGGTATTACGTCATTTATTTATTCTTTTCAGGATAAAGTATTAAAAGGCATGGCAAGAAAAGTAGGGCGTGAATATGGAGTGTCCAGAGAGCTTGGTGCGTCAAAAACAAAAGCAACATTAGATGCAACTACATATGTTGGAGCAACAATAGCACCTACATTAGCTACATTGTTTGCTGGTCATTTAGTTTTTTCGACTGTAAGAGAGTTAATTTTTAATCAGGATCGTTGGGATCGTGAATGGGAAGAAAGCAAAAATGATCCAGTAACTTTTGCCACAAATTATTTATTACCTTTGGCTTTTGCTAGATCAGGTTTTACTGGTGCGTTTGATCCGTTCTATCAAATGATTACTGGCCTTAAATATAGAAGAGATATTGCAAATACGCTTACTGGTACTGCTGGATATATATTACAGAACTTAGAAAGCATTATTGAATACTTTATAAACAATAGCGAAAACACGCTATCAAACGAATATAACGCTCTTAAAGGATTATGGAACTTAACAGTTAATCCAATTTTATCAGCTTTATATGCAATTGCTCCAATGTCGCCACCAACTGCGTTGGGTGGAGCACCAGCATTAATGTATCTAACGTCAGAAGATTTTAAGAATGCAAGAGTCAATGACATTCTTGAATTGTTTTACGGCGAAAGATACAAGCCAGGCAAGCGTGGCAGACCTAAAAAATCACTTAAACTAGGGAGCGATTAAATGAGCCTATACGAAAATATTAATAAGAGAAAGCGAAGTGGAACTTCTCGTTCAAAAAAGAACAGCACAATCACTAAGGAAGCTTATGCAAATATGCAAGCTGGCTTTCCTAATAGTAAAAAGAACAAAAAGAAATCAAGAACTGCTAAAGCAATGGGGTACTAATTATGCCAGGATATATGAAACCTAAAATGCCGTCTAAACTTAAAGGCAAACAAAAAGAGTTAGACCTAAATAAAAACAACAGACTAGATACAGAAGATTTTGCTATGCTTAGGATTAAAAAGAAAGGCAAAAAGTCTAGGACTGCTAAAGCTATGGGTCTTGCTTAATGGTAGCTAGAAAGTATCAGAGTGAATCAGGTGGACTCAATGATGCTGGTCGTAAAAAGTTTGGTGTAAAAGCACCCATCTCTTCAGGCACAAATCCCAGACGCATAAGTTATGCTGCAAGGTTTGGCGCAATGGACGCTCCCATGAAAGATGATAAAGGTAGGCCAACTCGTTATGCTTTAACTCTAAAGAAATGGGGTTTTAGTAGTGCAGCAGAGGCAAGGGCATTTGCAAGAAAGCATAAAAAGAAAAGCAAAATTGCAAAAACTATGACTGCTTAACAACCCAAGTAACAACCCAAGTCGGCGTGTTGATTTGCTCTACATACATTGTTTTTATTGAATAAATTGCTACGCTTAATTAGTTCAGAGCGCACCATAATTGAATCTGTTGAAAGCTATATCAGACAACATTCTGCATATTTTCTAACAAATTTTGAGTGGACTGTAGAGGACTGTAGAGGACATCAACAACCCAAGTTGGGTTATTAACCCAAGTTTTAGGGGGTTAACAACACAACTATTTTTGTCGATTTATAGCTGATCTGAGGTAATCAGGACTAAGATGCAAATAATTTTTTTTAATTGTTTCTACAGTATCTCCTAAAAAATCTGCTATTTGCTCCATTGCTACACCATCTTCAGCTGCTCTTGTTGCCCAAGTATGACGAAATGTATGTGGCGTTACTCCCTTAATACCTAGCAATCCATTAACTCTATCAATACCTGATAAAACATCTGCTTTATGCTCTAGTACATAATCATTAATTTTTTGTTCGTATAATTGATTTAAAAATTTAATTAAAATATCAGACATTGGTACAGTAGGGCGTTTCTTTTGATGTTGTTGCCGTTGTCCTGGTGGTAAGAAATTAATAATACCTTTAGCAAAATTAATCATAGACCATTGTAAATCTATAATTGCACCTTTTCTTGCTCCAGTTTCAATAGCTAAAACTAAAAACGTTTGTATTCTGTGTGTTCTGTTTGAACGTTTTACGCCAAGGCCATTGTAATTAGCGTTAAATGCAAAATCTATGTACTTGTCTTGCTCTTCTTTTGTAACAACACGATCCCTTGGAGGCGAGTTTGGTGGTATATCTAAATACGGAACAATCTCAGACGATATACGTCTTTGTTTCGGCTCTACTTTTTTAATCATAAAATTAAATACTGCACGCAATTCAGATAGTTCTAATCGTATAGTTGAGTCAGCTGCTTTTGAATTGCCAAGCAATCCATCTTTTCTTTTCTTATAATATATATGTGAGTCTTGCCTTGTTATTTCGCTAACTGTCATTTCTCCAAAATAAGAATTTATATTTTTAACCATAGATCTAAACCTGGTTTGCACGCCGTCAGTAAATGTAATTACTTGTTGCTCAAACCATAAATCAATACAGTCTTTTACTTTTGGATCAGTAGTGTTTAAAGATATATATTCTTTTTGGCGTTGTTCAAGCCAGCCTAAAAACCTCGTTTCAGCCTCAAGGCGATCTTTTGTCCGTAGGCTCTGTCTATGGTTTCTTCCTTTTTCAGAGAACAAAACGTAGTAAACTCCGAATTTGTTTTCCTTGTTAGATAATCTAGGGGGTAAGCCTCTAGTAACTTTCGTTTTATCAGCCATTCAATGTCGCTCCTTTTTATTCTTACGCTTTTTCCTATGTTAACTGTGGGCAGTAAACCTCTTTGTCTTAATCTGTAGATCGTTTTTACCGACACATTAAGCAAAGCAGAAGCTTGGCTTTGTGTAACCAAGCTATCTTTTTTAGTCATCTGAATTAATTATCCCCATAATCTTAACTGCCTTTTCCTTAGGTAGCTTTATATTTAGCCTTACCCACATAAAGTTTTTATCGCCAGGCATCGCTCTAAAGTTTTGTTCAGGCATCTCTTCTTCTACGGCAGCTGCCTCATAATTTGGATATAACTCACTAGGCTCTATACCAAATACATCAGCAATTTTTTTAAGGCTTTTCGGCGATGGTACGTTTATTGCCCTTACATATTGTGATATTGAATCTCTGCCAAGGCCAGCTTTGCTAGCTAAATCACTTTGGTTCATATCTTTTTCTTGCAGTAAAGCATATAAGCGTTTTGCAAATTCTTGTTTCCTGATTGATCTGACACTTAAATCAACATCAGTAGCAACGCCACTAATAGGCGATCTCCCACTTGCTTGTTTCAATTTTTTCTCCATTACAAAATTACAGTTTTAAGATTTCCTCATAACAATGTAACTGGTGGTGCTTGTTGATTATCAGTCCAACCATTAAGAGAATTTAGCCTATTCGTATGTTCCAGTTTTTTATATTTAAGTTTTAAACATCTTGGTTTTCTTTTATTAGTTCTTGAATACATTTTGCTCCCTTAGATTATTTTATTCTCGTGATGCAAGCTACAACACGAGTCCTCTCTATTTGTTGTTAATGTATATCGACAAATACTACACATCAGAAATTATGTCTAGCTAAATAAATTCCGTAAAGAAAAAATTTACGTTTTTTTAAAAAAAGTTATTTACTTGCGACTCATTCTCATGTTAAGTGTTGAATATAACAATCTACAAAATCAATAAAATGGTAATTATTAATGAACGTTAGCCTAAATACAAAAAAGATAGTTAAAGAATTTGGGGGAATGACGAAGTGCTGCAAAGCACTAACGCAGAACGGCAATCCCATAACGTTAGGTGCAGTTGATAAGTGGCGTAGACGTAACGCAATGAATCTAAAATCTCTACTTATGCTAGCAGTTATTGCTAAAGAAAGTAATAAAAGGTTTGATTTGTACGATTACATATTAACGGAACAAGACAATGAACAAAAAAAATAAAATTATAGAAATACATGTTGATAAGTTTTCAAAAGAACAAATGGCTGATATTGAATATTGCAGATCGGTGTTTTCTCAATATGAAAATAACATGGAACAAAATTTTGATAATGAAGATGTGCAAAATGCTTATGTTTTACTGCAAAGAATTAGAATTTTGACAAAAGATAAAAACCCATCTGTTCATCAAGCAGCTTTATCTGCAATGGCGATATACGGAAATTATTTATATGGACAAACCGATACTGCAATAAAATGGCGACTGCAATCTTTCAATCACAATGCAGAAGTTTTTAAATTAATAGATGGTGAAACTTAAAAATGATTATTTGGGGAATAGATGTTGGTATAAATGGTGCGTTGACAATGTTTGACGTTGAGAACGGCGTTCTTGATATACACGATATGCCGATTGTTGAACGCAATGGCAAGAAAGTTGTGTCAGGACATTTGGTCAGCAACATACTTAAAACCCAGTTTGGCAAAGTATATATAGAAAGAGTAGGGGCAAGACCAGGACAAGGCGTGTCGTCAATGTTTAGCTTTGGTAGATCAGCTGGTATTGTCGAGGGCGTGGCTATTGCATTAGATATGCCTATTAACCTTGTTACACCACAAACTTGGCAGCGAAAATGTGGAGTGCAGCATGGTAAAGACGCAAGCCGTAGCCGTGCTATGGAAGTATTCCCAGCATACTCACAAAGCTTTGCAAGAAAATCAGATGACGGAAGAGCAGACTCTGCTTTAATTGCCTACTATGGCGTTACTTATGGAGAAAATGTTGAAAGCTACGACCAACAAAAATAGAAATGGGTTTGAAATACATGGCATAGACCATCTTTCTGCATCAAGTGTAAACAAAGCTAGAGAAGCTTTTGATGTATGGCTGGTGGATAAGCTGGGTGGAGCAAAGTTTCCTACAAATTTTGCAATGTGGCAAGGCAAAGCCGTTGAATTAGGTGTTGACCAAAACGTTTATTCAGGCAAAGAAATAGATTTTTGTATTAGATCAGCATTAGATTATTTCTCAAAGCATACAAACTTGTTACCTAATTATGCAGAAGAGTATGCAAAGAGAGAGCCTATTATAAAAAGAATGGTGCAAACTGGCATACAACAATTAAGAACAATTGGCGTACCAAAGCAACCAACACTAGGCGAGCAACACAAAATAGAAATACCAGTTAGATTTGCCGAGGGCGATCTTGGCACAATACCAGTTATAGGATTTTTAGATTACTGGTTTCCTGAAGAAAATATTATTGTTGATTTAAAAACTACGGCTAAAGCACCAAGTAAATGGACGCTATCACACGCAATACAAGCGTCTTTGTATAAAAAAGCTATGGAAAAAGAAACTGGTAAACCAGTTAAAGTGCTCTTTTTATATGTTTTAAGCAGACAAAAAGATCCTTTTGTTTGGCTGGAATTAGATGATCCAACGTCATATCTAAAATCATTTAAAAGAACAGTCATGCAAATGGAAGCTTTTTTGTCCGATTATGACGATCTTGAATCCATGTTGAAAAGAGCACCACACAATCCTGATAGCTTTTATTGGAATGGTGCAGAAGATGTCCTCCAGCAATACTACCCATAATGAAACAAATGATGAATTGCAGAATGATTTTATTGAAAAAGATTATCACGAAGTTGAAAAGACTCCGTGGGAAAAACTATGGTTTGGCGTGCTTATGCAACAATTTAAAGACGCAGAGGGTCTTGATAGTACACGACCTGAAATTCGTAACAACGCAAAAAGAGCAATCAATTGGCTTTACAACGATAGCCAAGATTTTAATGACGTTTGTATTTTGGCTGGGTTTGATCCCAGCTACACGAAATTGCGAGTTCAACGATGGTTGAAAGTGCAATATCCCCATCTACTCCGAGATGGCTGGTTCGTTCCACCAGATATGGGAACGCTAAAAAGGCGAAAATAAGGAGATTGAAATGCCATTAGAAACTTTAAACTCAGGTGGTGGAGCAGCGTTTATACGTTTCTCTGCTGAATTAGACCAATGGTCAAGGTCAAGTCAATCAGGCGATCTAGTTGATATTGAATGGAATAGTCCAGTAATTGTGGACATTGAAAATATACAATTAGGCTGGCTAAAATTAGCTGGTGGGCGTGATTGGATTATATGGCCAAACAATGACGTAAAACTTGCACAAACTTTAAAGCCAAGCGAAGAATATAAACAAGGCTTTAATGTTAGGTTTTACTCAACAAAGCTATTTGATGACGAACCAATAAGAGAATTGTCAGCAAATGGCGTAGGTATATTTAGCTTTGTCAAAGCAGTATATGATGCTTGCGAAAAAGATTTTGGTAAAGGACAAGTGCCAGCTATCAAGATTACAAAGAGCACGCCAACTCGTATTGGTAAAGGCAGCACTAAAATACCTAACTTTGAAATTGTTAAATGGGTTGATAGACCAGCTGAATTGGACGGCGAAGAAACTCTTGGCGATCCAAGACCAGCTGAATTGACACCAGCACCAGCGAAAGAGAATGTCTTTGCTGATGACGAAATTTGACAATCAGTTATCCACAAAATTAGATTGGGCAAAGTTTTGGAGCAATAAAGGTTTTAGCGTTGTTCCAGTACACTATGTCCGATCTGATGGTAGTTGCTCATGTCCGTTAGGGCATGACTGCCCATCTCCAGGAAAACACCCAGCGCCAAAAAGCTGGGGTGTTTTTCAAGAGAAGTGTGCAGACGAATATACTTTGGAAATGTGGTTTAATGGACGATATAAAGATTATAACTTAGGCGTTGTTACTGGCAAAGTATCAGGCAATATATTTGCCGTTGATGTAGATACTAATGAGGGCAAACTTGGTAACGATAGCTTAATGGATTTATGTATGGCAAACGATGATTTGCCTGAAACGTTAGAGCAGCTTACTGGTGGTGGTGGCAGACATTACCTATTTAAAGCACCACAAGATAAAACAATTATTACTGGAAAGAATACTCTTGGATCAGGAATAGATACAAGGGGAGAGGGTGGATTTATAGTCGTTGCTCCCAGCAATCATAAATCAGGAAATAAATATAAAGTAACGCATCACTCGGATATGGAGCAAAGTCCACAATGGCTTGTTAATATGCTGGACGCACCAACATACACTCCTGATGCAATGCAAAACGGCGAACAAAATATGTGGGGCGAGCATATTGATGGCCGTGAGGGTTACATGGTTAAATTGATTCTTGGAACAATTAGATCATGGTGGGGTCAAAAAGGTATATTGCCTACAGTAGACCAGCTGGTAGAGGAAAGCTGGCCAATATATGAAAGCAAAGTTAGAGCAAGAGGCGAATCTCTGGACAACGATAAGCGTGGCCTCGATCTATTTAAACGAAGATCTAAGTATCAACTATACCGAGCAAGAAAGAATGAACTTAAAATCTTGCATAATGTTGTAGCTGGATCAGAAAAACACTTGGAAAAAATCAGGAATCCTTTAAACCAAGTGTCGGAGGAGGGTAGTGTCTTGGTCGCTCCTGATGCTACTCCTCCTCTGCTTATTACAGATTGGGGAATGCACCGATACGCTGGCAAAGCACCTGAACAAGAATGGCTTATAGATAATATACTGCCAAGGCGTGTTCCTGGACTAATTGCTGCAATCGGTGGTCTTGGTAAATCATATATATTATTGGATCTATGCTTAAAAGTAGCTGGTGGCGATCAGACAATGCACACAGAAACTGCATTTGGTGGCAACGTTTCTCATAATGGGAAAGTGGTATTCTTTGGCGCTGAAGATTCAGCGTCATCTATTCATAGACGTATCGAGGGTATCAGCAATCCGACATTGCGAGATAGAGCAGAAAATAATCTGTTTATCGTGCCTATGCCTGATGCTGGTGGCACAAATGCTTTTATTGGTCAGTACCAAGGGCAATACTCGTTTACGGCGTTCTATCAAAACATTAAGCAGCAATTACTTGAATTTGGAGAAGTTGCACTTGTCGTTATAGATCCATTACAAGCGTTTGCTCACGCAGATATAAATACCGATCCAGCAGCTGCTCAATATTGGTGGTCGCTTATGTCAGAGTTATGCGTTGCTATAAATGGCAATGTTCTTGTTGCGCATCATATGCGTAAAGACGGCACATTTGCGATTAAGAAATCAATGCAAGCAAGAGAAGCTATTCGTGGCACAACGGCACTCGTAGACGGCGCTAGATGGGTATATGGATTGTGGAATATGCCAGAGGGCGATGAAATAGTCGTGGCTCAAAAGATGGGATTCGATGCTGGGCAAGGTACTTGCGTTTGTGGAGGGATTGTTAAGGTAAACGATCAAGCCGATATGTCTACACATACGTTTGTTAGAGAAGAGGGAGGCTTGCTTGTCGATAGATCAGGAGAAATCGATGCTATATTAGAAGCATCTGCAAAGCTGGATCGTGG
>Ga0208159_1000494_pt1 | contig 15805 bp, 19 predicted proteins | sample 9_EtaG_FD_184082 | JGI IMG/M metagenome (GOLD analysis project Ga0208159, IMG submission 184082) | Marine viral communities from the Subarctic Pacific Ocean - 9_ETSP_OMZ_AT15188 metaG (SPAdes) (version 2) | ecosystem: Environmental > Aquatic > Marine > Oceanic | place: Pacific Ocean | collected... | reverse complement strand
TACAACTCCGAGTTGAGTTCTTCTGATGTATCAGCTATCTACAACAGCGGAGTGCCCGCTGATGAATCATCGAGGTCAGGACTGGTGGGTTACTGGAGAATGGAAGACAATGGAAACGACTCCAGCAGCAACAGCAATAACTTGACCATCACAGGAGCAACCTTTACAGACGACGTACCATCATGAGCAGGAAGTACGCTATTATCGAGACATCATCTGTCACGCCCTCTATGGCGGCAGCAACCGTGGACAACGGTACGGATGCAATGCGAAAGACTGTTAGAAACACAGACAAGTGTCTTTTGCGATGGGACTCAGACACTACTCCTAGCGGAGCTGAGTCTCTTACCGTTTATACCCACTCTGAAGTCTTGGACATCTTAAACGATGAGTCAGGGGACTGGTGGGTAGATGTAGAATCTTACCTAAACTACGAAGGATGAACACAGTAAAGAAATACAAAAAAGGCGGACTTAAGGTTCTCAGCAAAAAGGTGAGTGTTGCTCCCCCTAAGGGTTACCACTGGATGGAAGAGCGGGGCAGGTACTTTCTGATGAAGGGAGACTACAAGCCTCACCCCGGAGCTGTAGAAAAGGCGTCATTCAAGACGGCTACTCACGAGAAATCTTAATCGCTTCTTCGCCTTCTAGCTTGCGGTAGAATCTTTGGACTATATGCCTAGCCTTAGGCGTCAGTCCGTACCTGTGCTTGTAGTTTGTCTTTGCTTCTTCAGCGAAGTACATGTCGGCTTCTGAGCCCGTGTCCACGTTAAACCTGCGATGCACTACATGTATCAACCCCTTTTTCATCATCGGTTGCAGCGTGCGCTCCCTGAACTTCTTGGGTGATGCAAACAATGATTCTGCTATGTGCGTAGCCGTAAAGAACTCATAGTCGTAGCCAAACAACATCACCTGCATCTCTACTGGCCTGACGTCGTAATGCTGCGCCATATCTGCCTCTGCCAGCCGTAGGTACTTGAGGTAGTTTTTGTTGACGTACTTCTCGTGGAGGTACGAGAACTCCCGCATTTTGCGCTCAGGTCTGTGTCTCTTCATTTTGAGTATATTTGTGTAGACAAAAAAAACAAGATGGGAACGTCACTATCAGGCACTCAAATCAAAACAAGCTACGTCGGAATCCTCAAGACAACCGACAACGGTAGCGCCAGCGGCTCTCTTAAAGTCATCACTGATGGTCAGGGAACCGACACTGCTCTATCTGTGTCTACATCTCAGGTAAAGGTAACGAATCTTCTGATTGATTCTCCAGCGAGGTCTACAAGCGACGAAATTCTGGTGAGAGATTCTTCTACTGGATTGATTAGTACTCGCACCTTGCCGAACCTGAAGACTGTTCAGATGAGCGCAAGCTCAAGCTCAACCTCCAATGGAAGCGGCACCGGGATTGGCATTACTGTCACAGACTCGTCAGGTCACGCATCTACAGTGAACCTTCAATCGGGGCAGAACATTAACCTTACTTCTACAAGCGGGACAGTTACCACGAAGTACGACCTCAGAGGCGTAAAGAAGGTTACTTCAACCACAAGCCTTAGCGCTCGCAGTGATTCTGGTAAAACAGTCTTTTTGGATTGCACCACTCTTGCGGGAGACACCGTAACACTTCCCGCAGCGACTGAAGGCAGGTTCTTTAGGATTTATGTTGACGTAGGCTCTAACACTGCCTGCAACATCAATGCCGCTTCTGGGGACTACTTCTACGGGGCAATCACCCACGTGTCTACTACAGACAACAAGGTCTCTGTACAAAGAGTCCTGCGTGCAACCGCAGCCGCCGCTGTGTCTACGCACAATCAAATTACTCTAGACCAAGACCATAACAACATTGGTGGTGCAGCTGGTAGCTGCCTAGAGCTTACCTGCTACGATGAATCAGGCTGGTTTGTTACCGGAACTCTTATCGGGAACTCAACTACGCCAACCTCTATCGCAGCAATTAACGGACAATAATGACAACCATGGACCCCACCCTGAAGGAGCTCTTCATCTCAGAAGTAGCCGACGTCTTGGCGCAGCTTGAAGACGTCATCGAGAAGTATCAAGTAAATGAAAGGGTGGCTTACCTCTTTGGTCTCGGGCTTGTTGACGACATCCCAGAGATTGGACCTGCTTGGCAGGTGGCCAGCAAATGGCACGTAGATAGCTCGGAAGAACTTGCCGAGCTGTTCACAGCCATCATGGCTTCTTACGAGAAAGTATCTGAAGATAATGACATCGACATAGATGACATCGACCTAGACGACCTAGGCTTCAACCTCAACTAAATACAATGGAAAATTTGATTAGAAAAATCGTCATCGGTCCTAATCCAAAGGACGCGATGGCGTACTACGTCGGCATGAAAGCTGGCGCAGGTAAGGTTGTTCTCATAGAGGAGGATGACCGCGCTATGTTCAAGCACAACATTCGTAGGTACAACATCTACACTCAGGACAATGAATCGTCCTACCTGTGGAAGACTGTGGAGAACACCCCAGTCATTGTTGAATACGATTGTAACTTTGAATGAAGGCACTGTATCACTTCGTGGTGAAGCTTGAGAAGACTCATCACGACACAATCGAGCTGGACAACGGCACGGAGATTTACGTCGACCCCAAGTGGCAGGAGTTCGAGCGCCGTGTCATGTACGGTGAGGTGACGTCAACACCAGTCAAGTACGACGTGGATGTGAAGCCGGGGGACACCCTGTTCTTCCATCACCACGTAGTTATGTCCGATGCTTTGAAGATTCAGGTAGACGACGAGGACAGGTTCATCGTTGGATATGACCCAGTAAACACTCTTAGCTGTCACGCCATTGCGTATCGCAGCAAGGATACTGGTGAGCTTCACATGCTCGCGGACTGGGTGTTCCTGCAGCCAATCGAGGAGGAGGAGCCAGAAGAGAGCGAGATTATTGTAGTTGACCTCAAGCCTAAGACTCACCTCAAGGCAAAAGTTTTTTGCTGCCCCAAGGACATGATTACTCAAGGCGTCAAGCCGGGGGACACCGTAGGGTTCAAGCAGAATAGAGACTATGAGATGCGATTGGAGGACGACACCACTGTCTTCCGTATGCGCTCAGAAGAAATGATGTATGTCGAGGAGTCCTAAGTTTCAGACCATAGAGGCCTCTCGCAGGCTGATGGATAGCATGGCTGTTGCAATCGACAACATGATTGAGGAGGTCAAGCGTCCCGTCGACCCTGAAGCTGGTGGTGCCGCACGCAAGGCTGAGCTGCAGTCTATCAAACAGACCGCTACAGATTGCAAAGAACTGTTAATCGAAAGGCAGCGGCTAGAGCAGATGGTCAAGGACCTGAGCGAGAACGGCAGCATCGACCAAGACAAAGACTACTCAGGTGGCTTTGCAGAAAGATTCAGCAAGTGACAGGGCTGATAGACATAGAGAAGTACGACGAACCAGTCGTATCCATTTGCCCGCGCGGCACTATTGGAGACGTCATCGACATCTCTGGTCTACCTATCTGCTTGCCTAAGCAGCCCCGAAAGAAAGACATTGCAGGGTACGACCTACCCACCCACCTACAGACTTGGGCTAGGACAGAGATGCCTAGTGAGCTTGCTCGCATCAAGTCCATGGACGAGTGGTATGAAATGCCCAAGGAGTTTCGCCAAAGGTTCTCTCCCTTTATCGAGGAGGAGTTCCGCAGGCGCAGAGAAGGGTACTGGTTCTACAACAACGGAGAACCTACCTATGTCACTGGACGTCACTACATGATGCTTCAGTGGAGCAAGATAGATATTGGCTATCCTAGTTTCCTAGACTTCCAACGTAAGCTCTTCGTCCATCAGGCCGCGTGTGAGGCTGACCCCAGATGCCTTGGTCAACTGTATACCAAGTGTCGTCGCTCAGGGTATACCAACATGTCCGCCTGCGTTCTTGTAGACGAAGCCACACAGGTCAAGGACAAACTTTTGGGTATCCAGTCGAAGACGGGTAAGGACGCGCAGGAGAACGTCTTCATGAAGAAGGTCGTTGCTATCTTCAAGTCCTACCCGTTCTTCTTTAAGCCCATCCAAGACGGTACTACCAACCCGCGCATGGAGTTGGCGTTCAGAGAACCGTCCAAAAGGATTACCAAAAACAACAAGACCTCTATCAAAGGGGACGCCCTGAACACAATCATCAACTGGAAGAATACCACCAACAATGCCTACGATGGCGAGAAGTTACATATCTTGTATCTCGATGAGGCAGGCAAGTGGGAGAAACCAACAGACATCAGAGAAGCATGGAGGATACAACGGACTTGCTTGATTGTGGGACGCCGTGTTATCGGGAAGGCGCTTGTGGGCAGCACCGTCAACCCGATGGACAAAGGAGGTCAAGAATACAAAGAGCTTTGGAAAGATTCAGACCCACAAGAACGCAACAAAAACGGAAGGACAACCTCAGGATTGTACAAAATCTTTATTCCGGCTTACGAAGCCTTAGAGGGCTTCTTCGACAAGTACGGGAAACCAATCATCGAGAGTCCGGAGCAGGAGATAGAAACACTGGACGGGGAAACCGTAGAGATAGGCGCAAGGGAGTTTCTAAAAAACGAAAGGGACGCTCTAAGGCATGACGCTCGGGAGATGAACGAAATCGTTCGCCAGTTCCCCTTTACTACAGACGAGGCGTTCCGTGATAGCGTCGAGGGCTCTCTGTTCAACATCGGAAAGATTTACGAGCAGATTGACCACAACGAAAACATGTATCCAGACCCCGTTGTGCGTGGCAACTTCACATGGAAGGGGGGCGTTAGAGACACGGAGGTCGTGTTTGTTCCTACTTCAGAGGGCAGGTGGTTTGTGTCTTGGATGCCTCCTCTTGACCTCAGGAATCAAAAGATTACTGAAAGGGGCAAGCTTGTAGCCCCAAACAAACTGATTGGCTGTGGTGGTGTTGACTCCTATGACATCGACGCTACTACAGACGGAAGGGGTTCAAAGGGAGCGTGTCACATCTACAACAAGTTCAACATGCGGGCCCCCTCTAACATGTTTGTTGCAGAGTACTGCTCCCGCCCTCCTATGGCAAAAATTTTCTACGAGGATGTGTTGATGGCGTCCTTCTTCTTTGGCTACCCACTCCTCGTGGAGAACAACAAGTACGGTATCGTAAGGTACTTTGAATCAAGGGGTTACGATGGCTATCTACTTGACAGACCACAACACCTTACTACGGCAGGGTCTGTTGTAACTAAGACCAAGGGAATCCCGTCTAACTCACAGGATGTAATCCACACACATGCACAATCTATTGAGGACTACATACACAATCACGTGGGAATCAACGAGAAGGGTGAGGTGGGTAGGATGTATTTCAACCGAACTCTAGAGGATTGGATTGGGTACAGAATTGACAACAGAACAAAGTTTGACTTGACAATTAGTGCGGGGCTTGCGTTGCTTGCTGCACAGACTGTCGTACAGAAGAAAAAAGCGGCTGACTTTACAGGCAAAAAGTTTTTCCGCAAATACACTTACACACCGGGCGGGCTCTCAAAACCCTCTAAGTGATTTTGTTTATATTTGCACATTGCCTGTAATACAGTAAGTAATGAAGGGTCACAAGCCAAAGTCGTATTCCCAGTTCCCAGACCCTATGGCGCCAGCGAGCGTTAAGGCAAGCAAGGACTACGGCATCGCTTACGCTAAATCTATCGAGGCACAGTGGGGAGGCCTCGACGATTTTTCTCACGGGTTCGGAAAGCGACTCGTCGAGTTTAATCGAAACAGAGATTACGCTAACGGTACGCAAGATACATCAATCTACAAACAAATCCTAAACAGCATGGACACCCAAGCGGGTGACGGAACGCTGCTTAACCTCGATTGGTCACCAGTTCCAGTCGTCCCCAAGTTTGTTCGGATTGTAGTAAACAAGATTCTTTCTCGCAAGTTCCGCCCCAATGTGGAGGCGATTGACCCTATGTCAAAGGACGAGAAGGAGAAGAAAAAGATTCTAGCCAAGTTTGCTATTGAAGAAAGAGAGGTCATTGAGGAAGCTAAGTCGCTTGGGCTCAACACAGCTGCTGTGCCAGAGGGGCTCCCCGACAACAGCGAGGAGGCTGAGATTTACTTGGCTGATAGTATCAAGACTAGTGCTGAGGTGGCTGCTCAACTTGCTACTAAACTTACTCTTGATTGGAATGACTTTGATGACGTCGTATTCCGTAGAGCTGTGGAGGACCTTGTGGTCAACGGCATGGCTGTGGTTAAGAGGAGCAACGACCCGAGTTACGGAATCAAGACGGAGTATGTAGACCCCGCTCAGTTCATCCACTCCAGCACGGAGGACCCCAACTTCTCTGACATCGTATACGCTGGGCATGTCAAGCGCATGTCCATCCAAGAGCTCAAGAGAGTTGCTGGGACTGACATCCCGGAGGAGGAGTACAAGAAGATTGCGAAGGCTGTGATGAACCGCACCTACAATAACGCGGCTCAGTTCAACCAAACTGTTTACGACAGAACTCGCGGCACTCACGTCTACGGCTACGACGAATACTTGGTCGACGTCTTGGACTTTGAGTTCCTTGGTGTCGATGATATGATTTACGAGGAGAAGACCTCGCAGTTCGGCAACATCGGTTTCTATTACAAGGGCGAAACCTACAAGCTCCCTAACGACTCTGTCTACGACAGAAAGATTCACACCATGCCAAACATGTGTGTGTACGGCGGTTCCTACGTCATTGGTAGCGGCCTGTTGTTCGGGTATGGCATGAAGAAGGACATCCCCAAGAACATGCACGACCTGACTCGTGCTCGTCTTTCGTACAGCGTAGTCGCCACGAACTTCCGTCGTCAGATGCCCAAGTCTATGGTGTCATCTGTCATCGGCTTTGCTGACCAGCTCCAGCTTACCCACCTCAAGATTCAACAAGCCATCGCTAAGGCCAAGCCTGATGGATTGATTGTGGACATCGAGGGTTTGGAGAATGTGCAGCTTGGTGCAGGAGGAGAGCTTCAACCGCTCGACATCCAAGACATCTACGAGCAGACTGGTGTCTTCTACTACAGAAGCAAGAACCCAGAAGGTGGATTCCAAAACCCACCTGTTCGTCCTCTTGACAACACCATCCGAAACATCAACGAGCTGATTGGTTTGTATAACCACTACCTCCGCATGATTCGTGACGTCACGGGTGTAAACGAGGTTCTTGATGGTAGCTCACCAAAGGCTGACGCTCTTGTAGGCGTGCGCCAACAGCAACTCGCTGCAGGAAACAACGCAATCAATGACATCACCAACGGAGCATCTGTCTTGTACAAGAGAGTGTGCGATGACGTGGTGAAGTGCTTGCAGGTTCTGCCTCCTGACTCAATCATCTACGAGGCGTACGAAAGAGCCATCGGAACTACCAGCATGGAAGTACTTTCTTCGTTTGCTTCTCTGCCACTTCACAACTACGGTGTGATTGTGGAACGAGAGATGTCAGACGAAGCCAAATTGTTACTCGAACAAAACATCCAGCAGTCACTTGCACAAAGAGAGATTGACCTTGAGGACGCTATGGCAATCCGCCGTCTTAAAGATTTGGACCAAGCGGAAAGACTCCTCATCATCAGGCGCAAGCGTAGAATCGCCGCCTTGCAGCAGCAGCAGCAACAACAAATGCAGATGCAAGCGCAGGTGAACATGCAGTCTCAGCAGGCCGCTGCTCAGCTCCGCATGCAAGAAGTCCAGATGAAGGGTCAGATTGACATGCAGAAGATTCAAGCTCAGGGTCAAGTCGAGCTTCAGATTCTTCAGGCTCGCCAGCAGATGGATGGTCAGGTGCAAATGGCCAAGATGCAAATGAACGCACAGACCCAAGCGGCTGACAAGCAGTTCCGTATGGAACTTGAAAAGAGCAAGGATGACAGGAAGGACTCTCGCGTTGACAAGCAGGCTGTGGCTCAGTCCAAGCTCATCTCTCAGCGCAAGGGCTCGCGCCCTGAGCTTGAGGACCAAGACAATAGGGACATCATCCAAGAACTTATGAGACGATGAGCAAGGAAGCTATGAGAGCGCGAATCAAGCGCATGCTCAAGAAGCACGGGCTCAGCGGTGTAAACAAAGCCAAGAGGACTCCAAGTCACCCGAAGAAGTCTCACATTGTATTGGCCAAAGAAGGGGACAAGATTAAGCTTATCCGCTTCGGCGAGCAGGGCGCTAAGACCGCTGGCAAACCAAAATCAGGAGAGTCCGACAAGATGAAGAAGAAGCGAGCAAGCTTCAAGTCAAGACACTCAAGAAATATCAAGAAGGGCAAGATGAGCGCCGCCTACTGGGCCAACAAAGTCAAGTGGTAATGTTTCATATATTTGCATCAAAGAATAACTAATGGCAACAGTAACCGCAGCAATCTCATTGACGAGCACAGACTTGTTGTCTGATAACTTGTCAGTCAGTGTAAACACGAGCATCACCGCAGCCAACACTACAGGCTTGGCACGTCGACCTGTGACGGCTACTGCCGTGGATGCGGCGGCCACAACCTTGTTTACTGCATCTGACTTCAGCGCACCAGCATACCTGTACATCAAGAACACAGATTCTACAGCGACCGACTACATCTACGTGTACGACGACACAACCTCTGGCGACCCTGTTATCTTGAAGCTGGCTGGTGGTGACTGGGCATTCATGCCACTCAATGCTGGACTGACGCTCAAAGCATACGCTACAACTAACCCTACGGTGGTTGAGTTCATGGTAATCGGAACTGACGCCTAATAGATAAGACATGGGATTTCAAAGACACAACGTAAGAAACGGCGCTAAGAATCTCGGAAGAGATGTGCTGACAAACCGCATGCTCACGGGCGGAACGCAAACAGTAATCTTGCGCGGCGCCACTGACGGAGAAAAGGACTTTGAGGCCGGAATGGTTTTGAAGAACGAGACTGTTGCTATGATTCCAGACGACACAAGAGGCTGGGTTTACGACAGCTCCAACGACTACTACAAAGTTAAGATTGGAACAACCAACGTCTCCCCATTAAAAATTGTCAACATGTACGGAGAGGAGGCCACGTACTCCGCCAACTGTCTGTTGAAGGGGACCAAAGTAGTCGTTGATTCTGCGGAGTTTCCTCAGTACAACGGCAGCTACACTCTTGTTGAAGCCGCGATTGAAAACACCAATGACTGCGTGCTTTACCTTGCTGCAGATGCGCCCGGCAACTTGTTTGGTGACTCTGACCTCGGCGCAGAGCTCGCGGACAGGGTTCACCGAACCAATGACCTCAACAAGATTTTCGTGACCGTCTTGCCATTTGCTCCCGCTTTCTGCGTGGAGATGCTTGGCGTTGACGACGTCGACGCGGGTACAGATGACGCTCGCACCACCCCAGCTACGTTCAGAATGAACAACGTGGCGGGTACTAGAGAGCGGGCAATCGACTACCCAGACGGTCAGGTGGTGTACGGTGAGATTACTCACTTCACACCCCAAGCCGCCGACACACACTACGCCATCCTTTACTGCCAAGACAAGCCTAGCTTGGAGTTCTCACCATACAACCAAAACGTGAGATTCACTGCAAGCAACAAGAAGTCTGCAGGTTCAGGACGGCACTCGTAATTAACATTCACCAAATTCAATTAAATGGCTAAGCACGAATTAGAAGTTGCAGCTGAAGCATCGGGAGTGAAACTTAGTGACACCCCTGACTTCTTGAACACACCTCAGGAAGCTCCCGCGCCCTCGCCGGAGCCTGAACCCTCGGAACCACAAGCTACACAACCCGTAGTGGAAGAAGCTCCCGAGCCCGTGCAGGAGACTCCTGAGCCCGCTCCACAAGCGGAGCCTGAACCTCAAGAAGTTGTCTTCAGACAAGAATACACGGAGCCACAAGCTCCGACACAAGAACCTGTGCAACCGCAGGCAATCGACGAAGATGCCATTGCGCTTCAGAAGCTCAGCGAAAGGCTGAACATGAAGTTCGATAGCTTCGACGAAGTAAGCCAGCAGTTTAACAGGAAGGCTGACATCGACCCCAGTGTCGCAGCTATTAACGAGTTCGTCACCGAGACGGGTCGTTCTATTGACGATTGGTATAAGTACCAGTCCTTGAACACTTCCGAAATGGATGATGGCAGGGCTGTGCGTATGCAGATGCAGATGGAACATCCCAACCTGACGTCCGAAGAGGTTGATACGCTTATGAACAATAAGTACAAGCTCGACACGGACAGGTACACCGATGAGGAAATCGCTACATCAGCTGTGGAACTGAAGGTGGCAGCCGACAAGGCTCGTCAATCTATTGAGGAGATTCGTGAAGCGTTCGCTACGCCGGACCCCAATCGAACCGCCGAAGATGAATTTATGAGCCCTATTGACGACCAGTGGGTCGCAAGCATGTCCAAAGAGGTTGACAATCTGGACGGCATTTCATTTGATTTGCCCACGGGTAAGACATTTACCTACGGCCTAGCCGACCAGTACAAGTCAACTTTGAAGGAGAAGAATGCGAACCTCGAATCGTTTTTTGATTCCTACGTCTCTGACGAAGGCAACTGGGACTACGACCTTCTTAACTCTCATCGAGCAGTGATGGACAACATCGACAACATTGTCAACGCGGTGTACCGACAGGGTATGAGCGATGGCCAGCGTCGTGTAGTTCACCAAGCCTCTAACGTCGCCCCTGTGACTCCACAGTCCCAGCAGGTAGACACCTCGGCTGAAGCTCAGAGAAGCAAGATTGTTGACCAGCTCGCAGCTGCCATGGGAGGGGACAAGGGAATGACTTTCAAGTTTTAACTCTCTCTAACAGAAAACAATTATGGCTATTACTGCGCCTAATGTTCATGGTCAACTTGGAGGAAGCACTGGTGGTGGTGCGTCAAACATTGGTTTGGCAACCCCCGAAAAGTACGCTTCTCTCGGTGACTTTATGAACTCTATCAACGCCCTTGATGTACGCCCCGAGCTCATCAAAACTTACGGTAATCAGGGCATTACCGGATTCTTGCGTATGACCGGAGCCGTCAAGGCTGCTGGCTCTGCCGAAAAAGTTACTTACTACGAGGAAGCTCGTTTGCACCAAAAGGTTCGTGCAGCAACCAAGAACGATTCAAGTGGTGCTGCAGCTATTGATGCTGGGCAAACATTGGTCTTTGTCGCTGACGCAGCTCCTTCCGCTATTGATGCTGACATCCGTGCTCACACTCCAATGGAGGGTGACATCTTGCTCATCAACGGTAAGGACCGTCTCGTTGTAACTAGCGAGGGTGCTGCCAACAACAGCACAGAGTTCACGTGTGCATACATGAATAACCCAACTGTTGAGGTTACTCAAAACACTGTACACGAGATGCCAATCATCGGTAACGTATTCGATGAAGGCAGCGACCAGCCCGGACGCTTTATTGAGTCTAACGTGGTTCGCTACCAGAAGCCTTACGCCATCGTCAAGGGTAACTTTGAGGTGACGGGTTCACAGGCTACCAACATCGGCTACATCGACGTCGGAGGTGGTGACTACCGTTGGTACATCAAGGGCGAGATGGATGCCCGCCAGCGTTTCTTGGACAAGCGTGAAATGACTCTCTTGTTCGGTCAAGAAGTTGCCAGCGATGCTGCAGCAGCATTGACTATGAGCGGCAACGAAGGTTACATCACTGCTCTCGAAGACCGTGGCTTGGTTACCTCTAGCATGATTGGAAACGACGGTGGATTCACTGACTTGGATGACCTCATCACTGAGTTTGACAAGCAGGGCTCTGCTCCTGAGTACGCCATCTACGCCAACACCAAGCAGAACTTGCTCCTCGACGACATGGTCGCTCAGGGTGGTGGTTCTTCTAAGGCTGGCATCGCTGGTGTTACCGCCTCTTACGGTGCGTTCCAGAACTCACCTGACATGGCTGTACAGCTCGGTTTCTCTTCATTCTCTCGCGGTGGATACACGTTCCACAAGCACAGCTGGAAGTTGTTGAACGACCCAACTCTCTTGGGTGCTGACGCCGACATCCAACAGAAGCTCGTTTCTGGTGTGATGTGCCCATTGGCTACAGTGACTGACCCAACTACTGGTGACCGCTCTCCTGCTTTGGAGTTGAACTACAAGGCTGCAGGTGGATACTCTCGTGAGTTGGAGCACTGGGTGACTGGTTCTATCCTCGGATTCCGTAATGCGACTGAGGACACGGCTAGATTCAACTACCGTTCTGAGTGTGCATTGGTTACTCGTGCTGCAAATCAACACGTGTTGATTAAGTCCTAATCGTTAACCTCTAAACACTAAGAAACTATGATTATCGTAAAGACCGCCTCTAACGCAGGGGCAATCTTCAATCCAGTTGCATTCGAGTCAATGAACATTGCTGCTGAATTGGTGACTGCAAACTTTGCTACAGTAGACTCAGGGGATACACCAACCCGTGACTCTATCGCATTGACTTGCACTGCAACCAAGGAGCATGCTGTTGCTAACGACCTGTTGCAGCTCATCAAAAGCGAACGCACGGTTACCCTCGACGGCCCGAACCTCGACTTTGCTGGCATCTCTGATGTCTCAGCTATCGCGGCGTCGTTGGACGGCACGCCTGTTGTGAATGAGCAAAAAGTCATCAATGTCTCCACTGCTACCAGAACCCTGCTCGACTCAGAGTCCGGAAGCTTGGTGGTGCTTGACAGAGACGGATGCGCTATTACCATGCCTCAGTGCGATGCTGCAGCAGTTGGTCAGTTCTTCGACTTCGTTGTCGGAACAAGCCAGACTAGTTCCAACGTGATTTCGATTACGTTGAATGCAGCTGATGACTACAAGGGTTGCTTGACGCTTTCAAAAGCCGACGGTTCAACCGTTCAGTTCCACTCTGACGGCACTGATACCGTTATTACCTTGAACGCCACCACCAAGGGTGGTCTCGAGGGAGGACGTATCAGATTGTACTACGGTGAAGTTGCTAAAGTTTACGCTACAGGTTCAATCCTTGGTAGCGGCACTTTGGCCAACTCATTCGGCTAATAGCTGATTAACCTACGGTAAGGGGAGGGGGAAAGGCCTCCTCCCACTTACTACTCGTTTGACTTTAATTTCTTTTAATCATGTCTACAGAAACTATCCAGCGGAAACCCGCTAAGAAGTCCGCGCCCAAGGCTGCGGCAAAGCCTGTCGTTGAGGAACAGGTAACAGAAATCCCTCAAGCTCCCGCTGCTAAGAAGCCGAAAATCAAAAGAAACCTCAAGGACAAGAGCAAGGAGACTCAGTTCTACAGCTCTATTATGGGGGGCATCTACTTTAAGCTTTCCAACAGCAACATCAACATCTTTGACGAAGAGTCTGGAAAGATTCGTCAAATTAGATACTGTGCTGGTGAGCCATCTATCTATGTCGACGAGCAGTCTCCTTCTGCTACAAGGTCGCAGGTAATCTTCCGCAATAACGGATTGGCTGTGCCTTATACCAAGCCCAACCTGCGTGAGTTCCTCGCAGCTCACCCTGAGAACAGGGCCAACGGTGGCAGCTCTTTCCATCTCCTCGACACGGAGACAAAGATTCAGGAGTCTGTTGACATGGACTTCTTGGTTACCGATGCCATCCAGATGATTAAGACTCGCAGCCTCACGGACTTGCTGCCTGTAGCTATCGCACTGAATATCAATACAGACCAAGACAACTTGGCCATTAAGAGAGAGCTTGTGTTGGCTGCTAAGCGCAAGCCACAAGAGTTCATCGACCTCTTTGACAACCCAGTCGTTCAGACCCGCGTCACTGTGATGCAGGCCTTTGACTTTCAGATTGTCAGATTCAAGGGCGGTGCTGTAACGTGGTTTGACAGCGGTGCAATCGTAGTCGGCGTGCCTGTTGGGCAGAACGAAGTCGATGTACTCACTCGATTCTGCATGACCGACAAGGGCGCTACCGTCTTGTCCGAAATCGAACGGCAACTCTCGGAGATTGCCTAACCTATAACCCTAGCGGAAAGGGGCTGCCTTCGGGCGGCCCTTTTTTGTTTATATTTGCTGATAGTAATTACAACACCATGGCGAGCGTACGAGAGGTCTATACAACGCTTCAGGGACTAGCAAACAAGGACGAGAGAGGGTTCGTCACCCCTGCAGTATTCAACCAGTTTGCAGCTGTCGCACAGCAGAAGGTATTCAACAATATCTTCTTGGAGCTGGAGCGGGCTCAGGCTCAGCGCCTGCGTCTCCTAGACCCCGGGCTATCCGAGTCTCGTATCCGTGGACTCAAGCAGGACTTGGGAAGGTTTGTCACTAGGGTGCAGCTTGATGAAGCACCGGACACTACATACCCAAGGCTCAAGACATCTTTGAACCTACCGACCAACTTCAACAGAATCATCGAGGTAAACTACGAGCCAGCTGCTACGGGCATCTCATCTCCGTCTGAAAGCGCGTCTGTCAATGCCTCAACCAATGCAGAGGTAATTCCTGTGGAGGTCATTGAGGATGCAAACAAGCTTCAAGCAATCCTGTCAAGCACGCTGTCTAGACCAACCAAGGACTTCCCTGCGTGCTACATCACAGGGCTTACGCTCGAGCTGTACCCTCATGACTTGGTTCTGAACAAGGACATGTCATCCGCTGGAACGGCAAACGAAATCGGGGTCGACCTTGTGTACTACAAGAACCCAGCTTCTCTCACTACTGCAGGTGCGCTCGACGCTTCGATGCCTAAGATTGGTATTACTCTTACAAACAACAAAGAGGTGTACAACCCTTCAACCAGCAGGGACTTTGAGCTGCCTGACCACTACGTCATGGACTTGGTGATTGAGATGGCAAAGCTGATTGGTGTCAATCTCAAGGACAAGGAGGTGTACCAGCACGGAGCTCAGGAGGATGTTAAAGAACAAAGAGTGTAACAGATGGCACACAACCTAGTAGGACTATCCGACATCATCAACGACTTCATCATCTCTTTGGAGGGTGATGACTACGCTATCAATGTTACTCGTCCCATGCTTCGCTCAGTAGCCCTGCGTGGGCTGCGTGAGTTTGGCTTTGACCTTTCAGGCAAGGTGCGCTCGTTGAAGCTGTCCCCTGAATCCAACGGGACCTACCAGCTGCCTGATGACTTTGCGAGCATTGCTCGTGTCGGCTTGGCTGGCTCAGACGGGATGGTGTACCCACTCGCACACAACACAAACCTCAACATGTCGCAGGCTTACACGAATGTAACCGACCCTGTAGACAGTGATACTGACGGGTTCTTTGACAGAGTGGACGACACAACCGGAAGCGGTGGCGGTATCCTCGGTGAAGAGGAGGCGCTTATCTTTAACAACTACGCCTACAACCAAGCTACGGGTAGAACCTACGGCATGGGTGGCGGCATCTACGCAGGTGAGTACAGACTCAACAGAGACCAAAACAGAATTGAGACTGACTCCGGAACTACTGGTGTGATTGTTGTAGAGTATGTGGCAGACGAAGCTCGGGCTAAGAACCCACAGGTTCCTATCGAAGCCGAGGAGGCACTGCGCTCTTACATGTACTACAAAATCATTGAGCGCAAAAGAAGTGTGCCTAACGTAGAGAAGTCTCGCGCTAGGCAGGAATACTACAACGAAAGACGCAAGGCCAATGCCCGCCTCAAGACATTCAATAAGGATGAGGCTATGCGCGTGATTCGTAAGAACTTTAAGCAAGCGCCCAAGTACTGATGGCTATTGATAAACTGACACCTCGTTATCTGAACATGGATGACGATGAGCGCTTGGTGCAGGCTGTCCAAATGACTGACAACCTGAACATTGACATCTCCGTAGCCGACGAAGAAGATGCTGGTGTCATCAAGCAAGCTCAGGGAAACAGAGA
>Ga0208159_1000493_pt1 | contig 15892 bp, 14 predicted proteins | sample 9_EtaG_FD_184082 | JGI IMG/M metagenome (GOLD analysis project Ga0208159, IMG submission 184082) | Marine viral communities from the Subarctic Pacific Ocean - 9_ETSP_OMZ_AT15188 metaG (SPAdes) (version 2) | ecosystem: Environmental > Aquatic > Marine > Oceanic | place: Pacific Ocean | collected... | reverse complement strand
CTCTGAAGACATGGATGCAGCCAAAGTAATCTTCAAGGACAAAATCCGTGAGGTTCGCAAGCCACTGCTTGAGGCAGAGGACGTAGTGTATATGAAGGCACTTGAGGCTGACGATGCGTCTGCCAAGACTGCTTCTGTAGCAAAGAAGAAGGCACTGCGTGATGCACCTGCCGCACAAGCAATTACAGATGCAGACACGATTGCCAAGCTCAAGGCAGCTTGGGATACGTCTGTACTAGGTGATAGCCCTTACGCATAGGGAGTAAGAGATGGCGCTGACCAATCTCACAAAAGGTACGGTTGTCGGGTCGGAGGGCGGCTCGGCAACCACGAACCTTGCTCAAGGGCTGGCGAAGGCGTTTATACGTTTCAATGCAGGTACAAGCATAAATGACAGCTTTAACGTAGCATCACTGACGGATGATGGGACAGGGGATTATCACTACAATTTTACAAACGCTATGGGCAATGCAAATTATACTCATGTTGGTATGGGCGGTAATGTTGGCATTACAGATGACACAGTGACAACTGCTCTTGCAAACATCGGTGCTTTTAATGCGTCTGGCAGTGCTATTGATGATACTCGTATGAACGGTCATGTCACAGGAGACCTCGCATAATGCCATACATAGGTAAATCCCCAGAGTTTGGCGTCCGCAACCGTTTCGTGTATCAAGCCACGGCGGGGCAAACGAGCTTCAGCGGATCAGACTCCGATTCGCTAGTGCTGACATACTCTGACAGCATGTACATGGATGTGTATCAGAACGGTGTGTTGCTGAAACCCGGCACTGACTATGCAGCTACGACAGGCACAACTGTTGTGCTGGTCACGGCGGCGTCCTTGAACGACGTTGTTGAGATGGTGGTATACGATGCGTTTTCCGTCGCCGACAGCTACACCAAGTCCGAGTCCGACACGCGCTATCCCTTCAAGGGCAACAACTCCATCATCCGTCTGAATGGTCAGACCATAAACGCAGACATTACGATTGACAGCGACGAAAACGGTGTGTCGGCAGGGCCGATTACGCAGAGTGCTACCGTCATTGTTAACGGATATTGGAGCATCGTATGACCAGCGTATTGAATGTAAACACGATTGCTGACAAGGCGGGTACGGGACCGGTTGAACTGACAAAACAACAAGCAGCAAAGGCGTGGGTTGAGTTTAATGGAACAGGTACAGTTGCCATTTCAGATAGCTTCAACATCAGTGGCTTAACGGATGCTGGCACGGGTTTGTATAATTTGACGTTTACTAACAGCATGAATAACGCAGGTTTTGCAAGCACAGGAGCCGCTGGTGAACGTGATAATGCTGGCGGCAACCGTAGTTGTGGACTTCGCGCAAAATCCACTGGCGGTCAGAATATTCGTGGATTTCGTGACGGTGTGTCAGCAGATGATTTTCCTGAATTATGTTTCCACACAATGGGGGATCTCACATAATGGCTAGTGAACTGCGAGTAAATACTCTAAAAGATGCCAGCGGGAACAACAGTGTGGCTACATCTGTGGTGTCCAACGGCACCGCAAAGGCTTGGATAAATTTCAATGGCACTGGAACTATTGCAACAAGAGGGTCGTTTAATGTTGCATCTATTGCAGATGAAGGGGTTGGCGCATATCAAACCAACTTAACATCCGCAACCGCAGATGCGAATTACGCTGTTACAGGAAGCGCGGGTGGTTCTGGCACTCCGTCCGGTTGTTGGCATTCCACAGGTTTTAATGCAAACAGTTATAATACTTCTAATACAACATCTTCTTTTCATCAGCAGATATATTACACCACCAGTACAATCGCGGACGTTGAATTTATATACTCATCCTTAAACGGAGACCTCGCATGAGTAAGGCCGCAGAACTCGCCGCACTGATTGGTTCGCAGACGGCGTTGTCGAACAGGAACCTGATTATCAACGGTGCGATGAAGGTGGCGCAGCGGGGTACGTCGAGCACTGGCCTTCATGACTCTGGTTATTACACAGTTGACAGGTACAGTTTAATTTTCGGCAATGAGGATGAGTTGCGCGTAACTATGACGCAAAATTCTGTTACCGACCTAGCCGGTTTTGCTAATTCTTTGAAGGTCCAAACTACCACCGCTGAAAGCGCAATAGCCGCCGATGAAAGTTACTACATCATCAATCGTTATGAAGGCCAAGATTTTCAACAGCTAAAATACGGCACATCAAACGCACTTTCGACAACACTTAGTTTCTATGTGAAGTCGTCGGTAACCGGCACTTTTGCAGTGGCGATCTACCAGACTGACGGTAATGACATCATTGGGTCAACCTACACAATCAACTCTGCTGATACTTGGGAACGCAAAACAATCACCTTTGCTGGGAACACTCTCGCGGCAATCGTAGATGACAACACCAATGCAATTATGATTGATTGGTTTTTGGCGGCTGGCTCCAACTTTACATCAGTAAACAACACTAGCTGGGGTGGGTATGAGACGGGCAAGCTGGCCTATGGACATGGCACAAATGCAGTGGCTACCACTACAAATGCTACTTGGGAAATAACAGGAGTGCAGTGGGAACTTGGCGAACAGGCCACGCCGTTTGAGCATCGGTCTTTTGGCGATGAGTTGGCTAGGTGTCAGAGGTATTATGCTGAAAGAAAAAATGGTACTGGCGGGTCAATGTATTATGGCAATACATTACAGGCATACGGCACAAGTTCTATTTACGGCGTGATTGCAGATTATCCAGTTCCTATGAGGGCTACCCCAACGGTTTCTCAATCTGGAGATTTTGGTGCTTACACAGCATCTTCGGGTAATAATGGTATGGCTACCACGATAGGCAATTTATCCGCTACCAGTCATGCTTGGCGCACAGGCGGCTGGAGTGGAAATAGCAACTTAACTGCTGGTCATGCTGTTGTGCTGTATGCCTTAAGCAATGCTAAGTTAATTGCGGATGCAGAACTATGAAAATTATAAACGCAAAGTACATGAAAGACATGGCCACAGACGAAACGGTTGGCATTGCAGCGACGATTGACGGTACAGATGTGACTGTGTCTCTAGACCCAGCCAATCGCCACTACGAAGAAATCATGCGACAGGTCGCAGCCGGTGACCTGACAATCGCGGACGCTGACTGATGTTTGCCGTCAACGCCTTTGCGGAAGAGTCTTTCGCACACGCAGGGGCGGTTGCTGGCGGAGCCTCAACGCTTTCTTCTAATTTTATACAAACTAGCGACAGCATTGTATTGGGGTCGGCATCTGCACAGATGGTCGGCACCTCCAGTGCCATTAATGTTGGCGTTGGCATTCTGGTTGGAAATACCACTGTAAGCTCCGCGTTCACAGAGTCCGCCGCCGGTGCAGGCATATTTGTGGGCACTTCCACACAGCAAGCAAATTTCACTAAAACATCTGCGGCAGTGCGTTTGCTTTCTGCAACAACTTCCCAGAGCGCAAACTTCACACAAACGGCAAATGCTATAAACGTCCTCTCTGGGATTTCTAGTCAATCCGCTAATTTTGTAAAGACGACGGATGCTCTTCTACTGGGGTCGTCGGTAGCGAACTTGTCTTCGACGTTTGATCAAACCGCAAATGCGGTTGGAGTTTTTGTTGATTCAGCTTCTTTGTCTGCATTGTTTGAACAGACCAGTGTGCCCACGCGCATTCAACCTGCTACCTCTTCGATGGAAGGCACGTCATCTGCGCTATCTGTTGGCGTCGGTGTTCTTGTTGGCATCTCTACGGTGTCCTCAATCTTCACGCAGACAGCAGTGCCGGTTGCAATCAGATCCGGAATATCTACACAAGTTTTCAACGCAACGCAGGCAGCGGCAGGCGCTCGTATTCGCAGCGAGGCCGCTGAACTGTCAGCCCTATTTGAGCAAACCGGCATCGGCACTCGTATACAGGTGGCCTTGTCTGAACAAGAGTTTGGTTTCACACAAAGCGCTCTTGGCGGGCTCATTACAGCGGGGGCTTCAGATATTGTATTCTTAGTGGTACAATCTGCATTAGGGGAACTAAAGTTTGTTCCTGTTGATGCAGGTCAGGATGTAGAAACGTGGTCAGATATCACGCATACTGGTGATACTTGGACAGATGTCAGTGCATCGGGTACAACTGAGTCTTGGACAAGCATTACGCATAGTGGCGACACTTGGGCAGATGTGGATGCGGGCACTGACGCAGAAACTTGGACAGAAGTGGTGAACTAAATGGCTTCTACATATACAACAAACACCGGCATAGAAAAGCCCGGTTCAGGCGAACAGGCGGGTACTTGGGGTACGACCACCAATACCAACTTTGATATTATCGATCAAGCTCTGCACGGGCAGGTATCCCTTGCTATTACTGGCAGTCGAGATTTGGAAACCACCGACGGAGCAACAAGCGACGGCGCAAATACCGTCATTATATTAACCGGCACCCCCGGTTCAACTTTTGAGTTGCGTGTAACGCCAACTGATCAAGAAAAGTTTTATACCATTAGAAACGAAACTGACGCAGCGTGTCATGTTATTTACAAAGGCGTGACTTACTCGGCCTCAACTGGCGTTGAGATTGCAGCGGGCTCTACACAAGCTGTAACAGGTGACGGCGGCGCTGGGTCGGGTAAGTTCAAAAGTCTAACTGGCGCTCTGGTAAATGATTCGGCTCCGCAGCTTGGCGGTAATTTAGACACGAATAGTAATAATGTCCTTTTTGACGATGCACATTTCATTGGCGATGAGAATGGAAATGAGCAGATCATTTTCCAAACCACATCATCTGCCGTAAATCAGATTGACGTTACTAATGCCGCGACAGGCAACGCTCCGCAAATATCGGCTACTGGGGGTGATTCCAACGTCAACCTAAAGCTGGCCGCAAAAGGGACGGGTAAGTTAGAGCTTGCCTCTGATCTGCAAGTTAACGGTACTACGAACAACTGGACAATCGAAGTAGATTCTAATGATCACTTGATTTTTAAATACAACGGCACTGCGGTTTTAGCCATACAAGATACCGGGGTGGTAATTGCTAAAGATGATATAACAGCGTTTGGTACGGTGGCGTAAATGAGCAATAACCCACCCCTTTTAGGCGGCGGAGCGGGTAGCGAAATTTCATTTTCAACTTTACGCGATTTTTATGGCGACAGTAACCCTGTGTCTCTTTCTGAATTTACTCGTGGTGGCAGTTTAGTAGCTTCTACTTTTGCAGGGGCGTCTACTGCGACCACGACTACCGGAACCGGCACAAAAAATGATTTTGCTATAGCTCAGACAGCTTATACGGTTTACACCGGCAGTCCCGGTAGCTTTACCACTCGCGAATCAGATGCCACCTCCACCGCATATCAAGGGGTTTCTCTCACTTACACTGTAGCTGCGGGTGACAGTGTAATTTCCTTGGGCGGTGCCGGATACACTGATTTTAGCGGCGATGAGCCGAATATTCAGGTTGTTAACGGATTTCAATTAAGCGTCAACGGTGGCAGTTCAACTAGTTATGGTGGCTCGTTCTTTTACTTTAAGGGTCCGGCGTGGCAAAATGGTCACCACCCCAGCATCCTTTCATATCAGGGCAGTTTTAGCGCTGGCAATACCATTACGATGACAACTACCGCTGGGAATTATAGTGCTTTTGTAACCCTGTCTTCGTCGCGGGTAGCCGCCAGCAGTGAATATGATATTACCTTCACAAACAACAACAGCACTGGTGATACATATACTTTAACATCTAACTCCACGAGAATTGGGTCAAATTCTCAGGTATACGCTGCGGGAGACAGCCGTCTAGTTAAAGACAACAGCACTTCTAACCAATGGACAATCGCTTACGATAATGTAACAGGCAGCGGCAGCGGAACGGCTGGCGATATAGCAGTAACTGTTACAAGTCAGGCTGACGCGGGGACAGAAACTGCTTCGGTCGGGGGTCAAACGACAGCTTCTGCTACCGCACCATCCTCATCTGGTATTTCTTTCGTTAGTGTTATTGGTAGTGTCTCAGACCCAAATAACGATAATCCTCCTACGGTAGTGCTTAGAAGAAACGGCACTGTAGTCGCGACTTACAATGATGGCTCTAGTGCAGGGGCATCCGTAACCTATACCGGAACAATTAACTCTGGTGACGTATTTACGGCGGCTGGCGGCGACCAAAGCAATGCTGTTACAATTAATTATACTACGCCGTCTAGGAGTATTACGTTTAAGAACAACGGCTCTTCTAGCCTTACACTAGGATCTAATTCAACAGGGGGAGCAAGAACTATCGCAGCAGGTGTTACTTCAACAGTGCAAACAGGTGGGTCCACCAATAATGAGGACTGGCAGGTTCACTTCGACACGGGTAGTGGTGATTGCAATGTTGGCATACCAGCTACTATAAGTTCAGGTAATCCTGTTAATATGGATGTATTCAACACAGTTACTACACCGGTGGGTTAACATAATGCCCTTAACAAAACTTCAATTTAAACCCGGTATCAACCAAGAAGTAACCTCGTACTCTAACGAGGGCGGCTGGCGAGATTGTGACAAGGTCCGTTTTCGTTTCGGGTATCCTGAGAAGATAGGTGGCTGGGAAAAGTTATCGTCATCAACGTATCTTGGATCTGCACGGGCTTTGCATAACTGGATCGCGCTGGATGGCTCGAACTACCTTGGCGTCGGAACACATCTTAAATATTACATTGAAGAAGGTGGTAGTTTTAATGACATCACGCCAGTTCGTTTAACCACTAGCGCGGGTGATGTGACATTCTCTGCCTCTACCAGCAAAAACTTTAAATCAGTATCAACGGCGGGAAGCAACGATAGCACAATAGTTACTGTTACAGAGATTGGACACGGTGCGGTTGAAAATGATTTTGTCACATTCAGTGGTGTTGATGCCGCCGGTCTTGGTAGTGGCGGTAATATTACTAAAGCTATCCTAGAGGCAGAACATAAGATAACGGCAGTTCTCGACGCTAGTACCTATGAAATAACGCTGGGTGTAGCGGCGGGTTCTACGTCATTAATTGCGAGTTCGAGTGATTCTGCAAATGGAAACACGGGGAGCGGCACTGTTGCAGCTTATCAAATTAATGTCGGCCTAGACGCGACGGTTGGCGGCACAGGCTGGGGCGCAGGTTTATACGGTGGTGTGTCAGCGGGAGCTTCAGAGGCCGCCATCAACGAGGGTGGAACTTTTTCAAATTCCGACACAACTTTAACAGTAAGTGGCGGCCACGGAATTGTTGCTAGCGATTTTATTCTTGTCGATAGCGAAATTATGAAGGTCACCAATGTATCGACTAATGATTTAACCGTTGTTCGCGCTCATGCGGGCACAGGGGCGGACAGCAATGTAAACACAGCAGGTCACGGCGGAGGAAATGCAGCTACGGACGCAGCTACTCATGCAAACGGTGCAACCGTTACTTTGATCACAGGCAATGCCAGCGCGGCTAACGATTACTTTGGTTGGGGCATTGCGGCATCCGGCGGTCTAACAACTACCACACAGATTCGTTTGTGGTCACATGACAACTTTGGTGAAGATCTGTTAATAAATGCGAGAGATGGCGGTATTTATTACTGGGACCGTACTACTAATTTGTCTAGTAGAGCGGTAGAACTAAGTGCGTTTGGAAGTTCTAGTTCTCGTAGTGTGCCTACTGTAGCAAAACAAATACTTGTTTCTGATCAGGACCGTCATGTAATTGCTTTTGGCTGTGACTCCAAAGGCGGGTCTAGTAGTGCCACACAAGGGGACGGGGTGCAGGACCCTCTCTTAATTCGATTTTCTACTCAAGAAAATGCAACTCTTTGGTTTCCAGACACTACAAATACCGCGGGTAATCTTAGGCTTGGCGCGGGATCTACCTTTGTTCAAGCGGTAGAAACAAAAAGAGAGATATTGGTTTACACAGACACCGCTTTGTTTTCTATGAGATTTATTGGTGGAGACCTTGTTTTTGGCCTGTCTCAGTTAGCTTCAAACATAACCATAGCGGGACCTCAAGCCGCGGCCTCTACAGAAGATGTTGTGTTCTGGATGGGTATCGACAACTTTTACGTGTATGCGGGTCGCACCCAACAACTGCCTTGTTCAGTAAAAGAAAAAGTTTTTGGCGATTTTAACACTTCAGAAACTGATAAAATCGTTTCAGGGGTAAATTCAGAGTTTTCCGAGGTGTTTTGGTTTTATCCCTCGGCTTCTGCTACGGAAAATGATCGATATGTTGTGTACAACTATGGTGAGAAGGTCTGGTATTTTGGCACTTTAGTTAGAACGGCATGGTTGGACCGCGGCACACGGTCCTTTCCTATAGCTGCTGGGGGCCAGTACCTATACAACCACGAGATCGGGTTCGATGACGATGGCTCTGCAATGACCGCGTTTATTGAGTCAGCGGGCATAGACATAGGAGATGGGGATCAGTTTTCATACATTCGGCGCGTGATACCTGACCTGACGTTTACGGGGTCCACGGCATTGAGCGCTCCGCAAGCTGTGTTTACCATAAAATCACGACGTTTTCCCGGAGCTAACTTTAATAATACTGCGGCGGGGACCGCGGAACGAACCGCCAGTTCTCCTGTCGAGACTTACACGGAACAGTTACATTTACGGTCAAGAGGCCGGTCCTTTGCCCTGCGTATAGAAAGCACGGCTCTCGGCACTAAATGGAAATTAGGAAGCCCGAGAATAGATTTACGACCTGACGGGAGACAGTAATGGCGCAAATTGAAGTTCCCGCTCCGAGACTGCCAGAGGCTCCAGAAGAGTACGATCCGGTATACATGCAGGATTTGTTACGAGCTTTGGAGACTTTTATTTCTCAGGAAAGAACCCCGGGGAAAATTCGCGGGACGGCCATAACTCTGACTAACCTGCCCACTAGCTCAGCTAATTTAGAGTCAGGAGCTTTGTTTAACGATAGTGGAACAGTGAAGATTGTTACTTAATAAAAAGTAAGGTAAGATTCAGCCATGGGACAATCTATTCAAAAACAGGACATGCTCAGCGTACCGTCAGGAGGCATCGCTGATTTTTACATGTCTGATGAAGCTATTGCTGCAATTGAGCAGGAAGAGGCACAAAAAGCCTTTGGTTCTGAAGGGGTTGCAGCCTTTGATGGTGTCGCCAAGAGGATGGCCTCTTACGGTCGTTTTGGCGATGACCGCATTGTTCACGTCGAAAGCGGCGAGATCGTCGTGCCGCGGGCCCTGATCGAGCAAAGCCCTGAACTGAAGGAGTCCATCTTCTCGCACCTTCGGGAGCAAGGTGTAGAAGACCCCGAGCGGTATGTCGTGGGCTCCTCGGCCAATAGCTTGAACCCTGAGACAGGCCTGCCTGAGTTCTTTTTGAGCAAGATTGTCAAAGGTGTTAAAAAAGCTTTTAAAGGCGTCGGCAAGGTTTTGAAGAAAGTCGCGCCGGTTGTCCTGCCCCTTGTTTTGGCAAGCACACCTCTCGGCCCTGTGTATGGCGCAGCAATGGGATCGGGCATTAGCACTTTAATTCAAGGCGGCAGCGCAGAAGACGCTTTGAAAAGCGCTGTCATAGCGGGCGGAACAGGGGCGTTGTTTAAAGGGTTCACCGGAGATGCCGGTTCTTTTGGCAAGAACGTCAGCGCCGCCTTCTCTGACCCTGTGGGACGTTTTAGTCAGACTCTTTCCGGAGACGGTGGCTTCTTTGGTGACTATAAGCCCGTGACCGCTCCGCCTATCACCTCAGATCCGTCAACAGGTCTTCCTGACTACACTGTCTCCGATAGTGCGTTGGGGGACACCTCACCGGGTTCAAAGATCTCGGCCCTCGAATCTATTCAAGAAACGATCATGCCGTCAGATCCAACCTCGGCACAAATTGCCCAAAAATCTCAAGAGCTTATGAGCATCAACCCGAAGCTGACTAGCTCGGATGCAATCGCTCTAGCTCAGAAAGAGTTAACACCCGGATTCCTGCGAAAGTACGGGCCCAGTATAGCTTTGGCTGGTCTGGGAGCAGGGGCTTTGGGCGCTTTCGATGCCCCCGAGGTAGAAGAGGAAGAGTATGTCACGGGTGCTGACCTTCTGGCTCAAAACCCAGAGAAGTATGGGTTTGCGCCGGAACAGTTGAGATATCTTCCAGACTACAACCCATTTGTGCCGCCACCGGATAGACGAGTACCCGTCATGCAAGCTGCTGAAGGCGGCGTCGTGGGCGGATTGCGCGGTCTTGCTGAGTATTCTGAAGATGTAGTTGGCAATCTAAATCAGATGATGTATGGCGGGCAGGGCCCGAGCAGCACGGCTACTGCGGCACCGACACTGCCTCCTATCGCGCCCCCAGCGGCTACTGCGCCATCTGGTCCCTTATTCGGTGGGGGCGGAACGGCTGTTTCTTCAATGCCCGCACCGATCACTGCGGTTCCTGTTCCTCCTACTCCGCCAAACCCAAGTGGCCCTAGTTTTGGCACAAGGCCAAATGAGTTTAATCTCACTGACCAAATGCTAAGACTTCCTCCCACAATGGATCCCCGGCCTTCTGTTAGCCCAATCAATCGCACCCCCGGTATAGGTGGTGGAAGCGGCCCCGTGGTTGATACGTTTGTTCGTCCGGAGAATTATGTTGGCAACCCGGCCCCTAATATTCCGACTCCTAATCTTGAAGAGCGGATCTTATCGTTGAACGATATGTCCTTGCTTGGTATGGCTACGCCAACTTATATGCCCTTGGATCGTGGCGATGGCATGGATCAGTTTGGCCGTCCCATACAGAGTCAATTAACTGATGCGGAGAGGTCGCAAGCGAAACAAGATCAGACACTTAGGCAGGAAGAGCTCCAAGCACTTCTTCAAGAAAGACGTAACCAACCCAGCAGTTCCCTTTTCTCTAATTTAGGCATATCGGGATTGGCCTCTTTAGGCCCAAACATCTTCTCCGGCTACGCAGAAGGCGGCGAGATATTCCCTCGCCGCACTGGCGGTATCATGCCGGATGAGGGTGTTCCAGACAAAGACAGTGTCCGAGCGATGCTGATGCCGGGCGAGTTTGTGATGACTACAGATGCCGTCAAGGGCCTTGGCAACGGTGATAATGATCAAGGCATCCGCAAAATGTATGATATGATGCGAGGCCTTGAGGCTAAAGGGAAGGCGATGGCGTAATGGCTACAGATACTGTTATTCAAAGATCAGCGCCCGAGTTTGAAGCCTACATTTTAGGTCTCATGGAGCGGGCAAAGGGGCTATCCGAGCAGGAAAAAGAACTGCCCGGCTTTGAAGTCGCCGGTATGACCGACCTACAGTTGGCCGCGCTAAACCGAGCGGGGACCGGCATTGGGGCATATCAAGATTATTTGGACCGTGCAGATGCCGCAGTAACAGGTGCAGGTCGGAAACTTACTCAAGATGAAATATCTGAGTATATGAATCCGTTCCAAGACACGATTCAAAAAGAAATTATGCGGGCTTATGATGAGCAGCAAGCTCAACAGGGTCTTGCGAATGTTATTCAAGGTGGTGGGGCCGCTGCTTTTGGGGATAGAGGCGACCTTCTTCGGGGGAAGGTTGAGCAAGGAAGGTCGGATGCTTTAGCTCGCGCTGCGGCAGAAAACTACATGAACGCTGCGGGTATGGCAGAGCGCCAGCTTGGCAGAGAGGCTGCTATGGGCCAAGGGATTGCATCCTTGGGCCGAATGGGTCAGGAGCTAGGACAAGATCAAACGCGGTTTATGTTTGACGTTGGGGAGCTGGAGCGTATGTATAATCAGGCGGGCTTAGATGCTACCCGTCAGACGCAGTTGGCACAACTGTACGAGCCGGAGCAGCGCATGTCTTACCTTTCAGATATTTTCAGAGGAGTTCCTTCTGGTTCGCAGACAATAAGCAAATCCGCGGATCCGTCTGTTTCTCCTTTCCAACAATATGCTGGTTTAGGCATTGCGGGCTTGTCCGCAGCAGCGGGCGCACAGAAAGCGGGGCTTTTCGGATGATGAATCGAGGTGTACTGAAACGTCAGATGTTTGCCAAGGGCGGAGCGGCGTTCCCGGATTTGAACAAGGACGGCAATATCACACAGGCCGACATCCTGATGGGCCGTGGTGTAGAGTTTAAGCAAGAGGGCGGGATTGCAGGTATGATGCAGCCGCCTGCCGCAGCGCAGCTTGACCCGCAGGTTGTCGATCAGATGCTGACAGCGGCAAGTCAGACCACCGGTGACCTTGAGGGTGCTCAAGACTTTGAACAGATGATGAACATGGTCCGCGGTGATGATGCCTCCATGGGTGAGCGCCGCGAGGAGCTGGCCGGTGTGGTTGGCCCCGAAGATGCCATGCAGACACCAGAGTCGGTTCTGGCACTTGTGCAGCCGGTCATGCAGATCGCTGCTGTAGATCAGGGAATTGGTGAGCTGGCACAGCAAGAGATGCAGCAGCCGATGCAAGGCCCGATGGCTGGCGGCATCATGGAAAATGTTGCGCCGCCCGCGGCCCCTGCACCTGTTCCAATGGGAGGGCCCCCGCCCGTAAATTTTAAGGATGGCGGGCTGGTCCGCCGAGGCGACAACCAGCCGGTTCAAAAGTTCCAGTTTGGCGGAACCGATTACGCTACGCTCTTGTCTGGTACGGTAGGCGATCTTCCCGGACAACGGTTTAGGCGAATGATGCAAGATGTTGTGTTTGAAAATGCTGCCGTAGCGGAACAACAGGCGGCGGCTCGTGCGGCTTTGAGCCCTGCTGCGGCAGCGGCTTTGCCAAAGCCTGAGCCAAAACGAGGCGACGGCAGTCGTCTGCGCGAGCTGATGGAAGCGCAGCGCGAGCTCTATCGCGAGTATGGACTTGGAGATCCCGCAGCTCGTGCGGCTGAGCGCGAAGATCAGCGGAAGATGACGCAAGCTCAGATGTTGTTTGATATTGCTAACACCGCGCTGACCTTCGCTGCGCCCATGCAGGGCGAAAGAGCGGGTTTGAGCCCTGCCGAGCGTCTGGCTATGGCCGCTACGCAGACTCAACTGCCACAGACCATTGGTGCCCGGGCACAGGCTCAACTTGAGGCAGACCGTGCATCTAAGAAAGAAGAGCGGACGTTAGATCTTGCAGCGCTTCAGTCGGCGGAGACGAAACTAGCGGCAGAGGTCGCTTCTCAAGATGCCCGCGACTTGGCCTTGGCTAAGAAGACACCAGAAAAAGCGGATCGCGTAAAACTTGTCATTCCAGACGGTGACGGTGAAAAAGTCGTTGGGACTTACGACCTAAGCAAGCCCGCGGATGTTGCAAAATACGACGCAAAGATGGCGGAGTTTGCAGAAAAAGGTATTAATGCATACCCGATCACGGCGTCTCCCCGCCAGACTCGTGAGCGCGAGATTGTTCTGTATAACGAGGCGGATGGCAGTACATCCCCGATATTTGACATTGGCTCGGAAGCCGGGCGCAAAGCGCGTGACGCATGGAAAGAAGAAAATCCTTTGCCCGAGGGTCAGTCCTATCGAGAAATGGGGCCACCTACTGCCCCAGCTCCGGATCGCCCAATCAGCGAGCGGGACTTCTTCAAACAGTTTGGCTACAGCTACAAAGCATTTGGCGAGTTGTCTGCGGACATGCAGAAATATGTACGCGGCCTTCCGGTTCTTACTGATAAGGACTTCTTCGCCAAGTACGGCATGACCAAGGCTGAGCTCGATGCTCTGGATCCAGAACTCAAGAAATACTTCATGGGCTTCCCGGTCCTTACCGACAAGGATTACTTTGCCAAGTACGGCATGGACAAGGCAGCATTCGACGCTCTGCCAGTCGACACAAAGAACCGCCTGTCCAAGGTTTCCCCCGAGCGAGAAATTCGAGTTATCAACGATCAGATTATCGATGTTACCGAGGGCAGCGCCCCGGTCGCTATCTTCGGCGATCCGGAGGTCAAGACTCTTACGGTTGGCAGCGAGGTCATCGACATCACCGATCCAAACGATGTCAAAGTCATATTCGGCAACAAGAAGCGCGATATTCGTGTCGTGCGTGGCGAGCTTGTCGAGATTCCGGCAGATGGCGGCAAGCCTATCAAGATCTTTGGCGAGCGTGTGCCGCCTACCGGAACCTTTGAGAACATGATCCTCAAGACCGGTGAGAACATCATCGTCAAGAAGGTTGGCGATAAGCTGTATGATAAAACTGGGGCAGAGATCAACCTCAACACCGACGCTTATGATGGTGCGGTTCTGGTCAGCAAGGACAAGGCGTTCATGGAGTCCAAGATGGCCTCTAGTCAAGCCGCCGCGGGCGCACGGCTGGAAGAGGTGCGACAGCAGCAAAGCGACCGAGCGTTGCGCGGGGTTCTTGGAGGGAACAACTCTACGGTTAATTCTCGTGTCGAGGCTATGGGTGGGCAGGCTCTGTCCCCCGAAACTAACGCTGTTGTCTTTGACGCCCTTAACGCTGCTCGTCAAGGTGTTGGCTTCTATAACAAACTTAAACAAAGCGTCAGTGAATATGGCGGTGCACTTGTACCCGCGCTTCAAAATGCTTTTGCGGACAAGGTGGAAGCGGGGAACTTCATAGACTCTGTATTTGTCCTTGGTCGTGTCGCCCTAGCGCAGAGCCCGCGGTTTGCAGAGGGTGAACAAACACGCCTTGCTGACTTGTTCCCGAGTACTCAACGTCTTCTGGCTAACCCAGAAAACGCTGTTCGTAAGCTTGTTGGCCTCAAGCGCATGATGCAGTTCGAGCTCGAACAAAACTTGCAAATACTAGCCAACAGCACAGACCGTTCTATACGGCGTCAGGCGGAACAGTCGGTTTACGCTATCGACGGTGTTCTGAAGATGCTGGAGACCATCCCGGACCGGGGTGTTGTTTCCACCCCGGTGGCTGATGAAACAATTCAAGCAATTATGCAATCGCAAGCTGCGGCACAGGGGAGTAACTGATGGCTGAAAATCCGGTCTCTGTGTTTTCTGAAAATAGTCCCTTCCAGACTATTGAGTTCAGCCCGGAAGAGGTGCAGTTCGCATATGATCGACACGGTGCAGGAACCGAAAAAACTTTAGCACAGACCGCAGCAGCGCTTTTGAACAACATGCCTGAATATCAAGGCATGGCGGACTACACTGACCTGATGATGGGCACTGCCCCCATTTTGGACATGGTGCCTTTGCCACCACAAGAGCGCGGTAAAGCGGTAACTGACGATCAGATCCTTCGCCTGTTTACCAGCATGAAGGGCCTTGGCGATCCGGGAGCTCCAACAGAAACAGATGCGTTTCTTTCCGGCCTAACCCGTGGTACAGCCGCGACCGCCACAGGTGTTTTAGGCGCAAAAATGGCCGCTAGTGCTGCCCCGCCATATGTGCCTCTTCCGGGGCCCCTAGCTCCTCTAGGTGTGTTCTCCAAGCCGGTAGCCGGGGTAGCCGGATTTCTTGGCGGCTCTATTCTTGGAGACCTATTCGTCGGATCTCCCTTGTCCCGACAGATGTTTACAGGTCTGGAAGACGTTCAGCTCACACCCTCGGCGGAAGCAACTTACAGGGGATATGAATCTGGGGGCAACATTACTCCGATGCTCCTGTCCCTGCCGTTTCTTGCCCCCAAAGCAGCTCTGAGCACCGCAGGCTATGTAAAAAAGCTGCCCTTGGCTAATCAAGTCACGGTGCTGTCCGCGGACGATATGGCTAACCCGATGGTCACAAAGTATCTGGCGGGCAAAGTAGCTGGAGCTCCGACTACTCGTCAGTATCTAACTCTGCGAGACAAGATTTTCCGCGAAGCCAAAGAGGCCGGGCAAGAAATCACCCTGAAAGAGGCGGCTAAACAGGCTGCACAAGAACTCAATCGGTCAGGTGCACTTGTCCGCGGGACCTCCGGCTTTATTAATTTTGCGGAAAAAGCTCTAGTAAGTGGCGGGCAATCATTCAGAGCTTTGAGCCCCGGCAGAAAAGCCGG
>Ga0208159_1000492_pt1 | contig 15943 bp, 18 predicted proteins | sample 9_EtaG_FD_184082 | JGI IMG/M metagenome (GOLD analysis project Ga0208159, IMG submission 184082) | Marine viral communities from the Subarctic Pacific Ocean - 9_ETSP_OMZ_AT15188 metaG (SPAdes) (version 2) | ecosystem: Environmental > Aquatic > Marine > Oceanic | place: Pacific Ocean | collected... | reverse complement strand
ATCTAATTTACTTGGTATTGGTTCATTGTATCAACAGCAAAACCAAGCTATAGCCGATGCACAAAGGGCAACCGCACTTCAGCAATCTTATGAGCCTTATCAGCGTTTAGGGTTCTTTAGTGATTTACTTCGGGGTGTACCGACTACTCAATCTTCTCTATCTGTCGGAACGACACCTAGTCAGAGTCCATTAACCCAGATTGCAGGCGTAGCGGCTACAGGACTTGGATTAGCTGGACAACTAGGATATAGACCATTTGATAAATCAGCTGGAGCGTAATTAATGTTTAACCCTAGAGATACATCTCCTGCAGCTGTGCGGTCTATGTTTTTACAAAGAGCTAATCCAATTAACCCTGAAGATTTTTTAATTGGTCCTGAAAATGTTGCAAGAATGCAAGGAAGAATTAATCAACGAAATCAAATATTAAATAAGTTGATTAGTGATGGTATGAGTGAAGCTCAAGCTGAACTAGCTGTACGAAGAATGTTTCCTACAGCAGACGCTGACTTTCCTGTTGATGCTCCCCTTGCAAATCAACAACAAGCATCTGAGGCTCCTGTTCAAATGGACGTTCCTTTTGCGAAACAACCTATAACTTCTCCTTTAGAATCAAGGATTAATAAATCACTTTCTGCACCTCGTTTAGGAATAGAAGATTTAATAAGAGGTGCAGATGATACAGCTGATGCGCCATTTGCGTCTAATGATGCTCAAAATAAGGCAGCTCAATCATTAGGCGAACAAATATTTGCGCAAGAAGAAATAAATGCTGATGCTGATGAAGTTGAAAAATTAGCGACAAATAATAGAGAAGATGTCCCTGACTCTCTTAAAGGTGTTTTTGACGAAAATACAAATATAGCTCAAATTCTTGGTGGCATAGTTAAATTACAAAACGATAGTGAATCAACTAAATTATTAAAATCTTTAGTTGACGAAAAAACTACTTCTGTAGATGCTAAAAAGCAAGTCGCAGATTTTTTTAATACAGGCGATGAAGTCCCTGTATGGGCTGATGTTGCATTAGCTATTGGTTTAGACCTTTTAGATCCGAAAACTGGTACAGGTAAGTTTTTTGGAGATGCTGCTTCAGCTGGTAAAGCTGGTCTAGCGGCGGCTAAAGCTGGTAGAGGCCGAAGCGATGCGATGAATAAATTAGCTTTTGGTATTTATCGTGAAGATAAGAAAAATCGTCAAGCATTATCTGTACAACTTGCTAAATCAATAGGTGATGATAAAAAAGCAGCTCAAACATTAAGAATGGATTTTGCTAAATTTTTTCAAAACCAAGAAAAAATTAACCAAACTGAAGCAAATAACAAAGCTGCTAAAGTTATTTCTACTTTAGGTCTTTTAGATCAAGATCAAAAGAACGCTGCCTACCCTGTTGTTTCTCGATTACTTGTAAAAGGTGCATTAGATGGAGTATCTACTGAAGATGTTCCTGCTCATGTTTTTGGAATGTTAAAATCAGAAGGTTTAAAACTTGAAAATGTTAAAGGTTCTGAAGATATATCTCCCTCCGAAATAACTATTTCTGACGCGGCTACTTTTGCTGCTTATAAAGAAAAATTTCCTAATAGATTTAATATGGAATTTCAAGAGGGTAAAACATATAAAGTTAAAGGTTTTGCAGATAAAACTGCAGGGGCAGATGAGTTAGCTTTTACAAATATTTTGAATGTAGATCCCTCTATTGGTGGTCAAGACGAGATTACGAGACTATTACAACGAAAATTTTCAATAGAAGATGAGTTAAGAAATAGAGGTGCTAATGATCAAAGTCAAGAGGCACAAGACTTAAGAACAGAATTAAGTGCTACTGATGACAGATTAGGACTTTTAACAACACGTAAATCACCTATGACCTATGTTTGGTCAGATGGTCAACTATATGCTGCAGGTGAGGGAGCGGCAGGATCAGTCGCCGCATCAGATGCAGCGAGACAAGCAAGTGAGATTAAATCTCAAGGTAATGCTCTTGCAGCTGCTTATGGGGTTGGCGATAATATATTAAGGTCGTTATCACAAACGGATGCCCCTGCTGATTCAGTTGGTATTGTAGCAAGCGCAGGAAAATTTATTGGTGGATTTAGAGGTCAATTAGACGCTGTAACAAATCTTTATGGAAATAAAGCGTCTGATAACGCTGCTAATTATGCTAGTGGTGACATTACTGATTCAATGGCAAATAGTAATGAAAGAGTAGGTAATACAACTGTTGGTAAAGTATTTACTAATTTGAAAAAAATTGCACAAAATAACGCACAAATACAAAGCCAATTAATGAGTTTTGCTTATGCTCTTGCTGGTAGCCGTGAAACAGGTAAATTAACAGATAAAGACGTTGCTGCAGCTCTTATTACTTTTGGTGGTGGCGATATAGCTGAAGGTAAATGGTTTGCAAGCGTTGATACTTTAATTGCAGGGGTTGACCAAGCTCTTGATACTGCAACGAATGATTATGCTATTCGTTATGACGCTGTTCATCAAACAGGTCGTAATAAAAAATATCTTAGAGAAGAAGAAAAATTAAGTGAAACAGAAATAAAAGATAGAACTACTTTTAATTTAAGTAATTTTCTTACCCAAAACCAAGGCATTAGAGAGGGTCTTGCAGATAGAGTAGGACTAGTAAACGGACGAATTAAATTTCAATCACTAGATAAATATAGAGGTGATGGGGCTGGTAACGTACCTTCACCAGATAGTCGGTATACTCCAGCTCAATTAAGTGATTTTTCACTTATTGATAGAGCTGCAGTGCTTTTTGAAAATAATCCCGATGGTCTTAGCGATCTTTTAAATCAATTTGATGATGCGACCCTTCAGGCTTATAGAGAGTTTAAACAAAGTCAGGTAGAAGATTAATGTCTGTTGATCCAGTTATTGATGCTATTATATCTCAAAGGTTACAACAGTCTTCACAACGGACAGCATCAACTGCCGCCCTCCCAACTATAACAGGTGGTTCTTCGTTCTATGATCAACAGACACCTCCTCCAGATATTATGGTGGGTCCAGGAGGTGCAGATATATCTGTACAAGATCAGATTCTTGGTCCAGAAGATGAATTTTTACTTGGTCAAACACCAAAGTCTACAGCTCAATTAATGGCTGAATCTGGTATCCTAAACGAAGGATTACCTACAGAGCTTAGAGCAAAATTAAGTCTTACAAGTTTATTTGATGAAGAATTAAATAAAAAGAATATAGAATTTAATTTACAAAAATATTTTAAAAATCAAGGTCTTATTGACGATGGTTATGATTTTGGTCTTCGTATTGGTCCAATAAGTAAAAAGTTAGAATTTAAAGACCCAAGATTCGAAGGTAAATATAATGTAACCGATCCTTTTGCTACCTTGCAAAATTTTGGTGATCTTCCTGGAGATATAGCTGATATTTCAGCAGATACTTTACTACCTGTAGCGGCTGAAGTTACAGCTGGTGTAGGTGCAGCTTTTATTCCAGGAGTAGGTCAAACTGGTTTGCCTTCCATTATAGCTGCTTCAGCTGCAGCTGGTACAAGTTCATTAGCTCGTTTACTTTTTGCTAAACAACAAGGGTTATTACCTGAAGAAATTACTAATGAAGTAATTTTAAACCAAGCTCTACAAGAAGCAGGTTGGAGTGCTGGTTTTGGTATAGGTGGCGCGGCTGCATTTAAATTATTTAGACCTATTCTTAGAAGTGTAGGTCTTGCTAATCCGAAATTTGATTTTGATATTGATGAAGCTACTTTTCTTAAGGCTTATGAAAAATATATAAATTCACCTGCTGGTAAAAAAGCGGCTGAAAAAGGTATTACTCCTTCTTCAGCTCAAATATTAGAAGCGGCGTCTAAAGATGCAGGGGCGATGGAAGCAGGGGCAATGCAAGCGGCGGCTACTGAATTAGCTGAGCGAGAAGCACGTATTGTAACTTCTCCCTCTAGGGAGACAGCTGAAGCATTATTAACACCTAGTAGAACAGCCGCGCTTACTGCTGAAAAAGCTGTTAAAGAAGCTACGCAAGAAGCCCCCATGCCAGTCGGTATAGAAGGGCAAGCTGCTCGTATGGGAGAAGCTGAACGTGCTGCACTAGGACAAAATATACAAGAGCTGGCATCTACTCAATTACAAGTACAAACAGATCAACTTCGTAATGCTGTCGATATAGAATTGAATAATGCTGATAAAGCTATTAGCGATGCTGTAAATTTACCAACTACAGTTTCTGATGCTACTAACATAGGTAAAGCAGCTCAAGACGCTATTGCAGATTCATACGAAAACGCTAGTGCGCAAATTGGTAAACAATATGAAGATTTATTTAGGCGTTGGTCAGACTCTACAGGTATTAGTCTTGATTCTGTACAAGTTGGCAAAGGCGGTATAAAACCAACTGAAGCGGCTCAACTAGCAACTAATTTAAAAAAGACATTACCTGATCGTCCTTTTGCAAGTGCAGAAGATACAAAGGTTATAAATAAAGTTATAGATTCTTTCGTAATAGATCAAAAAGGTGCAGCGATAAAAGTAAAACCTGTATCGCTCCGTACTATAAACGAAAATATACGTGACTTAAGAAGATTAGAACGTAAAGCATATAAGGCTTCTCAACGAGGTGAAGACGCGCCTAGCCCAGAAGTTATTTCAGGAATGGTAAAGGCGTTAGAAGACGCTCGCGCTAGAGTTTTAAATAGAAAAGACGCACCCGATGGTTTAGCCGATGAACTTAGATCTTTAGATGATGCATTTGCGGAATTTTCTACTAAATTTAGGAATACTCAAAAATCTGCAGTAGCACAATTACGAAACGCTAAAAATCCAGAAGCGGCTTGGAATCTATTATTTAGAAAAGATCGTAATGGAAAAACTGCTGTTTTAGATATAGCTGACGAAATTAGAACTCCTGAAAACGCTAGTTTATATTATGATGTCAGTGCGGCTGTTCGTGATAAATGGTTAAAGACAGTTGTTAAAAGAGATAGTCGTGGTCAAATAACTAAAGTAGATGTAAACGCTCATAATCGTTTTATAGACGAATATGGTGCAGTTATGGATTCTTATTTAAGCACTGCGGAAAGAAACGCATTAGGTTCTGCTACAGAATTTTCTGAACAAGTATTACAAATACAAGCTAGACAAAATGCAGCTCTTCAAAAAATAAATCGTAAATTTGAATTAGCTGGCGGTACTAAAGTAGAACCAGAAACTATTTTTGAAGAAACTTGGAGAAACGATAGGTTTACCAAGTTTAATGAAGTTCATTTATTGTTACGAGAAACACCTGAACTTTTAGATACTTACAAAGCCTTTGTGTATAAAGACATATGGGATCCTGCAGCAAAAAGAGTTAAAACTATTAACGGACGTCAGGTTATGGATCCTGATGCAATGCGTATATATGTAGATAAAAATAAAGATAAATTAAAAACTCTTTTTGGTCCAGACTATATTAATAATTTAAATGTTGTTATCGACGCTACTGAAGCGGCTCTTACAGATGTTCCGACACGTGGTGCTAAGAGAGAAGGTAATGCGCTAACAGGTATTATAAGAGGCTATGTTGGTATGTTCACCCGTCCTGGACGCTTTCTAACAGCCTTTAACAAAATTAGAGGGAATATAAAGGAAGATGCTTTAACCACGGCTCTTGCTAACCCTAGAGCGATGGCTGAAGCCGCAAAAGCTGCTAGAAAATCTCCTTTATCTTCAGAATTAGAAAAAACTATTGGTCGTATACTACTTGGTAGATACGACTTCCCTACCGATGCTGACTTAGATGTAGATAAACCTAATTCAGCTAGAGCAATTTTACAGGAACTTGAAGCAGGAAATAGGTGACATATGGAACCTATATCCACTGCCCTTGCTGGATTCGCACTCTTTAAATCTGCTGTCGATGGTATAAAATCAGCAATTAGCACTGCGAACGACGTAGGCGATATTGCTGGTTATATCGACAACTTATTTGAAGGCGAAAGCCAAGTACAGAAAAAACGTAATAAAAAGTCTGGTGTAGGTGTAGGGGATCAGTTTGGTATAAAGTCAGTAGCGCAAGAAATTATAGATGCGAAGCTGGCAAAAGAACAAATGCAGGAAATAGCTTCTATGGTTGACATGCGGTTTGGTCATGGAACATGGGCGGGTATTGTAGCTGAACGAGCTAAACGTATACAAGAAGCTAAAGAAGCTGCGGCAGTAGCTAGAAGGGCAGCTGCTAGAAAACAAAAAGAACTAGAAGAAAATATAAAAACAGCTTTGATTATAGTAGGAGTTATCACAGTAGTAATTGGGTTGTTCTTTATAATGATAGTATCTATGGCAAGAGCACAACAAGAGTTAATGATGTTATGACTCAGAAAAAATTACAAAAAGATAGTGTATATTCAGAATACGATGAAGATGGTGATGGTATCGTTAGCGATGATGAATTGTCACACATAAAAGCTATAAAAGAGACAGAAACAGAGTTAAGAAAGAATTTAGCTCAATTACGAATGGCTCGTTATACTTTGATATTTATGGGATGTTATGCAGTATTTTTGGCTTCTCCTTGGTGTTCGGCAGAAAAACTACAAGGTTTAGGAGCAGTTACTGATCTTATTTTTCTTAGTGGGGCTGGCATCGTTGGAGCTTATATGGGTACAACAGCATGGATGTCGAAAAAGTAAATGGAAAATATTATAATAGCTGCAATGTTAGCAGCAATGATACATGGTCATGTTACAGGCGGTGAAAAACAAGAGGCTGTAAAGGACGATATAAACTGGGAACTTGCTGGTAATTTTAGAACAGAAAGCACTCCTAATACTGTTCAGTGGGTGATAATCACTGATGAGTGAGGTCCACCATACAGTTGAAACTTTATTTATACTTGTTATAAGTATGTGGGGTTTTGATGGTAATGAGTGGCAATATATTGGTAATCAAGTTTCTTTACAACAACCTATGACAGAGGCTCAATGTATATATTTGATTGATGAAAAAATGTGGAAAGCCACATATAATAATCAATATTATAAAATGGTCGCACATTGTTTTCCTACAGATTGTGCAGGAAAGGACAAGTGTGATTAATGCCAAAGCTGAATGAAAATACTGAACTAAGTATGCCCATACGCAACTTGATTGCGTTGCTTATCGCGGCAACAGTAGGGACATGGGCTTATTTTGGGGTTATTGAGCGTCTTAATACCATTGAGAATAAGATAATTTTGATGGAAACAGATTTAGGAATGAATACAGAGTTCCGTATTAAATGGCCGCGTGGCGAAATGGGGAGCTTGCCAGCTGATAGCGAACAGTTTATGATGATCGAACATTTGTCTAGTGAATTAGAAAAGCTGGCAGAAAACATAGAATCAGGTAATGCGCCACATGACCAGCAGCAGAAGCTAGTCTTAGAGTTTTATGATAGGCGATTGACAAAAATTGAAGACAATATTGAAAAGTTGGTGAATCAAGAATGATAGAGATGACTTTTGTTTTGCTACTTATGATAGGTGAAGAGCGAGTTGAATACACGCCTTATAAAAATTTGTCTGAGTGCCTGAACATACGTCGTAAGATAAAACGGAATGTCGGACATACTACAGACTTTGACAAGAAGTGGTCATGTAAGCAACTAAAAGTGAGACTTGAGGCTGGAGAGATTTTAGAAATCTTGGAGGACGAATGATACAAGCATTAATTGGACCAATCGCTAATTTAGCTGGCTCTTTTATGGAGTCTAAAATAGAGCAGACTAAAGCCAAAGGTAGAGTCGCTCAGGCTAAAGCAGAAGCAGAAGCAGAAGTTATGAAAGTAGCTGCCACTCACGAAGCTGGGTGGGAGAAGATTATGGCACAAGCTAGTGATAACAGCTGGAAAGATGAAGCATGGACAATACTGTTCATTATCATTATAGCTATGTGTTTTATTCCGTTTACACAGCCCTATGTTGATGCAGGATTTGCAGCATTATCTCGTACCCCTGAATGGTTTCAGTGGGCTATGTATGCCTCAATCGGTGCATCCTTCGGTATTCGTGGTATTAAAGGATTTAAAAAATGAATAAAGATAAAATTAGAGAAGAAATAGCCGAAGATGAGGGATGTAAATATGAAATCTATTTAGATCACCTCGGTCTTCCAACCTGTGGTATCGGACATCTTATTACCGAAAACGATGAGGAGCATGGTAAACCTGTAGGCACTGTTGTCGAACAAGATCGTGTACAAAATCTTTTTGCTTTAGATATGGCAGTAACTCTTGACGAGTGCAAAGTGTTATATCCAGACTTTGATGATTTACCAGAAGAAGCTCAACATATTATTTGTAATATGATGTTTAATATGGGCAGACCTAGACTTAGCAAATTTAAAGGTATGAAAGCTGGTGTCGATGCTCGCGATTGGGATAAGGCCGCAGATGAAATGGTGGACTCACGTTGGTATACGCAAGTCCCCAATAGAGCTAGGCGGCTGGTGGATCGTATGAGGGCTTTGGCTGAATAGTCAACTCGTACCCCATTGTTTCTAATACTTTATTGAAGTTAGACAAGGTCGGCTGTCTTTGTCTAGCTTCCCAAGTATATACAGTAATTACACTAACTCCTGTATCGTCAGTAACTTGTTTTTGACTTAATCCAGACTTTTTTCTTATCGTTTTAAATTCATCAATTAAATCAGCCATTTTTTCCAATCTTCTCCAAGAACTTGTGTTGCTATATTTATCTTTTTACGCAAAGCAGTAACAATCTTTTCGTCTACTGTTTTTTCAGCAACTAGATCAATATATGTCACAGACGAAGTTTGTCCTATCCTGTGCGCTCTATCCTCGGATTGCAACCTTACTTCAAGATCATAATTATTACTATAATAAATTACAGTATTTGCTGCAGTAAGCGTGAGACCATATCCACCAGTTCTAGGCTGTCCTACAAAGAATTTTAAACTATCGTCTTCTTGGAATCTGTTTACTATGTCTTGTCTCTCTTCTCCAGGAGTGTCTCCAAAGTAAGACGCTACAGCTTCAGAACCATAGACCTTTGCTATTTCACTTTCTATCTGCATTATATCGTGTCTATAGTTAGCCCAGATAATCGCTTTACCATTAACTTCTTCAAGAATAGACATGAGTTCAGATAATCTATTATTCTTTATTTCTATAGTTAGTCCGTCATCTGTATTAACAAACCCACAACTAACTTGATGCAGTCTTAATAATTGTGTAATAACGGCATTAGCAGATACCATCTCCAGCCCATCTAAAATAGCAACTGCTGTTTTCTTTAGCTGATTGTATATTTTCTTTTGTTCGGGCGTTAATTCTATAGACCTCTTAATATAATTTTTGTCAGGTAGATCTAAGCATTCATCTTTCGTAACTCTGTACGAAAAAGGTTGTATTGATTGTGTTAGTTCGTCCAAGTTTCTAAATCCTAATATCTGTTGATAACTATGCGACCCTGTCGTTCTTCTGACCATGTCAGCGTATCTACTACAAAAAGCGTAATACGATCTAAACCCTAAAAGCTCTTCATCTAAAAACAAGAACTGAGAGTATAGATCTAACGGAGATTTAGTTATCGGAGAACCTGTTAATATTCTTTTATACTTAGCAAGTTTAGAAACTCGTACTGCGGCCTTGGTTCTTTTGGCCTTGTGGTTTTTAATAACTGTAGATTCATCTATTGCAACCAAAGTTTTACCTTGGTGACTTTTAATAAACTTACTTGCAACCTCTTCTGCTTTGCCAACTGACAACGCTTCTATATTCATTACGAGAACATGAAGATCGAAGTTTGGCGACCATATAGCTCTTATAGAGTCTTTATGAGCTACAGTAAGAGGAGACGCCCAGTATGCTGTATTACACTCTATATGGTCAGGCATATGAGCTGGGATCTCTTTACCAACCCAGTTTTTGTAAACTCCTTTGGGAGCGAATATAACAGCTGAATCTATTTTACCAGAATCATAAAGAGCTGATATAGTGTCTATCAACACTTTCGATTTACCTGTGCCCATGTCCATCAATAAGGCGTATTCTTCTTTTTGCCAAGAAGCCTCTAAAGCCTGTAATTGATGTTCATAGGGTTTCGTCTTAAATTTAAAACTACCCATTACTTTCTCCTAGCTTTCTACAGTTAGTTATACTAAAGTATGCGAGCTTGGTAAAGCTAAGAAAGGAAGAAAGTAATGAACTATTCTCGTAGCGAGGCACTATATAATCACCGCATGGCAGGACGTATTCGTAGGTTACATATAAAACCTATGAATGGAGATGAGCAAAATATAGCAGCTCATAGTTGGGGCGTAGCCATGATTTTATTAGACCTTTTTCCAGCGGTATCTAGAAGTTGTTTAATATATGCACTTCGTCATGATGTTCCAGAAATAGTTACAGGTGATATTCCTGCTAATGTAAAATGGGAGCATCCTGGTCTTCAAAATACTTTAGAATTTATAGAGGAAGGGTTTTTAAATAAAATGGGTTGGCCTACGGAAAGTAAAAAACACGGAGTTCTGCATTTAGCAGGGTCAGAAAATTGGCATAACGAAAGACTTTATATAAGAATAGCGGATCGTGTAGAGCTTTTATTTTATTGTTTAGAACAAATTTACATGGGTAATTTGTTATTGATGGATGTTTTTAAAAATGCTCGTGATAAATTAAAAGATCATTTAGAGCTGATCGATCCTTCACAATCAATGGATGTGCATAAATATATAAAGGGCTATAGTGATTTTCTAGCAGAAAAGTTTCCTAAAGATCATCCAGTGCCTCGCGACGTCTTATCTATCTCATAATGTCATAACTAATCTCATAGGATAGTTTAGTAATGTTTCCAAAGACTTGTATACTAAATTATGACATTATGAGATTATGACGAGCTTTTACAGTAAATTAAACTTTAAAACCTGTACAGATATATATAGGGTTAAATAAAAGGAAGAAAGAAGAATGAGTCACGTTTACGTTATACAAGATTTCGGGACTTGGAACCTGACCCCAGCGATGGAGTTCGGTAAAATAAAAGTCTTACTGCCAGCACGACGGCAGATTATTTTTAGTTCAGCTCCAACAGTAAATAGGTTGAGGCAAGAGCTACGAGAAATTACCAACGATGACTACTTGTTATTGTCTGGTGATCCAGCGGCTATAGGGGTCGCATCCGCTATCGTTTCAGAATATCTGAATGGTAAATTAAATCTACTAAAGTGGGATAAACAAGAAAGGTTATATTATCCCATCAATATTAATCTTAAAAACTATGGAGACATAGATGAGTGATTATCTTGACGATATCCTCGGGAGCGAGGAATTAAATACTCTCAACGTCGAGACAAACGATGCAGATATGCGTCGCATTGTTGATCTGGCAAATAAACAGATAAATCTAGAGCAAGAGGTTGTTGGCTTAGAGCAACAGCTTAAAAATAAAAAGGAAGAATTACGCAATGTAAAAGAGCATGATCTTCCCGATGCTTTTGCAGAGGTTGGTTTATCCGAAATAAAGCTACAAGACGGATCGAGAGTAAAAGTAGAACCATTTGTGAACGCACACATCAGTAAAGCTAATACCGAAAAAGCTCATGCGTGGCTTGAGGATAATGGCTTTGGTGATTTAATCGACAAAGAGCTAAATGCTAAGTTTGGTAGGACAGACGCGGAACTTGAAAAGTTCCAAAGGATGTTTAGTCACCTAGAAGAAAATGGGTGCAAACTTACCACCAAAGAAGCGGTGCATCATATGCGATTAAAAGCGTTTGCAAAAGAACAACTCGAAAAAGGAACAGATGTTCCTGTTGACTTATTCGGTTTGTACACTGGATTAAAAACCACTATTGCCAAAAAGTAGGAGGATACAATGGCTCAAAAAACTTCAGAACTTGCTGTAAAAGCAGAAGGTGGATCAATAGCTGTAATATCAGATGATCTATTAGAATTTGGAACAGGACTAGAACATGTCACGTCTGACGACACTACTATTCCTTATCTTCGTGTTCTTCAAGCGTTAAGCCCAGAATTAAATAAAAATGATGGTAAACATATTCAAGGTGCTGAACAGGGTAACTTGTTAAATACAGGACTTGGCGATGTATATGATGGTGACGTAGGAGCGTTAGTTGTTCCTTGTTATTATGAAAAAAGATATGTCGAATGGATTCCACGTGAAAAAGGCGGCGGTAAAGTAGAAGATCATAAAAGTCGCGATATCTTGACTAAGTGTACCAAAAACGATAGAGGCCAGTTCGTATTAGAAAATGGAAACGAAGTAATAGAAACTGCATACTTTTATGTCATGCTTTGTTCCGAGGACGAGTCTCAATGGTCTACAGCAGTGATAAGTATGTCCTCTAGCCAGTTAGCGAAGGCTAGAAAATGGATAATGCAGTTACAAGCACGTAGGGTACAAAATAGCGCAGGCAATATGGTCGAGGCTCCAATGTTTGCGTTTAAATATCGTGTGAAATCGGTAGCCGAACAGAATGATCGTGGTTCTTGGTATGGATATTCTATCGGTTTAGAAGGACCAACTACAAACGTCGAAATCATGAAAGAGGGGCAAAAACTCCTGAAGATGATTAAAGGCGGTGAGGTTTCTATTAAAGAAGAAACCAAAAGCGATGAGCTGAATGACGACGTGCCTTTCTAGGGTAATTAACATTTTAGGGCAGGGGAAACTCTGCCCTAATTACCCGACTAGAAAGGAATTAGAATGTCAGCGGTATCCCACTTTGCAGAATTATTTGCAGGTCTCAGATTAGCTTATGGTAGCTATAGACCTAATGAAGATAATGGTCCAGGAAAACAAAAAGGACAATATCGTGTCGTATCTGAAGAAATAGATGACGACCGACTTATTGAATTATGGAAAAATCATTTAGAAGGTAAAGAGTCGTTAGGCATAGTTCCTATATGCGAGGATAATACTTGTGTATGGGGTGCAATAGATATTGATGATTATCCTCTTAATCTCGCAGAGCTTTCTGATCGTTTAATAAAACGAGGCGAAATGCCTTTTGTAATCGCTCGCTCTAAATCTGGGGGAGCGCATGTATTTTGTTTTGTATTAGAGCCTGTACCAGCCTCACTTATGCAGTCTAAACTTAAAGAGATTGCAGCATCGTTTGGTTATGGAACGGCTGAGATTTTTCCTAAACAAGTTAAATTATTATTAGAAAAAGGTGATAGAGGTAATATCCTCAATATGCCTTACTTCGGCGGTAAATCATCTACTCGGTATGCACATAATGACAAAGGCGAGGGTATCCTTGATCTTGAAGAGTTTTTAAAATATGCAAACGATAAAAAGATAACGAAGCGTGAATTAGAAAACCTTGCCCCTCCGTCCATTGTTAATGCAGAAGATAATCCTGATTTAGCTGGTGCGCCGCCTTGTTTAAAAGTCCTTTGTTCTATGGGCTTTCCCGAAGGCACTCGTAATAATGGTTTATTTGATCTCGGTGTATATTTGAGAAAGAAGCACCAAGATGATTGGGATCGCAAGGTAGAAGAATTTAACTTTAAATATATGAAGCCGCCGCTTGGTGCTCAAGAAGTATTAACAGTGATAAAGGCACTAGGTAATAAAGATTATCAATATAAATGTAATGATCAACCTATTGCAGCTTTTTGTAATGCAGCGGTTTGTAGAACATGTGAGTATGGCGTAGGTGCTTCAGGTGGACTACCTCAGTTTGGTAATCTTCAAAAGCAGGATTCATCACCCCCTATATGGTTTTTAGATGTAGAGGGGCAACGTATAGAGCTTACGACAGAAGAATTACAAAACCAAACTAAGTTTCAGCGTAGGTGTATGGACGCTATAAACACCATGCCGCCTACCCAGCGTCAAAATAATTGGCGAACAACAATACAACAACTTTTAGATAGTGTTTCAATAATAGAAGTTCCTCAAGACGTATCGGTACAAGGCCAGTTCATGGAACTATTAGAAGCCTTTTGTACAGAGCGAGCGCAAGCTCAAAATAGAGATGAGATACTTTTGGGTAAGCCTTGGACTGAAGAAGGTAAAACATATTTTAGATTAAAAGACCTATTAGATTATTTTAATAGACAGCAGTTTAGAGAGTATGGACGTAATCACATAGCCGCAAGGCTTCGTGAGATAGGGGGCAGTCACCACTTCTTTCACATAAAAGGCAAAGGTATAACTGTTTGGTTTATACCCGAGTTCTCCTTACAGCAGGGTAATTATGATCTGCCTGATATGAAAGAGGAGCCATTTTAATGCAAGACCCTAGCACATGGTCGATTATCCTTGGTCCTCCTGGAACAGGTAAAACAACAACGATTCTTAACCTTATCGAAATGGAGATGGAACAAGGTACACCTCCTGATCGAATAGGATATTTTGCATTTACTAAGAAAGCCTCAAGAGAAGGTAGAGAAAGAACAATTACAAGATTTGGTTTAGACGGAAAAGAATTACCAAATTTTAGAACGCTACATTCACTTTGTTATAGGATGTTAGGTCTTTCTCGCCAAGGGGTTATGAACAGCTCTAGGTATAGAGAGTTCAGCGATATTATGGGTATGCGTTTAACTGGTGACTCAAAGATGGAAGAAGGCTCTATATCTATGCTATCTAAAGACGATAGGCTTAGATTTATAGAGGGGTTATCTCGTTTAAGAAACGTAACATTAAGAGATCAATGGCACGAACATTACGATGAAGATATAGACTGGCATTCATTAGAAAGATTTTCTAGGGGGCTTCAACAATTTAAAAAAGCTAGAGGCTTATTAGATTTTACAGACATGCTTTCTTTATGTGTTGAAAAAGAATTAGCACCAAAGTTAGAAGTGATGTTTGTAGATGAAGCTCAAGACCTTAGTCCTTTGCAGTGGCAGTTAGTAAGTGTCCTAGCTCAAAACTCTAACAGGGTTTATATAGCTGGTGATGATGACCAAGCTATATTTAGATGGGCAGGGGCAGACGTAGATCATCTTGTTTCTATAAGTAAAGGTAACGCTAGAGTTTTAGATCAAAGTTATAGGATACCTAGTTCAGTTCATGAGATAGCTGATAAAGTAATACGTCGTGTTAAATTTAGAACAGATAAAAGTTGGAAGCCACGACAAGAAAGAGGACAAGTAATTAGTGAGGCAAGTTTTGAACACGTTGATCTTTTTACTGGCGAGTGGCTTATCTTATCACGTTCTAATTATTTATTAAACGAGATAGACGCACATTGTCGCAGTCTTGGTGTATACTTTGAACGTAAAGATAATCCCTCTATATCGGAAAAGAAGATAGATGCAGTTAAAAACTGGGAGAGATTACGAAAAGGATATACTGTTTATTCCGAACATGCGGTTTCAGCTGTATCGTACATCAAGGGTTCGAAAAAGAAGGTACTTGAGGATGTCGAGCCGCACGAAAAGCTCACGCTTGCGGAAGTCGTTGAAAAATCCTGTATAGGCGAACCTGTTGTATGGCACGAAATGTTTGATGCTATTACTCCTGCTGAACGTAGTTATATGCTCTCTATGTTACGCAGGGGTGAAAAGATAACTAAATCCCCTCGAATAAAATTATCGACAATACACTCAGCAAAAGGTGGCGAGGCTGATAATGTAATGTTACTTACTGATATTCCTCATCGTACTTGGAAAGAATATGAAAAAAGACCTGACGATGATACAAGAGTTTTTTATGTAGGCTTAACTAGAGCTAAAGAAAACTTGCATATTATACAGCCAATGACCAATAAATATTTTCCAGTTTAGAAAGTTTTGATATTTAAAAAATCTTAGATTTAGTCTAAACTCTTATTAGAGTAAGAGGAGAAAGAAGAATGGGTGGTTGGATACAATATGCGCCAGACGCATGGAAGTGGTCTCCTGACCACGATTTCGGGGAACAAAAAGAGTGGCCTCGTAATAAATATAAATCTCAATTCCATAAGGGGAAATGTATAATGCATCCTGATCA
>Ga0208159_1000491_pt1 | contig 15968 bp, 9 predicted proteins | sample 9_EtaG_FD_184082 | JGI IMG/M metagenome (GOLD analysis project Ga0208159, IMG submission 184082) | Marine viral communities from the Subarctic Pacific Ocean - 9_ETSP_OMZ_AT15188 metaG (SPAdes) (version 2) | ecosystem: Environmental > Aquatic > Marine > Oceanic | place: Pacific Ocean | collected... | reverse complement strand
GTCAAAATGGCTGCTATCATAACTGATCAAGTAAGAATATTAAATGCGAAAAATTTTGTCGCAGGAATTGCTAATGCCAGTAATTCCTATTATTCTTTTGTCGGACTTCCAAATCCGACAGACTATTCCTCTACATGGAATGATAATCCTCCTTCACCAAAAGATAATTTTGATGAGGAGAATGATTATTGGAATACAATGATTGCTTTGAAGAGAATTAATTCCACTGATGTTAGACAAGTGGTTCCAAAAAGATTTTGGTCTTCTGGAACTACCTTTGACATGTATCGTCATAATTATAGTAGATCAAACACAGCTCCTGTTTCTGGATCTACTAATCTTTATAACTCAAATTTTTATGTTTTAAACAGTGATTACAGAGTTTACATTTGTCTGCAAAACGGAACAAATCCAGAAAATACTCTCGGTAGACCATCTCTGGATGAACCAACTTTTACTGATTTAGAACCAAAGGCGGCTGGAACTAGCGGTGATGGATACATTTGGAAATATCTTTATACTATCAAACCAGCAGATATTATAAAATTTGATTCTACAGATTTTATGCCAGTTCCTACAGACTGGAGTACTAGTAATGACACTTCTTTAGTCAGAGAAAATGCTGTAGATGGTTCTATTAAAATTGTAACGGTAACTAATCGTGGTGTTGGATTAGGAACAGCAAATACAACATATACTGGAGTTCCTATTCGTGGTGATGGTACAGGAGCACAATGCACTGTTACTATTGATGGAGATTCAAAAATTGACGAAGTTTCTATATCTGCTCAGGGATCTGGATATACTTTTGGAACTCTTGATTTTGAATCTGCTGGAATTCCAGCAGGAACGACTAGACCGACATTTGAAGTAATTATAACTCCACAAGGTGGGCATGGTGCTGACATTTATAGAGAACTTGGTGCATATAGTGTACTAATGTATTCAAGAATTGAGAGTGATAATGAGAATCCAGACTTTATTACTGGTAATCAATTTGCAAGAATTGGTGTTGTAGAAAATCCACTTTCCCCAGCTGGAGGATCAATACTAACAGCAGACAAAGTAAGTGCAGTTACCGCTTTAAAATTAACAGGTGTTGGATTTAGTGAGGCAACTTTTACTGCCGATTCATTTGTTGTTCAGTCAGTCGGAACAGGAGTTACAGCAGTTGGCAGGGTCGTAAATTATGATCAGAATACTGGAGTTTTAAAACTTTGGCAAGATAGAACTGTGGCTGGATTCACATCCACTGGAATTGGAGTTACTAACCCAACATATGGTTATCAGTTACAAGATTTTACTGGAAGTCCAAGTGGAACTGGATCGCTAGCAATTACTCCCACAACAGGACTTCCTTTGAGTATTGATAGTACATTTAGCGATAACAAAACGACGATAAATAATCGTGTATATTATCTTGGAATGGATTTCACTACAGGTGTTGCGTCCCCAGAAGTAAAACAGCATTCTGGCAATATTATATACGTAGATAATAGACCTTCGATTACAAGATCGTCAAACCAAAAAGAAGACATAAAAGTTATCTTGCAATTCTAAAGAATCATGCCACAGCAGACCAACCTCAACGTAGCACCATATTTTGACGATTTTGATGCGACGAACGATTACCAAAAGGTTCTTTTTAAACCTGGATATCCAGTTCAGGCAAGAGAATTAACAACTCTACAATCAATTCTTCAGAATCAAGTAGAAAAATTTGGTCAGCACTTTTTTAAAGAAGGTGCAAAGGTAATTCCTGGTAACACTGGATATTCGCGGTTGTATTACTGCGTACAACTAGCAAATACCTTTCAAGGAGTTCCTGTTGAAGCATATGCAGATCAATTAGTAGGAGCAACTATCACTGGTCAGATTTCTGGTGTTACTGCTGTTGTTGATAGTGTTCTCCCAGCTGCAGATTCCGAGAGAGGAAATTTAACTTTATATATTGCATATCAAGGTTCTGCTAGAACTGATAATAATACTCAAACATTTACTGATGGGGAATCTTTAACTTGTAATCAGTCTTTAAGTTCTGGGTTACTAGGAAATGCTATTATTCCAGCTGGAACTCCATTTGCAAATACTATACCAGCAAATTCAACTGCTACTGGATCAGTATTTCAAATAGAGAATGGAATTTATTTTATTCGTGGTTATTTTGTAAATGTAAATAAAGAATCTTTAGTTTTAGATCAATATTCAAATACACCCAGTTACAGGATTGGTCTCTTTGTTTCTGAAGAGATTGTAAATTCAAATACCGATGAATCTTTAAATGACAATTCTCAAGGTTTTAATAACTATGGAGCACCTGGTGCAGATAGACTTAAAATCTCCGTAAGTTTATTTAAAAAATCTCTTGATGATTTAAATGATGATAATTTTATTTTACTAGCAACTGTAATTGATGGAGTTCTTCAAACACCCACTAGAAGGGGTAGCACTAGAGCAGGTGGAGCAGTCTTTTATGAAGACCTTACAGATATCTTAGCAAGAAGAACATATGATGAGAGTGGGCACTATATTGTTAAACCATTTAATGTTTCTATTTTAAATTCTCTTAATAATAATCGCGGAAATCAAGGATTATATGAAGAGGGTCAATTCACCGCTGCAGGATCTACTCCTACTCCAGATTTAGCTGTCTGTAGAGTATCTCCAGGTAAAGCATACGTCAAAGGATATGAAGTCGAAACAATAAGTCCTGCTTTCATAGATGTACCAAAACCAAGAACGACAAGGACTATTGAAAACCAGTTCTTCCCTTATAGCACTGGACCAACTCTTAAATTGAATAGTGTATATAGATCACCAACTATCGGTGTGGGTAATACATTCATTCTCAGTTTAAGAGATCAAAGAGTTGGAGTAAATTCTGAAACTGCTCCAGGAAAAGAAATTGGACTTGCTAGAGTATTTGATTTTAGACTCGAATCTGGTTCATACAATTCATCTTTCCCACAAGAAAATGAGTGGGGTATGTCAATGTATGACATACAACCTTTTACAGAAATTACAGTCAATAATTCTATTGATTTAACAGTTCCTGCATATGTTGAAGGAAATAGTAGTGGTGCAACAGGATTTTTAAGAAGTCCAGTTGTTGGAACTGCTTTGACAGTATATGATCAAAAAGGTAAGTTTATAAAAGATGAAGTTCTTGTTTTTAGAAGTGGAATTTCAACTCAAGAAGTTACAAGAAATAGAGTTGCAACTGATATAACCTCTTATGGAATTTCAGATGTAAAATCTGTATTTTCAAATACTGGAATTGCAGGTGATCCAGACCTTCAGCTAAATGTAGCTGGAATTAATACTTTTAGTGCTAACGTTATACAAACTCCAACACTAACTGTAGGAGTTGCTTCCGTTACTCCTTTTGATAATGTCCTCGGTTTTAGTACAATTAGTAGTTCAAATGTTTTATTCCCTGGCAAAGTAAAAGTAAATAATTTACTTCAATATTCAGACCTTTCTATATCCCAAGATCCAATTTTAGCAAGAGTTGTGGGAGTTACAACATCAGAAGTGACTGTTGTTGGAGTAACCACAGTCATTGGTGTAGCTGATGGTACATTACCAACATCATCAAACTTTACAGCATCAGATCTTAAAGTTGTTAGCACTCAATTAGATTCTTCTTCAGATACAACTTTCTATACAGAATTACCAAATGAACATATTGCTTCTGTTGATCTGACAGATGCTGAATTAACAATTAGAAAACCATTTACTGTAGATATTGTAAATAACCGACTAAGTTCTACCAGTTTATTGTCGATTACACTTCCAGAAGGAGAAACTTATCTTTCATATTCTGATAAAAGATATTCTCTCATCAGATCTGATGGCACAACTGAACCATTAACTCAAAATAATTTCTCATTCTCTGCAGATCTTAGAGAACTTCAAATTAGAGGTTTACGTGCGGATGACACTGGAGCTCAACTTATTACTACTGTTAAAAAGAGTAATGTAAAGTCAAAGAAAAAAATTAAAGATAGAGTTAAATCTTTAGTTGTTGATAAGTCAATTAATCCTGCTTCTGGAATTGGTTCAACCACTTTAAATGATGGATTAACTTATGGAAATTATCCATTTGGAACCAGAATTCAAGATAACATCATATCACTAAACACACCAGACATTATTGAAATTCATGCAATATATGAAACTGCTGATTCTAGTCTGAGTGATGCTAATTTTGGATCTCCAGAAATGACTTTGACTCAGTTGAATGGACCTACGGCCTCAACTGGAGATATGACTATTGGTGAATTAATTGTCGGACAAACAAGTGGAGCAGTTGCTGTATTCTCAGAAGTAAAAGATACATCTACTCTTAGATATCTTCCTAAGAATAATTTTAAGTTTGTAGAGGGAGAAACAGTTGTATTCCAAGAATCCTCTATCTCTGGAGGAGTAAGTAATTTAAACACAACTTCCTTTAATATTTCATCAAATTACACCTTTGGATCTGGACAGAGAGGAACAATCTACAATCATGGTTTTATAACTAGAAAAACTGATTCAGATTCCCCAAAAAATAAAATTAAAGTATATTATAAAGCAGCATCATTTGATTCCTCTGATGATGGAGATATTGTTACAGTTGAATCATATAATGATTTTGATTATTCCACTGAAGTTAAAGCGATTAATGGAGTATTGAATACAGATCTCATTGATTTAAGACCAAGAGTTAATGACTATTCAGTTGCCGAAGCAACTAGATCTCCTTTAGAATTCCTTGGAAGATCCTTTAATGCAACAGGAAATTCTGTTCCGAGTATTCTTGCATCTAATGAGACTATTTTCTTAGATTATGCATATTATCAAGGAAGAATTGATAGACTTTATTTGCATAGAGATGGGAAACTGCAGATGAAGTTTGGAACACCTGCAGATGATCCAAAGAGAGCACAACCAGAGTCTCCTGCTAATGCAATTGAACTTGCTACGATAGAATATCCTCCATATCTTCATAACGTACAACAAGCATCTGTTAAATTCTTGAAGTACAAGAGATATCAGATGAAGGATATCAAAAAACTTGAAGAGAGAATTAAAAATTTAGAATATTATACAACTCTCTCTATATTAGAAACAAATACCGCTAATCAATTTGTACCTGATGCAAACGGTCTCAATAGATTTAAATCTGGATTCTTTGTAGATAACTTTACATCATTCTCTACTCAAGATTTGAGAGTTGGTAGAAATAATAGTATTGATCAATCAAATAATATTCTTAGACCAAAGCATAGCACAAATTCATTTGCTTTGCAGACAGGTCCTGTTGTTGATGTTGATCCTACTGCGGATAAAAGAACCTCTGCTATAGATGGATCTAATGTTAGAAAACAAAATGACATTATCAGTCTTGATTTTTCTGAGATTGAATGGTTGTCACAAACTCTTGCAACCAGAACTGAAAGTGTAACTCCTTTCTTAATTAGTTTCTGGCAAGGAACAATTGTTTTGACACCCGCTTCTGATAACTGGGTCGATCAAACTAGATTAGAAGCAAGAACAATTGATACTATTGGCAATTATTCTCAGATCATGTCTGAGGCTGAAGAAAAATATGGTGTTGATCCTGAAACTGGATTTGCCTCTGAAATATGGAATTCTTGGGAGACAAATTGGTCTGGTACATTTACAACTGAAACTGATACTAGACAAACCAGTACTAGTAGCAGTAATACATTTGGACGAGGTGGATGGATCAATGGTGGATCTGGAGGACCTGCTGCATGGGTTAGACAGACCACTACTCAACCAATTGAGCAGGATGTAACTGATACAATTGAAAGTGGAATTCGGGAAAGAACTGGTACTCAATATCATGTTGTTGAAACTTTTGATGAAGTTTCTGTTGGTGATAAAGTTCTTAGTACGGAAATTATTTCTGCAGTAAGATCAAGAAACGTAGAATTCTATGCAGCAAACTTAAAACCAAGCACTCAAATTTATGCTTTCTTTGATGGTAAGGAGGTTACAAAGTATTGTGTTCCTAAACTAATTGAAATTACAATGAGTTCTGGGGTATTCCAGGTTGGTGAGACAGTTCAAGGAAGAGTTATCAGTGCAGGTCTTGGTGAAGAAGGTAAAGACACTAATCCCACTATTAATTTTAGAGTCGCTCAATCCAATCATAGAAGAGGTGATTATAATTCACCAACAGAGGTTTATCCAGATAATCCCTATGTTAATGGTGGAATTATTCCCGAAGTTTATTCTTCTACTTCAACCACTTTGAATGTAGATACGTATTCTCTTGCAGATCAACCACAAGGAGATTTCTTTGGTTATATCCAGACAGGAATGAAACTGACCGGACAAACAAGTGGAGCAGAAGCAGAAGTAACAAATGTCAGACTTATTACTGATAGATCTTCAGCTTTATTAGGAAGTTTCTTTATTCCTGATGCAAGTAATGGAGATAATCCTAATTTCCAAACTGGAACCAACGTATTTACATTAACAAATGATCCAGATAATGATCAAGATGCTGCTACCACTGTTGGTGAAGAAGCATATCCAACTTCTGGTATCCTAGAGACAGTTCAAGATCAAATTCTTTCTATTAGGAATGCAAAAATTGAACAAAAGAAACTCTTTGAAGATCAACTTGTTAATAGAACTGTTAACACCGAGGTTACTGCTACTAGAAACATTGGACAGGCAACTACAAGCGAATCTATTGTTGGTTGGTATGATCCTCTTGCACAATCTTTCTTGGTTGATCAAGAAGAAGATCCTGAAGGTATATTCATAACAAAGTGTGATGTTTTCTTCCGCACAAAAGATGACGGAAATACTCCAGTCAGAATGCAGATTAGAACAATGGAAAATGGTTTCCCAACTGCCAAGTATTTTGATCTATCTGAAGTAGTTCTTTTCCCAGGAGATGTTAATACTTCAACTGATGGAACTGTGGCAACTACTTTTGAGTTTGCTGCTCCAGTTTATCTTGAGGGTGGTAAAGAATATGCCATCTGTTTGATTTCAAACTCAACTAAGTATAGTGTTTATATTTCTAGAGTTGGTGAAAATGATATCCTAACAGATTCCTATATCTCCAACCAACCAACTCTTGGATCTCTATTTAAATCACAGAACGCATCTACTTGGGAAGCAAGTCAGTGGGAAGATCTTAAGTTTATCATGTATAGAGCGGACTTTGTTGAATCAGGATCCGTAGATCTTTATAGCCCAGAACTTTCTGAGGGTAACAGACAAATTGCCACATTAATGGAAAATCCATTAAATGTTATTTCAAATGAAATTCGTGTTGGATTAGGAACGACACTTTCTGATGCTAGATATTCTCTTGGTAATACTTTCTTCCAAGGAACTGCTTCAAACAGAATTGCACAAGGAGATCTGATCGGAGTTGGTGCTAGTGCTACGGGAACGTTAACAATTACTAATCCAGGTGTTGGATATACACCAGCAGATGGGCAGATTACTTATTCTGGAGTAAATCTAATTTCAATTTCTGGAAATGGATCAGAAGCTACTGCAAACGTTACGGTGAGAGATGGAGTTGCTATTGCAGCAACTATTAGTAATGCTGGTGGTAATGGTTATCAAGTTGGTGATGTAGTTAGTATTAGTGCAAATGCACCACTTCCATCTTCATCAGATCCTGCTGGATTAAGTATTGGGCGGAATGCGAGATTTACATTAACTGGTATTGGACACACATCTCAGTTAATAATTGGTAATGTTCAGGGAGAATTTATTACTGGAGCTGCTGGAACCATTAGATTCTTTGATAGCACAGATACAGAAAGGGAACTTAACATTGATGCTGGTGGAGATGTTACTATTCCATCAAATGGAATAGTAAATATTTCTGATGGACTTCATATTAAGGTAAATCATGTTAATCATGGAATGAATTTTGATGACAACTTTGTAAGAATATTCAAAGTTCTTCCAGATGTTAAACCAACTAAATTGACAGCAGCTTATGACAAGTCATCTACTGATCCACTTCAAGTATCTGCTGGAACAGGAAGTGTATTCTCTACTTTTGAAGGTGCTAGTGTTGGTTTGACTAATACTGGATTACTTTTGATTGGTGAAGAAATTATTGAATACACCTCTACAACAGCATCAACGATTGGTGGAAGTATTTCTAGAGGAACAACTCCAAAATCATATCCCATAGATACACCAGTCTATAAGTATGAACTTGCAGGAGTAAGTCTTGCTAGAATTAACAAAACTCACGATTTGAGTGATGTAACCATTGCAAATCCAATAACATTAGATTCTTATCATATCAAACTTGATATGTCTGAAAAATTTGGAACTATTGGAAGCACAGATAATATTGACAGATCTACTGGAGTAGGATTACCCAAACTATTCCTTAACAGATCAAAATCAACTGGTGGAGATAATGTCAAGGCCACTAAAAATATTCCTTTTGAAATTATTAAACCATCTATACACAATATTGCTGTTGAAGGAACTTCTTTATCTGGTCAGATAAGAACCGTCACTACTCAGAGTATTAGTGGTAATGAAATTCCTTACGTAAATGTAGGATTTGAAGATGTTGTTCTTAATGCAAATAATTATTTTGATTCTCCAAGAGCAGTCTTCTCTAAAGTAAATGAAGATCGCAAGTTAAATTCTATTGAGGGTAATAAGTCTATGCAAATGAGACTTTTCCTTGGAACAACTAATACTAAATTAACTCCTCAAATTGAACTTCAAAGATGTAGTGTCTATGCAGTATCAAACAGAGTTAATTCTGAAGTTGTTGACTATGCCACTGATTCTAGAGTGAACACACTCTTTAATGATCCTAGTGCATGTCAATACGTATCTAAGGAAGTAACTCTCGCAAATCCAGCATCTTCAATCAAAATTCTTGTAGATGCACATATTCCTACAGATGCTGATATTAGAGCATTCTATGCAATTAATTCAGATCCTGGTTTTGAACCAATCTTTGAACCATTCCCTGGACATTTGAATTTAGATATTAATGGTGAAATTATCAATGAGGCAAATAATGATGGAAGACCTGATACTTTTGTAGAAAATTCAATCAAAAAAGGATATAGTCCATATGATACTGATTTCATTGAACGTACATTCACTATTGATGATCTTCCGAACTTTAGATCTTATAGAATTAAACTTGTGCTAACATCAACAAGTCAAGAATTAGTTCCTCAATTGAAAAATCTTAGAGTAATCGCTCTCGCATAATATGGATGTATACACAGAAAAAGGTCATAAGGATCTCGCAAGAGATCCTGAGACAAACACTATAGTGAATGTAAATAGAGTATCATATGATACTTATATTGCTAGTCGAAAGGCTAAGAATGAGAAGAATCAGAAAATACAAACTATTGAAGATGAAGTTGCTACAATTAAAGATGATATCAATGATATTAAGTCGTTACTAAAGGAGTTAATCAATGGATCCAAATGATATTGAAATAAAAAGTTTAGAGAAGTCTTTTGCATATCAGAAGATTGCATCTGAGATAGATAGTTGTAATGATATTGAAATTCTAAAAAATATTGCAAAGTCTTTTACAAAATTGTATTATAAACAACAAGAAACCATGTCGGTAATAGGTATTACAAATGGCATCTAAAAATATCACTTTCGATCCATCTTCTGGAGTTCCCTTTGGAGTCAATTTGACGATTTATGGAGGATCGGATTTTGAGACTACATTTAATGTAACCAATAATGCCAATACTGCGTTTGATCTAACTGATTATTCTGGATCTGCCGCAATATCCAAAAGTGTTGCTATTGGAGCAACTCTTGGAATTACAACGTCATTTACTGTTGGGATTACTAGTGCTGTAGAAGGTAAACTAAAAATTTCTTTAGGTTCTACTTCAACCAGGAGTCTTGAACAAGGAAGATATATGTATGACGTAATAGTTAGTAGTGGTTCAACTTTATATACCATCGCAAATGGTAATGTAATGGTAGTTCCTGCAGTATCGGCAGCACCATAAATACACATAGGAAACTGGTGAATAAATGGCTCAACCAGCAAGTAGATCGGAATTAATTGCGTACTGTAAGAGGCAACTAGGTGCTCCTGTATTGGAGATTAACGTTGCTGACGAGCAGATTGATGACTTGGTGGATGATGCGCTTCAGGTGTTCCAGGAACGCGACTATGACGGGACAACCAACACGTTCCTGAAGTACAAGGTAACTCAAGCAGATATTGATAGAGGAAGAGGTAGAGGTGGAAGTAACCCCATCGGTATTGTAACTACAACTGCGAGTTCTACGATTGACGGTCAATCTGTGTCCTTTTCGTTTGAGGAGAACAGCAACTACTTGCAAGTTCCTCCAGAAGTTTTAGGTGTAACGAAGATATATCACTTTGATGGTTCTAACACAACCACTAATAATATGTTCAGTATTAAGTATCAGTTATTCTTGAATGATATTTACTACTTTGGATCAACAGAAATTTTAACATACGCAATGACAAAGAGATATCTTGAGGATATCGACTTTGCATTGACAACACAGAAACAGATCAGATTTAATATTAGATCAGATAGACTTTACTTGGATATTGATTGGGCAAGCGTTAGTGTAGATGATTACTTGGTTATTGATTGCTATAGACTACTCAATCCTAATGATTTCCCAAGAGTTTATAATGATGCATTCTTAAAGCGTTATCTGACAGCACTCATCAAGAGACAGTGGGGACAAAATCTAATTAAGTTCCAAGGAGTCAAACTTCCAGGTGGTATCGAACTGAATGGTAGACAAATATATGATGATGCAGAAAAAGAACTAGATAAGATTAGAGAGGTAATGTCGAGTACCTACGAACTGCCACCACTTGACATGATAGGCTGATGGTTTTAAATCCTTTCTTCACTCAAGGCACTTCTTCTGAGCAAAATCTTGTTCAGGATTTAATCAACGAACAGTTGAGGATGTATGGTGTAGATATATTCTACATTCCAAGAAAATATATGACAGAGAAAACTGTCATTAGAGAAGTTGTTCAGTCTAAATTTGACAATGCTTTGCCTATTGAAGCATATGTTGATAATTATGATGCATATTCTGGAGCAGGGGATGTATTATCAAAGTTTGGTATTGAATCAAAAGACGAAGTAAGATTAATTATATCGAGAGAAAGATACGAAAACTATATCACTCCTCTAATTCAAGGACAATCAAATATTAAATTGTCAACCAGACCAAAAGGTGGAGACTTAATCTGGTTCCCACTTGATGATCGTCTTTATGAAATTAAGGATATTGAGTATGCAAAACCATATTATCAGTTACAGAACCTCTATGTTTATGAATTATATTGCGAACTCTTCCAGTATCAAGATGAAGTCATTGCAACAGGAATTGAAGATATTGATAATGAGTTGCTAGGTGATGAAACTGATGGATTGACTGATGATGGTATTAGTACAATTCAGGGAATTACTCAAACTCTTACAGTAGTTGGAACTGCAGTTCAGGCAACTGCTACCACAGGACTAGTCAATGGCGGTGTAAGGTCATTTACAGTAACCAATAGAGGTGGTGGATATGGAATGATTCCTACTGTTGAGGTTTCTGCAGCGCCTGCTGGTGGTGTAACTGCTGTAGGTGTTGCAACAATGATTGGTGGTATTAATGTTTGCAATCTTAATGCGAATAAAAGACTACAATCTGTGCAGGCAGTTAACGTTGTTAATCCTGGATCTGGATATACTGTTGCACCTTCAGTAACTTTTAGAACTACTGATGGAACAGGTAGTGGTGCAGCTGCAACAACGGTTCTTGGAGATGATATTGTTGGCGTAGTCACAGTCACAAACGCTGGTGGAGGATATATCGACAATCCAGTTATTACATTTACAAATGAAATATTTAAAGCAGGAGTAACTACTGCTAGTGCATCCGCAGTTCCTATAGTAAGTGCTGGAGGAACAATAACAAATATTCATTTAACTAATACTGGTATTGGATATTCTGTTGCTCCTACGATTTCTATAGCTGCTCCTCCTTCAGGATCAAATACAGGAAACTTTGTATTTAATGAAATTATAACTGGATCCACTAGCAACACGACTGCGAGAGTTAGATCCTGGGATGCTGATACAAATGTTCTTGAAGTTGCAGGAGTTTCTGGAAGTTTCTCTGCAGGAGAAACTTTAACTGGATCAACTTCTGGTGCTATTAGAGTTTTGAGAACCATAGACAAAACTATTAATAACGATCCATATGCAGACAACTTTGATATTGAAACTGCCGCTGATGCTATATTAGACTTCAGTGAGCAGAATCCATTTGGAATACCCTAAATAGTTTTACTGCATGTAATAGTTTAAAGTTTAATCATGTTTGAATATTTCTACAACGAGATCCTGAGAAAAACCATCATTGGTTTTGGAACTCTCTTCAATTCTATGGAGGTCCAGCAGGAAGGTTCCGTTGTGAGAATTCCTTTAGCATATGGTCCTACTCAAAAGTTTTTAGCTAGGATTGAACAGTCACCAGACTTGAATAAACCCATGGCAATTACATTGCCAAGAATGTCTTTTGAGTTTACTGGACTTACCTATGATCCAAGTAGAAAAGTAACCACTACCCAAACATTTATAGCAAAAGATAAAGATGATGGAACTGAGACACGTAAAACATATATGCCAGTTCCGTATAACATGCAATTTGAGTTAAGTGTTTTTACTAAATTAAATGATGATGCACTTCAAATTGTAGAACAAATTTTACCATTTTTTCAACCATCATATAATCTTTCTATTGAATTGGTTGATGAAATTAAAGAGAAAAGAGATGTTCCCATTGTGTTAGAAAGTGTCACAATGCAAGATGATTATGAGGGAGATTTTACTACTAGAAGAGTTTTATATTACACTCTAAGATTTACTGCAAAAACATATCTGTTTGGACCTACCACGTCTGCATCGAAAGATATCATCAAAAGATCTACTGTCAGTTATCTTACTGGAACAGATACTACAAATACAAGAAGAGAAGTTACCTATTCTGCTACAGCAAGAGCACTCAAGTCTTATACAGACAATGTTGTTACTACACTAGCAGCAGATATTACAGCAACAGCGAAAACCTTTGAAGTTGCAGATGCCTCAGGAATCAAAGCAGATAAGTATATCTTTATTGGAGATGAAGAACTCTTCGTTAGATCCAAGACTGGCAATAAAATTACTGTTGATAGAGGCAGAGATAATACAAAAGCAGAGAAGCATGTTGCAGGTGCAGAAGTTAAAGGTATTGACTACACAGAAACAACATTACCAAGTATTGGAACAATTGGCGTAGATAGTGCTCTGATTGAAGATGGTGATAACTTTGGATTTGATGGTGGATTTATTTGATGACTAAAAATTTTAATGAATTAAATGATACCTTTAATGTTTCCGATGAAATTGTAAAGGCTGAAGTGGTTAAAAAAGAGTTAGATAATGTAAAGTCCAATTCAGATGATGTAAAAAAAGATTATGAGTATACTAGAGGAAATCTATATAGTATAATTGAAAAAGGTCAAGAAGCATTAAATGGAGTTCTCGAACTTGCTCAAGAAAGTGAAATGCCAAGAGCATATGAAGTTGCAGGACAATTAATTAAAAATGTTGCCGATGCAACTGATAAATTAATGGAACTGCAGAAAAAACTTAAAGAAGTAGAGGAAGAAAAGCAATCCAAAGGGCCCTCAACAGTCAATAACGCATTGTTTGTTGGATCTACTGCAGAACTAGCAAAAATGCTCAAAAATGGATTAAAAGAGGACAATAAATAATAAAATACAGGAGATATATTAAACGTGGCACTAAAGAAGCCTTCAGATTTTTTTGGAAATACTAAGAAGACTCCTCTTGATGAAATCAAAGAGGAATATACTTCTGCGTCTCCACAAAAAATTGAACAGGTTTCAGAAGCGTTTGATTCGTTTAAAAATAATTTAGAACACATACAATCTTTATCAGATTTTACCAATACTTTCGATAGTTTTAGAAATAACTTAGAAAAAGTTGAAAGTGTAACTGAAGAAATAACTCTAATAAGAGAAGATCTTAAAGACTTAATTAAAAAAGAAGATCTTGATAGTGCTATGATGGCACAACTTCTTTTTGTTCAAGAATCCATATCAAGAATTGATTTAAGAATATCCTCTATTAACGGGGAGACTGTTGATAAAATTAAAGAAGATTTTGTAGATCTTTCAAACACCGTTGGATCCTTTCTTGATATTGATGTACCAAAATATAAAAAATTAATATCTGAATCTGAAGTTAGAGTAGATAGTAGATTTACTGATTTAAAAGATCAGGTGGAGGAAAATTTAGATACTATTAGAGCAGATGTAAATAAAGAGGTCACAACTGTTCTAGCAGATGTTGAAACTCTTAATCAAAATACATTTAATACTGTTAAAGAAGAATTTAAAGAAAACGTAAAAGATGTCAAAAAGACAGTAAAAACAGTATCCAGTCTTGTTGAAGAAGAACTTCCAAAGTATAAAAAACTTTTTGCTGAAACTGAAGTAAGAACTGAAGAGAGAGTTAAAACTGCAATTGATTCTTATCAAGAAACAATTGTGAATTTGCAGAATACAGTAAAAGAATTTACTGAAAATGAAATTCCAAAATATAATAGTCTTCTGATTGAAAATAAAATCAAATCAGAAAAAGAGGTCAAGGAATTAGAGGAACAGGTTCTTTCTAAAGTTGGAAATCTAACTGAAAAAATTGAATCAATTTCAAGTGGCATTCATGAAAAAACTGAAGAAAAAATTGTAGAACTTAAAACTGTAGTAGAAGATTATAAAGGAGAGATTGATTCAATCTCTAAAACTTATGACAATCTGTATAAAGATTTTAAGAAAAGGGAAATTAGTGAAAACGAAAAATTAGAAACTTATTCTGATGAAATTAAAAAATATCATAAGAGATTTGATTTCTTAGAAGAGGCCGTAACTGAGGATTTAAGAGAAATTCAAAGTGTTTTAATTCAATCAAACGAAAATTATCACTCAAGTCTTAAGACAGAGGTAAGTAAGTTTAGAAACAAAATTTCTGAACAAATGAGTGATCTCCAAGTAGATCTTGTTGTTAATGAAAAACATATCAAAAAACAGAATGAGAGCATTGAAGAAGTTCAAAATGAATTAAAAATAGTTTTAGAAAAACTACAAATGAGTTCCATTGAAGAGAAAAGTAATTCTCTCATGGAAAAGATTGTTAATTTAGAACAAATTCTTTTAAAGGAAGACAATCCAACTTTACCTGGAGATCCATCTACAAATAACTCTGCAGATCCATTAACTCCTCTAGATCAAAAATTTGTAACCCTTGATCAGTTACAAAATCATTATCGTTTATTCATCAATAGAATTCAGCAACAGATTGCCACTATTGGTGGAGGTGGTATTGAAGATGCTCCAAATGATGGTCAGGACTATGTTCGTAATAGTAGAAAGTGGGTAGTATCTACAGGTGGCGGAGGAAAATTTGCAGACGACAGTGTTGGTATTCATACAACCAGCAATGTTGGACTTGGCACAACTGCTAGATCAGATTCAACTCTTTATGTTGATGGTAGTGCCACAATTACGGGTGATCTGAATATTAGTGGAGATTTAGTATATGATGAAGCAAATGCCAGAAATTGGAACGTGTCTGGCATTGCAACAGTTGGCACTGCATTCTATATGCCGCAATATACAACTACTGCAAGAGATGCGATTACTTTTAATGAGGGTGCAATGATTTTCAACACCACAACTAAGAAAATGGAGTTTTATGATGGAACTAATTGGCAGTCACTACCTGGTATGACTCTTGGTCTCACTGTGGCACTTGATGGATGATAAATAATAAGGAGTAATTACTCTTTTGATGGCTAAGAACGGACGCTGCCCCGCAGGGCAATACTATTGTTACACTGA
>Ga0208159_1000489_pt1 | contig 15995 bp, 29 predicted proteins | sample 9_EtaG_FD_184082 | JGI IMG/M metagenome (GOLD analysis project Ga0208159, IMG submission 184082) | Marine viral communities from the Subarctic Pacific Ocean - 9_ETSP_OMZ_AT15188 metaG (SPAdes) (version 2) | ecosystem: Environmental > Aquatic > Marine > Oceanic | place: Pacific Ocean | collected... | reverse complement strand
TCTGCAGTCACGCCTAGATCAGAACTATGTATTGGGTAAAATAAAACAGGTTTACCAAGATATGGTTCTTGCTTGTCGTTTAGTAAATGTCCAACTTGAATATTTTTTGTTGTTGAGCCGTCAACTAATCTTTCAAACTTCATATGTTGAAAAGGTGCAATTATTTCATAAGTAGTATTATTACTATCTAATTTACCACCCCCATCATAACTAACGCCACCCCAATCTCTTTGAAACTGTTCTTTATGTTGTTTAGCTAAAATATTTTCTGTATCTTCATATTTAAATGCTATTTCTCTATAAGGTAAAGCACTGTCTACAGTTTTTTCATTACTGTTTACAAAGTCCGTAATATTCCTTAAAGTACCCCCAGAATAAAAATTATCTAAAGTGTCAATAGTTATAACACCATTTTTTTCAGTAGCTACTAAATTAAACATTTTAAATAATCCCGACAAGAAGTCAATAACTTTTATATCAGGTATATTTTCCATCAAAGCAAAACCGCCACTTGGTATTGCAAAACTTGCATCAACATCACTTGTGCTTACAGTCGTGCTTGTATTGGTGTCAAAGGTGTCAATAAATACTAAACTAAAAGATGTGACGGTAGCAGCTGCGTTGCTCTTAAATTTTATTTCATAATTTCCGTTAGGTAATTGATATGATCTTTGAGTTCCTGATTGTGATGGTGTATATGTCGCATATTCAATTACACCGGTTGTTATATTTTTTATTTCTGCTACAATGTTTTGTGATACAGTTGGAAAGTTTACTGTTATAGCAAACTGAAACTTTTGATTAGAAGTTAAATTATATATTTCAAAACCTCTTTGCCTTAATACTAAATTATCTTCGTGGTTGTTACCAGCAGCTGGATCATATGTTTTACCAGATTGTTGATTAGGTGTGTAAGATGACCCAACTCCTTCTAATATTTTTCCTGCGTTTCTTTGGCAAAGCATATACAAGTTATAAAACCCTGTGTTAGTAGTGTTAAAAAAGTCATCACTAAATACTATCTGTTTGTTGCCATTTATATCTTTTGTAATTTCTGAGTTCTCAATAGCTTTTATTATTATGTATAACCTTACACTATATGTTAGGTCTTTCCAATAATAACCAGAATAAGCAGTAGCTTGTGATGGGTTAAGGTTTCCACCTGATTTATTTATTTCTTGTTTGCTAGTATCCCAATACGCAGGTGTTTGTGATGAAGAATAAAAACCTCGCATTGAGTTACTTATTAAAGCGGTAACCAGCGGAACCGGATATGCTACGCTATCAACTGTAACAGACCCAGTCCCGTCATCTGATAAACCATCAATTATTTTTGCCGATGTATATGTTGTATCAAAATTTGTAAGCCAATCTAAATCCTCTAATTTTAAATCACCTAAAACATCTTTTAAATTTAACGACCCGAAGAATGTAACTTTATATGTATCAGGTCTACCATTTTTTAAATTTACACCCTCTAATCTTAATTTACCTTTTTGAAAAGGTGCACTATTTAATTCTATTTTAGATAATACTTTTTTACGTGCATCAAATGAGAATGATTCGCTTTGAGTAAAATTATGAAAATGTTTAAAAAATTTGTTATTAGTTTTACTGGCAGGTAAACTGAATGTTTTACTAAAATCTGTAAATATTTTTCCAGGATCTTTGACGTCTTGTACTACTTGCGTCAAGTTTATAGTTTCATCGCCGAACAAATCTAGCCTAGTATAATTTGTGTCTCCGGTTAATTTTACATATAATTCAATATTATTCATTATCTAATATTTGATATCATATCAAAAGCATATTCTGCTGTGATGGTGTATTGTATTATTTTATCATTTAAACCTGTTTTAATTCTTTGTGTGTTGCTTGTTATATTTATCGGTGTAGTTATAGAATCTTTATAAATCCAAACTTGTTCACTTACTAACAATTGCTTTATGGCTTCGTTCATTGTATCAAAACTCATAGGTGGGCTGTTTAGTATTAAGGTTTCATTTGCTAAAGTGTTATATTGTTTTATCGAATGTTTACCCTTATCATATCTAGAGTTAGAATCTATTATAGATCTTTTAAAAGTTGTACGTTGTACGTTTATGTTTTCAGTAGTTTTACCGGTAAAATATAAATCTTGTAAAGCTCCATATTTATTTACAAAAGTTATTTTGTATGCTTCGTGTTGTGAACAAACTCTTTCTATTGAAAACACAGTGCTTATTACAGTTTCCGACGTATCACTTGCAGCAAATGCTTGATATTGTATAGCTGACCCATCCCAATATGGTATTTTACCTGCAGTGTTATCAGGTGCATATATTGTAGTATTATCTTGCATTATCTCATTAGTTGCTATCGTTTTAGCAGAGTTTTGACCTGTGCCTAAACCTTGTAAAAATTCATAGTAACCGTCTACACCGGTGTGCGAAATACTAACAGGAGTTCCTACTGTGACTGCAGTTTGACCAGAATTAATTTCATCAACAGTTTTATTTTTAAAAGTAAGAGTTCCTGTTATAGCGATAGTTTGACTTGTGTAAGTATTATCAAAAGTGATGTCAATATAATCTCTACATAGATCTGCTATTTCAAAAGCTACTGTTCCTGTTTCTTGGTTTGTTGTTCCTGTTAATACACAATCTTTACTCATAGAAGATATTTGTGTACCGCCAACTGATAAAGTTAAAGTTGCACTTTTAGCAACGTTTGAACTAGAATATGCTTGGCTATGTGATTCGTAATATGGACTTCTTAATAATATTGTTGCCATTAGTTTCCTCTTTTAATTAATTCTGCTTCTATCATACTGTCAATCATTAAAATAATTAAATCATCTGCGAATATATCTTGTAAGTCATTAGGTAATTTTTTAAATTCGTTTACAAATGGTATTGTAAAAAAGTTGTTAGCCCTGATACCTTTTTCATAAATTGATTTAGCTATAACATAACCTATGCTTTTATAGTTACCTTTTTCAAACTGACCTTTAGCATTTCTAAACCTAATATTACTTTTCTTAGCCCATCCACTAATTGCTAAACTTGGCGGTCTTTTAGTTGTATATTTATATGGCGTGTTTTTATTTACCCTATAATTACTTTTCGTACCTTTCACACCTTTGTCAATGTAATCACCATAGTCCTCCATAAATAGACCATATGCTAATGAATCATTATTTTCAAATAATTTTTTGTATTGTATGCTGTTATATAATTTTTTAGTTTTATTTATTGGTCTTTTCTTTCTTTGTAATTTTGTACCCTTACTTAAATTTTGCCTAGATTGTTTTTTGACTGCTTTAAAAAAGTCTTCTAATCTTTGATTAAATCTATCTGAAAATATTAACATATGTACTGATCGTTTCTTACTTCTATATTTAATTCAGCAGACCAACCGGCTAAATTATTTTCGAACCTATCAACAAATGGTTCACAAACTGGATCGTTAGCTAATCTGTAACCAGATTGATGTAATGTACCAAATCTTAATTTTTGTATTAAAGTATTTAAAACACTTAATTGTGTGTTTAATATATCTTGCTCATCTGTGTTACCTCTGAACTTATCTGTTTCTTCTTCTTTACTTGTATCTTTTATATCCATAGTAAGCACTGTAATATTATACACTAAAGTTTGTTCGTTAGATACAACATTGTTCACAATAAAATGTGCTAAAGGAAATATAGTTTGTTTTCCTAAATCAATATCAGATATATCACCTATTGTTACTGTTTTAGTAATTGAGTTGTTTAGTAAAGCTGATTCTAATGTTTCACTTATTAAATAATATGATCTAGCTGCTGAGTTACTTTCTGACATTTGATTTTAATTCTGCTTGTTCGATTTCATTTTTTTCTTTTATATAAAGTAACGCATGTAACGATTGTGTCAATCCCTGCTTAGTGATATCTTGGAACTTTGTAATATCTCCCTTAGCGAGTTCGTAAATGCATCCATACCAACCCCACCTGTTGCTGAATTGATTTCTTCTTCCGTATGGTTGATCAGACGTTTGTCCATTAAATAGTCCATCATATTGTTCGACAAGTCGATTCCTAAATTGTAAAAAAAAATTAGACAACTAAATACAACATCTAAAGTCATATCTTTCATCTTATCAGATTCTTTAGCTTCGTAATCAATGATATCATATTTACCGCCATATTTCATTTTAATAGGTCTATATAAAACATTCATCGCTAAATGCATATTATCCCAATCTGCTAAATAGGTGTCAACATCTACATATTCCCCTAACGATATATCTTCTAACTTAGGGATAAATCCATATTCTTTATTGTTTAATTTAAACTCTGTTATTAATTCAGGTTTTTTATCGAATAGGTTATTTAGTATTGCCACTATCTCATTAATGTCAGTTACTTTAATTTTGAACGTATCTTTCAAATCGATCTTACAAAATATTTCAACCATCTTTTGTGCTATAAATGTTGGGTCTTCGTTTGCTTTTTGTATTTTAACAAACTTTTGATATTGACCCAAGGTAACATCGCTGAGTTCTGTAGGAACGTTGATAGATAATTTCATATATGTATAATACTAAAATATAAAAAATTTATCCAAAAAAAAAGAGAGCCTGTGCGACGCTCTCTGTAAACCAATTAATATGAAAAAAAATACTAGATAATTTGAAAAAAGAAATTATCAGATTACCGCACAGAATCAGATTACGTTTGTAGTTTGTTCGGTTCTAAATTAAAACGTTTAATTGGTTCCATATTATAATTTATATCTGTAATAATAGTTAGGCATATTATGTAGATTGAGCTCTCAACTTCCACGCTTGTGATTGTTGAATAGCATTAATTTTTTCTTTTTGTGTTCCGTGATATTTACCACATAACTGTTGTAAGTATGTATAATATTTAGTTCCTGCTTTTATCTTTTTACCTCTGTCAAGAATTATATCTTTAGCAGCGTAGAAAGTTTTTCTACCAGCCCAACCTAAACTTCTAGATGGGTCAAACTCTACTCTTTTAGTTCCTATAAATTTATTGTCAACTAAATATTCTTCGAAGTAACCGATAACCTCGAAACCATTTTTGATATTTGTATTTTTATTCATAGCACTAATATATAACTTTTTATTAATTATAAAAAATTTTTTATAACTTTTTTTATCTAATAGCGTATTTTCCATAATTTGGTTTGCTCATCAAACTATATGTTGCATATCTTGTAGCGTCAGGAATATGGTCATTGCCCTCTTGAGGAATATTTGTTAATCTATTTGCTTTATCTTTTTTCCACCTATAATCCCTAAATTCTTTTATAGCGTTTACAGATGTTTCTGTTATGTATATCTTATAACGTTTTAATAAATCTATTCCAGCCATTACACTGTTCTGCCCTTTTACACTAGGTCGAATATTGTTACCCATTCTACGCAGTTCATCTATTAAACGCACCTCAGCTGAATCACCGAAGCATAATTTATTTCCTTGATTATGTTCTAATAAAAATCTATGTATATCTGAGGTGGTCATCATAGTTCTATATAATAATTCGTTTATATAAAGATTATGTTCTTTTTGATATACTTCTACTGCTACAGTTGGATCGTTCGTATAACCGAAATCTACACCGATTGAGAGGAACTTTGCATCTTCTGGTATTTTCTTTATAACGTTTGCCCTAAATATTTGAGTTCTTGACAACGCTCTTTCACCTAAACCAAACACCTGCCAATATTCATCATCTGTTTCTTTTAACCTTTCTAATTCTGTAATTAAGTTTTTATCAATAAATGGATTATCCTTATATGTAGTTTTATAAAACACCGCATCTTCTCTTGTTTCGACTTGGTCATATATCCAATGTGTTGCTTCTGATGGGTTGTAGTCAATTATAATTTTACCCTCTGTACGAAATATTAATTGTTGCCAACTATCCCAATCAATCTCATTAGCTTCGTTTACAAATAATAAATTTCTTTTACGTCCACGTATTTTAGCAGGTTGATCTAAAGAAATGAACTCTATTGTATTTCCATTTATATAATATTCTGAGTTTGTTTTATTATGATTAGCTTCTGTATATAATTCATAATCTTTAAGTATATCTAAAAAATCACGCATCACAGTACCACGTAAACTTGGGAAAGTTTTTCTACAGATTGTTACAATATGATTATTGTGTTTAGAACAATAGTCGAATATTATCCATATTAATATATTGAAAGTTTTACCTGACCTAGATCCGCCCTGTTCTATTAAGATTTTTTTATCAGACCTGCTAAATTTATAAGCGTGTTTAAATACAACGTTAGTCTGAACTTTCTGAGTCATTGTCTAATACTATCACTTCATATGTAGGTTGTTCTTGTACTAGGTTTACATTTTGTGTTTCTGTTGGTTTACCTAATCTATAATTAAACCATAATTGTAAACACCTGACGTCACCTCTTTTAATTCCTTTTATTAGTTCTTCAATAGCAAGTGCATCATACATAGAAAGTTGTTCTATTAATTGAACCTCTTGTGATTTAGATTTCCTACCGGCTCCGATACGTTTACCACCCCAACTCATTGTTATCTTTTTTTTCCTTGACCTCTATATTTCTTTTTCCATCCAGGTTGATTTCTACTCGCATTTTTACTATGCACTCCTGGTCTTTTCTTTTTAGGTTTCTCAATATATGTGCTTATTATCTTTCTAGCCATCTTGAAAAAACTTGATTATTCAAGTGTATAATAAAAAAATATAACTTTTTTACCAATGGAACTCAACGTTTTCTAATTCGTACTCACCATTTTCTATAATTACTTTTATTTGAGCTGCGAACTTTATTAACGTTTCTTCCGGTAAATATTTCAGTTTACTTTTTATATACGCTTGTGTTTTATCTCTATTTTTATAATCAGGTGCTTGAAATAATAAATCAAACCACCCTTGCATTCTTGCATTATTGTTTTCATATACCTCAAACATTTTCAACGAGTGACATAATGTAGCACTGTCTAATTTAAATCCTAGGTCATTAAAGGTGTTTATTATATCTTTATTCCTAAACTTATAGTAATTTTTGAGTATATGTACGAAGAATGCTCTTGCTTCTACGTATTTGGTATCACGCCTTTTTTCTAAAAAGTTAATACCTGTTATTTGTTTTATGTCTTTGGCTATACGCCTAATTTGTGATTGTGTCATAGTTCAAAGTTAATTAAAATAATTTTACTTGTTGTTTATCACCAGCTTTATCTCTCAGTCGCAGTTCAGCGTGACCGGTCGATTTTCTAATATACATTGTACAATAATCAGGAAACTCATCTTGTATCCACTTTATTGAATTATATATATTCTCTTCGGTTCTAAAAGTTTGTAAACCTCCTGGCTCTTTATAATAATTTGATTTAGCGGTTATATAATCAAACCTAACTAAACATCCATTTTTGATATACTGCCTTATGCTATATTCATAATCTTCTCCGTGATTAGTATATCGTTCTAAGAAAGGGTCGTGTTCTACAATCACACCAAACATTGATGCAATTATATAGCATATTTTATTATATACACGTTCTTTCATAAAGTAATGATTAGCTGCTGCATACATACCGAAAGTTTTAGCACCTGCTTTTTCGCATTGTTTAAAACCCTCTATTATAAATTCTTTTTCTAAATCTACTAAAGGTACAAGCGTATCTTCTTTTTTACGCAATACTTGATCGATATCATCATCAATCATTATTAACTTAGTACCCTCTTTATAATATTTCTCTATAAAGTTTCTTTGAAGTCCAATAGTGGGAACACCAATTATTATTTCGTATTCTTTATTTAAACTCTTTTTATATACTTCGTATTCCTCTTCGTCTGCAACGAAAATACTGATACGTTCTTTAGGAATGTTATATTCGCTTAACACTCTCAAAGTTTTCTGTTTTATAACCTCCGGTCTTTTATACGAAGGAATCGCTATTTTATAATCTGTGATATCCACCTTGATCTATTTTTACTCTTAATAATTCGTCTTTGGGTGCTTTACACTTGTACATATATTCACGATAATAAAGCACGAAACTCACACGTAAACAATCATCTGTAAAATTAGTAAACCCTGTATTACAATGATACTTATGTACATCTACAAATAAAATATCTGTATTTTTTAAATCGATACCAACACCATATTCTGGTAGAATAAAATATCCACCACCCCAATCACCCTCACGATATACAACTAAATTTCCAAACCCCTCACTAAAATCTCCAGCATCTTTGTGTACCGCAGTTCTAAAATTTTTGTTTACAGTCACAGTTGTAAAACTTGTGTCAGGAATTACATAATTTTGATTTGTACCCTCGGCAATGTTTTTCTGCCTATTATAATATTCAGGGCATAATTTTTTATATTGCTCATCAACGAATTTTACAAAGGGTAACCCCTCTTGATAGTTATCAAAATATTTTTTAGTAAAAGCTGTTTTCCTACAATATCTAATCATTGCACTTTTATCCATAAACCCTACAACTCCAGATTCAACTTTTGCACCGACACTTGTGTTAGATATGCTACCGTCAGCCCTAGTTCTTTTTCCACTAAAACCACTGGCTGCACCCCTGCTTTCTGTCCACTCAATACTATCTTTAAAATTATCTACACCTGCTTTTAGTATGTCAATAGGTATAACGTTTTTCCTAAACTTAAATAATAGGTTACCATACATATCATAACCATCAGCATCATTAGTGATTAATGTTTTTATATATTCTTCCCCTATATGTTTTTTAGCAAGTTCGTGACCCTGTTGTTCAGTAAGAACTCTTTTAAATTTTATCTTCTCCATAATTCTTATTTAATATATATAATAAAAAATCAGATATGTTTGCGGTTTTTAATTCTTCTTTGTTATATTCTACCTCCATACCTTTTTTACATAGCTTTTTAAATTTATCTCTGTTAGCGTGTGTAAAATACAAGAGTGCGTTTGTGATTTCAGTATCATCTTTTGGCTCTTCGTTTTTTGGAAACTCGTATTCAAATAGTTTCATAACTTGATGTCTATATAATAACTATCTAAATCTGTTTCCTCGGTTTCAAAATAATCCTTATACACTCTCATCGCATATCTTACTTTATCACGACCGCTTGAAATAAAATCATCGCTGACCGGTTTAGTGCTTATACCTATGTCGCAACTTTTTTTATCTATAACAATAAATTTAAAATTCTTTATACCAAATATTTCTGTATATAAATATGCTTGTACATCGTAATGGTACCAATTAGCTGCTTTCTCAAATTGTTTTATGTTACTTGTTGTTTTTAAATCTATAATACAATCATCTCTTAATACATCTGCTTTAGCCCTGAATGGTTTTCCTTGAACTACACCTACTCCAGGAAACTCAACTTTAGCACCTTTTATTATTTGCATAGCAGGTTCATTACGAAATACTGCATCGGCTAATCTTTCAGCATCTTCTTTTTCCTTTATAGTATATACCTCTCCGTGTTCTTCTTGTGCTAATCTAAACTTATTTGTATTTTTACTTTGTACGTCTACAAATATTTGTTTATGAAAATAGTCTGGCGTAAGAACTAATAAATGTAAAAGGAAACCATCTCTTAACGCTTGACTTTGTTTTTCATTCTGTGAGTAAGTCATAACGTTGTGATATGTTTTTGGAGATTCTAACAATAATTTAATGCTAGAAGAACTGAATGCAAATTTATGCATAAAGCCATAATAGAAATCATCATCTAACATTTTTGATAATAGTTCTTTTGTATCGTAAAACTTTCCGTCAAGTAATTTTATTTCTTTCATTATATTATTTCTTTTGTTTTTTCGTACACTAATTTAATTTCTAATTTTTCACCGTCATAAGAATACACCTTATCAACCATTGTGAACTCAAATATAAATTTGAATATATCAACTTCAATCTTACTGCCGAACTCTGGTACTGTAGAAAACTCATTATATAAAACCTGTATCGTCTCATAAAATTTTGTTAATACATCATCATTTGGCATCTCCCCTTTGATTTCCGGTAAAATTTCTATTTTCATAATTATTTAATTTTGCTTTAATTTCTTGCAGTTCATTTAACGCTGTATTACGTTGGGTTTTATAATCTATCAATCCTCGCATTGCCAAATCTTTATCTCGTTTTAATTCTATTAAATAAAATTGTATTTCTAAAAACGCATCAATAACTTTTTTTAATTGTTGATTGTCTTTAGCTTTATTCCATTTATTTAAAACTTCTAGTATATACAATATATTTGTATCTAACTCTAGTTCTTTTAACGCTTCTAATTTTTTATAGCTTCCTGTTAAATCCTGACTCATAATTTATATAACTCGCTTGAGATTCTTCTAATAAATAAACTTGTTTTTCTTTTTTTTCTTTAGTCCACAAACTTGTATCAGGGCAATTTAGTTTTTCTTGGACCGGTAATATTATATCGTTTAACCAAAATATATACATTCCTTTCGGGTCGAATACTAGGTATAACTTATGCACTTCTTCGGGCAAAGCCATTAACCTTTCGTATTTAATTCTTTCTAACATTTTAGTTTTATAATATTTATTTCTAAATTTTATTTCAATTACACATTCTTTACCTTTTCGAGTTTTACCTTTAGCGTCGTAATGAGTAAAGTCACCACCACACCATTCAAGATTCCAACCATCAAGATTTAATATTTTTACTACAACTTGTTCCCACTCGTGTACACTATTTATATCCATTTTCGTAGATGCTATTTATGTCATCTACATATTGCTGTATTTTTCCTTTCATCTTTTCACCCCTGCAAGTACACAAAGATTCTAATGGATGATCGAAATATTTAGCGTGTAAATGCTCGATTAATCTCAGTTCGCTTTGTGTGATTGTGTTGTTTTGTACGCCTTTAAATTTTGACCACTGATTATAATCGTTTGTAGTCATTTTAATTTTAGTACTCATCTCTTTATTTTAAATTTAATGTTATTTAATTTTTCTTGTCGTTGGTCGCATCCGCAGTCTTCGTATCCAAATAATTTAGCAACCCATTTTGCAAATCTTTTCCCTTGGCCAAATGTTATAACTCTAATTACTTTTTCTATCAAATCCCCTAAACCAATCATAATTTTTTATTTTAGATTTTAAATAATTTTTTACTTTAGTATATGTATTCCACAATGATACATAATTTATATTTGTTTCCCTACTTAATTCTGATATTTTTTTACCTGAACTAACCAACTCAAAAATACTTCGATCATACCAAGTTAATTCTGATAAAACCTTTTCAAACTTTTCATCAAATTGTTTATAGTTTACATACGTAGGTGCTTTTAAAACTTCTTCGTCTCTCCAAATATTCTTAGTTTGACCATATTCATTTTTAGCAAAATGTTCTGCAATCTTTATTTTTGATTCTTTTATTTTTAAATGCAAATATAAATGTCTTAATATTTTATACATATACCAATAATTTAATTCATCTTTATACCAAAGGTCTTTGCCTTTTAGTGTCATATCGTGAACTTTAAGATACGCTTCTTGAACGATATCTTCGGCGGTTTCTTTATTACAGCCAAATGATACAACTACCCTGACCCACGTTTTATGTTTTTCAAATGCCTTTTCAAGAATCAACGCTTTTTAATTAAATGTAATAAATTTTTACCATTTAAACTAAAGCCAACATTGTTAGCTATTGATTTAAATACTATTGGATTATCTAATGGTGTAGGTCTACCGCCACTGTCAATCTCTTTTATTTTTATTACCGCTAAAAACGTATTGGTCCAAAGTTCAGGATGATTTGTATATCTGTGTAAGATCATAAAATTATCTGACTTATTTAAAAATTTACCTCCACCCTCTGCTGAACCTGCACTTGGTGGTGTTATATAACCGGCAAACATATGGTTGTGTGGGTGCCTATGCCTTAACGCTTCTGTAACTGCGTGAGTTACTAAATATATTGAACACTTATTTCTTCTTGTAAATAAACGCATATCTGACATTACAGCATAATCGTACTCGTGCGCACCGTGTGATTTCATTGTTTCCTTATCTCTTAATAAAGAATTATATGGATCTATCATTAATGCCGAATAATTAAAATCTGTTTTTATTTCAGATGCTTTGTTCAATAATTCTGTAGCAGTATAAACTTCATCGATGTCAATGTACTTGAAATGTTTATCCACCCATTTTAATTTTTCTAACCAAGTTTTATCATCAATTTTATGAAATGGTAAACCTGTTAAAAATTCTACTAACTTTTTACTTATGCTAGTTGCTTCGTTTTCTGCACTATAAATTAAAAACTTTAACCCATATTTTATAGAATACAAAAGAAGCATATACAGTAGAGTTGTTGTTTTACCAGTACTTGCGTGTCCTAAAACTATATTGAAAGAATTATATTTAAATCTCCAATACTCATCTATTGACTCGATACCTAATGATAAACCCTCTTGTATTTCGCCACGCCTAATGGCGTTTAACTTATCTACTTGTGATTTGTATGTTACTAAACCTTTAGAATGGGAGGTCATCGTCACTAGCGTTAGAGGTTACTGCTCTATCAGGACTATGTTCCTTGCTAGTGAGCTCTTTTTGATTTTTTTTCCATTCATTACTATCTAACGAACCATGCATTCCAGGTGGTTTATCTGGTCTAGGTTTGTTATTTTTTATAGTAATTTTCATTTTACCGCTGTTTTCTAATATATGTTCGCTGACTTTTTCGTGTAGTAAATACATTATAAATCCATATACGTCAACATCTAATTTAGCTACAAAATAATCTTGCTTTGCTTTATTAAAAAACATACCATAAGTGTAGTTAGGTTTTATACCATACTTCGATTCCTCAGGTAAATCTAATACACCTAATTCTTTTTCTGTAAATAATGACCTTAAATCATTAATCAATTTCTCTACTCGTAATCTTTTTCTTTCTATTGGATCCATTGTTATTCGACTTTAGTTGTTAATGTTTTAAAATATATTCTTGTGATTTGACCTATCTCTTGAAGAGCTGATTGTTTTGCAGCAGAGATTGCTTGTTTAGTTTTCTCTTCTGTTTCTGCTTTTGTTTTTCCTTTAACTTGTATTTTGTTATAAGATTGCCAGAGTTCGCTATCAAAAGTTTCTTTAGCAAGTTTTAACGATACCGACAATGCGATACTTTCTTGTTGAGATAAAGGTTTTGGGGTACTGGTTGGGGTACTGCTTGTTTGTTTTTCTGCTTTTGGTTCGCTCATTGCTTTTGTTTTATTAATGTTTAAATTACCGAACTGCCTAATTTTATTAAACTGTTCTTTTTCTGTCATATCGTAACAGATTACATCTCCGCTTTTATAAGGAAACGTTCTATTAGGATTGTTATCGCTAGTTTTAATATTGAATATTGGAACTTGTCCATTAGCTAGTTCTACTTTATATTCTGTTCTGATAACTTTATCGTCACCCTCCCAGTCTTTTCCTTGTTGAATTGACTTTATTGTTGATGTATATTCAGTCTTTGGTGTTACTATTTTTAGTGCCATCTTTTTGTTCTTTTATATGTTTTTCTAATGTTTCTTTTAATTTTTCAGCGTGAGGTAATGTACCAACTACATTTTCCATATCTGTAATCATAAAATTAACTAATTCGCTAAGTGTTCTTACATACTCGCATTCTTGTTCGTAAGCTTTTTTATATAAGTTACGTTCTTTGGTAAGTTTCTCGATGCGTTCTCTACGCCATTTTAATTGGTCGTTTACAAATGAGTCAGCAACAGGTTTTGTATTTGTGATTATATTATTTAATTGCATTTGTGTGTTATTTATTTTTCAAAGTTATTAAATTTTTTTTATAAAAAGCAAATAATTCTTCAATTTTTTCTGTTTCTAATCTTTCGTTTGATTTACTTTTAGCCATTAATTTATCTGCAGTTCCTTTACCATAGCGGGAATCAATAGCTTTACCATATTCGTATTGTAAACCATTTAAAAATCTGTTACAATATTTACATTGAGGAAAAACGTTTAGTTCATCGAAACGTGTAATAATATGGCGACGACTAACAAAATGACCAGCATCAATATTCTTATAATGAAAAGTTTTTTCACAAGTAATACATTTACAATTACCAGAATGATCAGCGTGTTTTAATCTTATGTACTCACTAAACACCCTGTCTAATTTTTTTATAAGTTTTTGTCGCATATAATACTAATATAATAATATATTATTTATATTATAAATATACTTATATTATAATTTGCGAGTTTTTTCAAAACTTCTACCACCGAAATATGCACCTATGATAAGCAATACGATTTGATTAATTGATTCTAATTGATATTCTAAAAAGAAACCTACTGTATAAACTAAAACCATAAAAACTAAAGTAAGAGGTCTAACGTTTTTACTTAACCAACTATCAGACATAGCGTCAGCTTCCCATCTTCGAGTGATAGATTCAAACTCCGCTAACTCTATTTTAAGCATCTCTAACGCCACTTCTTTATCTTGTTGAGATAAACCCTCGTCAGATATTATTAGATTCTTTAGAGCTCCTAGAATTCCTTTGTCCGGTATTGTGTCGGCTAGGTTTTGAAACAGACCTGACTTCCCTAGTAGGAACTGACCTAGTTTCGTTTCTTTGAACTTCTTCTTTTTCTTTGACATTTTTTACTTCTTTGTATTCTACACTTTTTGAATTGTTATTCTCGTCAAAATAATTTCTTAAAACTATTTTACGATTCAATCCAGGAACATAACTACAATGCACCCAACTTGGCGATTCATCACCGAACTCCCATATTAACACATCAAAGTCTAGATTATCTTTTATATAGTTAAATATATCTTTATTTGATACATCAGTTCCATCGTTGTCTATATCTATTGCTTGACCAGTGATATGTTTACTATGAGGTGCACCCCCAATTATACCATTTAACCTTTCGCATCTATACATACTAGATACATATATTGGTTTTTTAAAATGGTCTCTAATTGGTTGAAATATTTTTTCTGCAGTAAGTTTTAAATTATCAACTACAATTCCTGCAGGTGTGTTATCTATATATTTTCTTTTTGCGGTTTCGCTTCTTATAGCTTCGCTTAATGTTAAATTTTCTGAGAGTTTCATCCTATATAATTTTTGACATACCATTTAAAAAATTGAGTTGCCCAAAACATAGTTAAAAACAACCATACAACTGAATATATCATATAAGGTACTTGAAGCCAGAATGCTTCTTGTAACCCTTTCCAAATTTTATTTAAAAAGTTTTTCATAATTTTATTTTTATTAAAGTTAATTATTTTTTATTTAATAGCTGATGAATCTTTATTATCGTATAAACCAACGTTGCTATTATTAGTAACCCTTGTAAATATTGATTAATTTCTGCTATTGTAATTATATAAACACTAATTCCTAATATTGTTGGTTCAAATCCGTTCATTACATTAAATTGTTATTTCTATTATTTTCCATTCTTGGTTTTCTTCGTCCCATTGGTATATTTTATCACTATCGTCAGGCATCGGAACAGGTGATTCCCATTTATAATTTTCATTTAAAACCCAACTTGGGAAAGGTTGTGGCGCATAAAACGCATTATTATCAGGATCCCAAGTGAAACCTACTCCTGCAAAATTATATCTAAAATTCCCATTATAAGATGTTTGAACCCAATTTCTGTGTCCGTATAAGCCCTCACAAAAATCAATTCCCATTACCTCTGATTCTTGACCATCAACGCTTATTTCGTTATTATGTATTACAACTATTCTTGTAACTTTATTATTTTCATTTATTTCTGCAAAATGTGCCATTTTAATTTAATTTAATTTTAACTATGTACATAAGTACCACTTCCTGTAAATTTTATTATTGTATCACTCCCTGATGTAGTAACTGTTGGGCTTCCTGTTGTACTTCCTGAATATAATGATGTTGCTAATCTAAGTATTACAATACCTGAGCCACCAGCTCCTGAGTCTGTTGCGTCACCTG
>Ga0208159_1000486_pt1 | contig 16023 bp, 24 predicted proteins | sample 9_EtaG_FD_184082 | JGI IMG/M metagenome (GOLD analysis project Ga0208159, IMG submission 184082) | Marine viral communities from the Subarctic Pacific Ocean - 9_ETSP_OMZ_AT15188 metaG (SPAdes) (version 2) | ecosystem: Environmental > Aquatic > Marine > Oceanic | place: Pacific Ocean | collected... | reverse complement strand
AATTAGCTTTTGGAAAATTTCTTGGTCAAGACGAACGACCCGGCGATGTGATAGGTGAGATTATCGGGGATCCAAACAACAGAACAGCCACACCTTCTAAAAATATGAATGCTTTAATGTTGGCATCAAGACGAGCAGGCGATGATGTTTTTAAGGGGCTGCGCTCTGCAATCATGGATCATGCTTACGCCTATTCAGGCTTGCACAAGGGTGAGGGAGAGGGCAGTTTAATAGCCTACAAGGACTACTTTACAAAACCCTTGGCTCGCGGCAAAGACTCGTTGCTTACCATGATGCGCAAGCAAGGCATGTTTTCAGATAGCGAAGCAACACGATTTAATACTTTGTTAAATGAAATGTCCTTTGTTGAAAGAAATTTACAAAGTGGGAAAGCCGCAGAACTTTCGCCTGAAGATGTGCCAAAAAGTTTAGAAGATCTTGTTGTTCGTGTCATCGGTGCGCGTACTGGTTCTCAAGTTGCGCAGAGCTTGGGCATGACTCAATCCATACAAGTGCCGGGTTTCTTTGCGCAAGAAGCTAGAAACCGTTTTATTTATATGCCCAAAAAATATTTAGGGGATCTTTTGGTGCAGGCCGCAGAGGATCCTAAGCTGATGTCTTTAATAATTGCCAGAGGCGTTGAGGGTAAGACAAACAATCAAAAAATGCGATTAAATCGTCAGTTGCGCGCATACTTATACAATGCTGGTTTTGTTCCCGCCCGTGAAGAAATAGAAGAAAACATGGAGGAATTCACATTTCCAGATGTCAATTTAGGATCTATGGCGGAAGCAGCAGAAATGCCCTCCCAACAAGAACTTGAAAACTATTTATCTTCGGTGTCCAATCAACCCCCCCAGACGGCGCCGATAAAGCCTGTACCACTTCAGCCAACTCCTCCCGTGGCTAACCCCAGTGGTACAGGCAATAATAACCAGAGAACGCAATATTCAACGGTTTTTCCAAATGACCCAATTGCGAAGTTAATTGAAGAGCGGGAACAAGGCGCAAAGGCAGGCATTGGCTCTTTGTTTGGTAACTAAAGCAACCACTGTTTTGTTTCTTCGCCTAGTACGCGGCCAGCAAGATTAATCTTGTTACGCAGCGCCTGTATTATCTTTTCGTCAATTGTTTTCTCTGCAAGCAAATCAATGTAGGTCACAGGCTTTTCCTGTCCTATTCTGTGAGCTCGGTCTTCAGATTGAAGTCGTATCTCTAAATCGTAGCTATTGCTGAAGTATATCATGGTGTTGGCGGCAGTCAGGGTAATGCCATATCCGCCTGTCTTTGGTTGTCCGACAAAGAAACGCAAGGGGTTATCTTCGTCTTGAAATGTATTCACAATCTGTTGCCGTTCGTTTTGAGGGGTTTCTCCATAATAACAGGCGGCAGCATCATCGCCGTATTTCTTTTTAAGTGCATTTGTAATCTCTACAATGTCGTGCGACCACGTTGCCCAGATAATTGCTTTGCCGTTTACTTCCTCAACAACGTCTAAAAGATCGTTGAGTCGATTGCTTTTCAGATCAAGCATTTCACCTTCATCTGTTTTAAGGTGCCCACAGGTAATTTGCTGCAAGCGCATAATCTGTGTCAATACGCTTTGTGTTGTTGTGAGCTCGCCGTTTTCCAAAAGAACAAGAGCGTGCTTTTTCATTTGATCATATGCTTTGCGCTGGTCTAAAGTCAGGTGGACGTTACGCGCCTGATACACCTTCTTCGGCAAATCTAAGCAATCTTCTTTCAACACTCGCGTGCTAATGGGCTCCAGCTTCTCTGTGAGCTCGTCTAAGCGCCGATAGCCTACTACTTCGTTAAATGACCTAGCGCCCATCATTCGCTTCTGTATGACCGCGTAGCGGCTTTGGAAAGCAAAGAAAGAATTAAAGCCTAAACATTTTTCTTCTAAAAAATCACACTGACTGAACAAATCCATAGGGCTTTTTGTAATCGGCGAGCCTGTCAGAATTCTACGATATCTACAAAGCCTGCCACATTTGATAATGTTCTTGGTTCGCTGCGCCTGTCTATTCTTTATAGTAGTGCTTTCGTCCACAACCATGATGCTTTTTGGATTGAGTTTAAGAAAATCTAAGGCCGTTTCGGAGCCCTTGCCAGATGAAAAGGCTTCTACATTCATCACAAATATGTGCAAGGTCTCTGGCTCACGGAACTTAGGTATTGCAAAATCTTTGAGCTCTTGGAGGAACTTTTTGGACACCATTGGTTGCCAGCGCAGTATTTTGTGTTTGATTCGCTCAGGCAAGTGCGTAGGTATTTCACCCTGTATCCAGTTGTCATAAACCCCTTTGGGCGCCAGTATTAAAGCAGTGTCTATTTCACCCGCTTCAAACAATGCGGCTATAGTATCAATGGCTACTTTGGACTTTCCTGTACCCATTTCCATAAACAAAGCATAGTATTCTTTCCGCCAAGAGTCTTTCCATGCTTGCTTTTGATGCTCGTATGGTTCAGTCTTAAATTCGTACATCTTTTTTTTCTCCTTGACACCTTACGATATATAGAAATATATAAGATGGCAAGAGGCTACAAACCTCTTTGATAACGAAACATGAAACACGGAACACGGAGCTTACATGAGTAGCATTCTAAGTTTAATGGAAGACGATGCGTCTTCAAACAGCGTTGAAACCGTATCTGGTGAAGGGCTGAAATCAGTTGCAGAGATAGCAACAAGAATTCGGGAAACCGAAGAAGAGATCGAAAAGATCGACACATACCTGAAAGAAAAGAAGAAAGAGTTACTAAAGTTAACGGATGAAGACATGCCGTCAATGCTGACAGAACTCGGAGTTTCTTCTTTTACATTAGCAGATGGGGCAAAGGTTGAAGTAAAGCCTTTGTACGGAGCTGCTATACCCTCAGCAAAGAAAGAAGAAGCTTTCGAATGGCTGCGGGATAACAATCATGCGGACATTATTAAGAACGTAGTGTCTTGCAGTTTTGGAAGAGGTGAAGATCAAAAAGCCTCAGAGCTTTTATCTGACATGAGCAAAAAGGGTTTAGTGCCCGAACAAAAAGAAGGCGTGCACAGTGCTACCCTACGCGGGTGGGTACGTGAGCGTGTGGAAAATGGGGATTCTTTCCCTATGGATTTATTTGGTGCTTTTGTAGGAGAGCGCGCAGTGATTAAGAAAGGAAAAATATAATGGCTGGCAAAGAAGTAGCAACAAAAGGCAAAACAGAAGTAGCGGCATTTGATATGTCTATCTTTGAAGAGGACGCAGGCGTTGGTAATGAAAACATTACGCAAGACGATCTTGCGCTTCCGTTTCTAAAAATACTGTCTGGCCTTGATCCTCTGCTTGACGAGCTTGAAGATGCTCGCAAGGGGGACATTTATAACACTGTGACAGGCGAACTGTTTTCAGGCAAAGATGGTGTGAAGGTTATACCGTGTGCGTATCAGCGTAGGTTCATTGAATGGGCTCCACGCGGCACGGGCACTGGCGCACCAGTCAATATCTTTACGCCAGATGAAAAGCGTCCAGAAACAGAGCGTTCGAAGGACGACAATCGCGACTACGTTAAAGGTGGTGATGGGACATACATTGAAGACACTCATCAGCATTTTGTTTTGGTCATGGACAAAGACGGTGCCGCGCAGCCTGCATTGATTGCAATGAAATCAACGCAGCTAAAGAAGTCTCGTAAGTGGAACTCAATGGTACAGGGTCGCATGGCCACAGGCAAAAACGGTGCGCCGTTTCAAATGCCACGGTTTAGCCACGTATACAGCTTAAAGTCTGTAAAAGAAGAGAACAGCAAGGGTGCTTGGCACGGCTGGGACATTGCTTTAGACAAACAGGTGGACGACGTATCTGTCTATGGACAAGCAAAACAGTTTGCTCAATCCATCCAAGCGGGTGATGTAAACGTTAAACATTCTCAAGACGACGAAAACGGTAACGAAGCACCGTTCTAATTTAAATTGGGTCGCACTTAGTTGCGACCCTAATTGTCTCTTGAGGTTAAAATGTCTGACGCAAAAAAGTTTGCCGAAATATTTGACGGCCTGAAGCAAGCCTTTGGCACGTATAAAATAAATAAACAGCAGGCAAACGGAAAAAATACGGGGAAAGCCACAGTAGTTCGTGAAGAACGGACAACGGAGCTTTGGGAAGGCCACTTGTCTGGCAAAGGTCAAAGCGTTGGTATTATTCCAATTAACGAGGAAAACAAAGTCAAGTGGGGTTGTATCGACGTCGATCAATATCCTCTTGACCACAAAAAAATTATTGAGCGGGTTCGAAAGATTAAACTGCCCCTGATTGTATGCCGATCTAAATCAGGCGGCGCTCACCTGTTTATCTTTGTAGATGACTGGGTGTCCGCCAGAGAGATGCAGGATGTGTTAAACCATATGTCTGCGGCTCTTGGGTATGGCGGATCAGAGGTATTTCCAAAACAAGTTAAATTATTTCTGGATCGCGGCGACGTAGGGAACTTCCTGAACTTACCCTATTATGATCAGGAAATGGGCTTGCGATATGCGTTTAACGACGATGGATCTGCGGCTAGTTTAAAAGAATTTTTTGAGCTGCACAAAAAGCATGTGCAGACACGCGAGCAACTGCTTGCGCTAACAGTAGAAGAGAAGCCTGATGAACTACTACCAGACGGACCGCCCTGCTTACAGCTCTTGGCTAAGCAGCGTATCTCGGAAGGTGGGCGTAACAACGGCCTGTTTAATCTGGGCGTTTATCTTCGCAAAGCATACCCTGATAGCTGGGAGTCGGAGATACTGACTTACAACATGCAGTATCTGGATCCGCCATTGCCGTTAAGCGAAGTCAACATTGTTGCCAAACAGCTTCTAAAAAAAGACTACGCCTACAAATGTAAAGACGCGCCTATCAGCAGTTACTGCAACGCGGAACTATGCAGAACTAGGAAACATGGCATAGGAGCCGCTGTAGCAGGGGCTACAATCGCGAACTTGCGTAAATACAACTCTATCCCCCCAGTATGGTTTATGGATGTCAACGGAGAGCCTCTGGAGCTAGACACAGAAGCCTTGATGAACCAAAGCCAATTCCAGAGGTCTTGTGTAGAGCAGTTGAACCACCTACCGCGAACCGCGCGCAAGGAACAATGGGAAGCTCGGATCAACCAGTTGCTGATGGATATGACAGAAACAGAGGGCGCCATTGTTGAAGTGTCTGAAGATGCGTCAATCGACGGTCAGTTTTACGATTATCTGGAAGAGTTCTGTACGACAATGCAGCAAGCCGAAGTACGGGAAGAAATATTATTGCGCCGACCTTTTACCGATGACGACGAAGGCCGCACGTATTTCAGATTGAAAGACTTTGAAGCACATCTGCGTAAAAACAAATTCTTTGAATACAAGTCCCACAAGATTGCCCAGCGCCTACGGGATCGCAACGGCGAAAGCACCGTCGTAAAGATTAAAGGCAAAGCCGTGCGCGTCTGGGTCATTCCCTCTTTCGAAAATGTAGCGGTAGTCATGGATACTCCTGATTTCGGAGAAAGTAATGAGGCGCCGTTCTAATGTTTCGTATATTCGGTCCGCCGGGCACAGGCAAAACAACAACCCTGCTTAACATGGTGGATACAGCTATCCAAGAAGGTACAGATCCAAGCAACATTGCGTTCCTAGCGTTTACCAGAAAAGCTGCGTATGAGGCCAAGGAACGCGCCGCACGGCGCTTTGACCTGAACCCCGACAAAGACTTGCCGTACTTCAGAACACTGCACTCTCTGGCCTATATGATGTTAGGGCTCAAAGAAAGCCAGCTCATGCAAAGGGAACACTTCGATGAGTTGTCTAATAAAATCGGCATAGTTCTTACAGTTAGGTCGGCAGTGCTCGACGAAGATGATGTTGGCCTAATAACTTCAGACCATCCTATCATAGGGCTCATCAATCTGGCGCGGCTCAAGAAGACAACATTGAGGACAGAGTACAATCGCAGCGATATAGAAGAAGAGTGGATGACGGTAGATTACGTCAACCGCGCTTATCACGACTACAAGAAAGCACATGGTCTAATTGACTACACCGATATGCTGGTGGAGTTTGTAGACAACGCCGTCAACTACTGCCCAGAGTTTGACCTATGCTTTATGGACGAAGCGCAGGATTTGTCCCCATTACAATGGGACATTGCTCATGCCTTGGATAACAGGGCAAAAAGCATGTACGCTGCGGGGGACGATGATCAGGCGATTTATAAATGGGCAGGCGCCGACGTAGATCATTTCATAGGACTGAAAAGCGGTTCCGAAGTGTTGGAGCAATCCTATCGTATCCCCGCAGAAGTACATAAAGTTGCCGCGCGCATATCCAGCCGAATTCAAAACAGGTTTCCAAAGAAGTATCTGCCCCGAAAAGAAACAGGCAAAGTCCAACGCATTTACAGCATTTCAGAAATTGATATGTCCGAAGGGGACTGGCTCATAATGGCGCAAGCGAACTATATGCTATCCAGCGTAGCAACACAGCTCAAGTACGACGGCTATCTGTTCGAACGCAACGGCCACCGATCCATACCTGAAAAGATAAGCACGGCTGTAAACGGTTGGGAGCGCCTACGCAAAGGGCATCAGATTGATTGCAACACGGCTCAGGCAATATACGATTACATGACAGGCAACGGTGTGCGCATTGCACGAGGCTTCAAGCGGTTTAGTGAACACGATAAAGACAAGTCCTTTGATCTGCCAACCCTGCAACTACAGTATGGGCTCGGAGCTGACGATACCATGATCTGGCACGAAGCAATGGATAAGCTGCCCGTGGTGGATCAGATATATATCACATCGCTGTTGCGCAGGAGAGAAAAGTTTAATGCCGTGCCCCGCATAAGATTATCCACGATCCACGGGGCAAAAGGTGGAGAAGCGGACAACGTAGTTTTGTTTACCGATCTATCTACCGCCGCATTGAAAGAACGGGGGGACGACATTCATCGTGTCTTTTACGTGGCGGTAACAAGAACGAGACAAAATTTATACATCGTTGAACCCGAAGACGTATTAAGGAGTTATACAATATGAAAAGAGAACAAGTTTTAAAGCAAGCAGACAACCTTGTGAACGGCGATCGGGCAAAAGATTATGGCGATGCGTTTGAAAACCATGAGCGCATTGCTGACGGCTGGAACCTCATCATAAGTTCCGCCCTTTTAAGTCATGGTAAAATAACCCCTGCACACGTTGCACTGATGATGGATTGGGTCAAAACCAGTCGGTTGTTAGAAACCATAGATCATATGGACTCATGGATAGACAAGTGCGGGTATTCTGCGTTGGGCGCAGAATTTACAAAAAATCAAAGAGAGCAGGATGAAAACAACAAAAATGCAATTTCCACTATTCACGCCAAAAACTGAGTGGGTTCCGCCGTCGGAGCTGCCAGACCTACGTGGATCTAAAGTTCTATGTATAGACGTAGAAACAAGAGATCCGCACATTAAACAAAAAGGGCCGGGCTGGCCGACCAAAGATGGTGAGGTAATAGGCTACGCTATTGCCACCGAAGGCTGGTCTGGATACTTTCCAACGCGGCACCTCGGCGGAGGCAACATCGACGAAAGCATCGTCAAGAAATGGCTGCAAGCGCATCTCAAAACAGAATGCGATAAAGTCATGCACAACGCTCAGTATGATCTGGGCTGGTGCCGTGCGATGGGCTTTGAAATCAACGGGCGCATTATAGATACTATGATGACCGCCAACTTGTTAGATGAAAACAGGTTTAGCTACAGCCTGAACGCGCTGGGTTACGATTATCTAGGTCAAACAAAAAACGAACGTGACCTTGTAGAGGCCGCAAAAGAATTCAACGTAGATCCCAAAAGCGAGATGTGGAAGTTACCCGCCCAGTTTGTCGGGCAGTATGCCGAACAGGACGCTACGCTGACCCTGAAGCTATGGGAACATTTTCAAACAATGCTTAACCGTGAGGAGCTCTGGAACATCTGGGAGTTGGAAACCAAGCTACTGCCCTGTCTCGTCGATATGACAATGCGGGGTGTACGCGTGGATCTGGATCGTGCGGAGCGTAGTAAGCAACACGTTATGAAGCGTGAAAAAGAATTACTGGGCAAAATTAAAAAGACTGTTGGCGCCGACGTAGAAATATGGGCAGCGCAATCCATTGCCAAAGCTTTTGATAAAGTTGGGCTTGAGTACCCAAGAACAGAAAAGGGCGCCCCATCCTTTACAAAGCAGTTTCTCAGCGAACACCCGCACGAGCTGCCGCAAGCTATCGTGCAAGCGCGAGCTTACAACAAAATCAACGGCACGTTTATTGACGGCATTTTGCGCTTTGTTGGTAAAGACGGACGCATCCACGGGCATATCAATCAAATCAGATCAGACGATGGGGGCACTGTGTCTGGACGCGTTTCCATGTCAAACCCCAACCTTCAGCAAATTCCTGCACGGGATCCTGAGCTCGGTCCGATGATACGTAGTCTGTTTCTACCTGAAGAGGGGGAGCAGTGGGCGTCCATAGATTTCTCGCAACAGGAACCTCGGATCGCGGTTCATTACGCAGATGCATACGGCAAAAGCACAAACACGGAATTAAGCGGCGTAGCCGATATGGTGGATGCATATACAAACAATCCAGATACAGACTTCCATACAATGGTTGCGGAAATGACAGGGCTCAAGCGTAAAGCTGCCAAATCTGTAGGGCTCGGCATCATTTATGGTATGGGCGTGAACAAGCTTGCAGGCGAGTTGGATGTGTCCGTGGACGAAGCTAAAGACATTCTGAAGCAATTTAACACCAAACTGCCTTTTCTAAAGCAGCTCAACAGTGGTGTGCAACGCAGATTAGAAGATCGTCGCTCCAGCGGATCCATACGATCCTTGCAGGGGCGCAAGTGTCGCTTTAACCTTTGGGAGCCCGACAGCTTCGAAATGCATAAAGCCATGCCCTACGACGAAGCGGTCGCGGCTCACGGGGCAACGACGCGATTAAAGCGCGCAATGACCTATAAAGCGCTTAACCGTCTCATACAGGCGTCCGCAGCCGACATGACAAAGACGGCGTGGGTCAAAGTATACGAAGCGGGGCACTTGCCGCTCATTCAGGTACACGACGAACTGGCTTTTAGCGTGCCAAACCTAGATAAAGCCAAAGAAATACGAGAAATCATGGAAAATTCCATGCCTTTGTGCATTCCAAACAAATGCGATATTGACATTGGCGCCAATTGGGGAGAAACTAAAGAAACTTAAACCTCGATCCGCAAGCTACTAGGTTTAAGCACTGCTCGATAAGGTCAACAGCGGTCTTTCCTTGTTCTCGTGTTGACATATTGACCTCATACTAGCCCCTGCCTTCTCTCCTTACGAAGTCAGGGGTTTTTTTCTTGAACTTTCTATACAATCTTATATATTCTCAGATAAAATAAGGGTTTTGTCACATGGATACAAAAAAATGGGCAAGTGTGCTTGTTCCACGGGAAACCTACGAAGAACTGGTGGCCGTGGCGTTTATTGAAGGGCGCACAATTGGCGGTCAGTTGCGGATGATGTTTGAGTTTTGGAAAAGCAAAAATTTGACGCCAAACGATTTAAAGGTTGTGCAAAAGCAAATTAGAAAAAACAAAGCGGCTAGAGACGAAGCCAAAAAAGAAGAGCTCGACGCTGCCGCAAGAGAAGAATTAGATAATATAGTTATTTAAACAAGATAACCTTTACTACGCCATCTGGAAGTTATTTTTTTTAGTTGCGCCTGAGCGCGCCATAAGTCCTGTTGCGCGCTCGGCGAGGCATCTTTTGATCGTGCCTTGTCTGCAAGATTATCAACAACGGTATTCCAATACTTCAAAGTTCGCTTGTCTAAGTAGTGTAATGGAATGCGTTTGTCTTCAGTCATTTTTTGGTTGCCTCCTTCCGCCACGATTGTCTTTCCTACGAAAAGACAGATTGTACCGCTTAGCTTGGCTGTAGACGCACTGTGGAGAGACGTCCAGCGCGCGAGCGGTTTCAGCTATAGTATAACCATCTTCAGAAAATTTTCGATAATTTTCTAACGGTATACCTTTTTTAAAGGGATGGCTGCTAACTTCCGACATCTGGTCTGATCCTCGGTCTAATCAATTTCGATACTTTTTGTGTTGGATAACAACCCATCGAAATGTCATTGCCATACAGGTCGTACAGATAGTCATACATAAAATCTGCACTCCTGTTGTTCATGGCTCTCGAACAATGCCTTTCGCTTTCAAACCATACAGCCGTTTCAATGTCGTGACCATGTAAAGTATATGCAATCACAAGTGCCGTGAAGTATTCGATCATGTTACTCTCCAGACACGATAGGCGCCGTCCCTTCTGTCGACTTTGGCCGCTTTAGTCACAACGCCCTCGACGCCGCGTTTTTTGCACCAAAAATTATGTATAGCAGCTTTTAAAATCTTTGCCTCCTTACTGTCGGCTACTAATACACTGCTGCCAGCAACCATTTTGCTGGCCAACAAAGACCACCGTCCAGATGTTTCAGGAACGGGTATTTTTTCTGTTACGTCATACAGAACTTTACCCGCTTCCTTTGCCTCATGGATAGTGCGGATATCAGAAGTCTCTGTTTTTCTACCGACTTGATCCAAAATAAAAGTCCCCTTCATATCGCTATGACCACGGCGACAATAATGACGGCTATCAGCAGAGCCCAGATAACCATACGCTTGCGCTTCTGACTTTCTGTTTCTGCTACCAGTTGCCCCTGAACGGAACGCTCGACGGCTTCAACAAAGGGATCGACCTTTGGCTCCTCAATCGTGCGAATACGATCGCGCGCCACGGGCATTTTTTTGTTAGCTTTAGCATTATCGGGTTTAACATTTGCTTTAACCCATTTGGTCACCTCAGTTTTAGCCCAGTGCTTTTTGTTCTTCAGTTTTTCTGGGACATACATTGAATCGACGGGTGGTGGAAAGGTCTTGAGCCGTGTACGACGGTAAATGGTTTGTACAGATAAACCAGTGAGCTCAACGACTTGGTCGATATTTAATAATTGTTTTGGCATTGTTTCCTCCTTACCAAATTAGATTAATTTTTCTTTTTTTGATGAGCCATAAACCTGTTCAATTTCTAGCCCCATCAAAGTGGCCTTACCCCTCTTGTCTACATAGAATTCAACGTAAGCCTTAAATATTTTATTAAGAGATTTATAGCAGTCGCAGACTACAAAAACTTTTTCTTCTCCTAATCCACTTAGGGCAACAGCCGTTTCAATTTCGAACGCGTGAGGGATAAAACCTTTTTTCTTAACAGCAATCTGCGCCCTTTTAAGTAAATCTAAATTTTTTGACGAAATATAACTTTTCGAAAAAACATATCTATTAAAGGGGTTCATGTTTCCTCCTTACCAATTTAAAGGTTTTTCTTCCCCAGTAATGGGGCAATCAAAGTGGCCATCAGCATTGATGTCCTGCTTGTGATCCTCTTTCAGAATTCGATAGAATTCCTCTTCGTTTCTGGCTTCGATCGTGCCGAACATAGCACCGTAGTCGCCATCAAAACAAAAATGATACTTATGCATCTTCGCACTCCTTTTCATATTCTTTATATTCCTGAACGCGCTTGGCAGTGCGCTCTTTAAGATGCTCTGGGAGCTCGGCGCCTTGATGAAAGAAAACACTGTCCTCATAAAGAATGTCCGTCCAAACTTCAGCGCACATGGGAAGCGGCTTGTGATACACTTCCACGTCGTCAGGGTATTCCCATCTGTGCATGTAAACACAGTGTTTGTCTTCCATGACTTGCGTCCAATGAATATCGTCTCCCGTGCGTTCGCCCAAACTTATAGCCAATGCTTTGCGTCGTTTGACGTCTTCGTTGTTTTGAACCGTCGATACTTTAGTAGCAACAACGTGCTCTCCCATGCCGTTGCCGAGCGTTACTTTCTGCCCAACCTTCGAAGTTAAGAGTTCTCTTAACTTTTCGATCATGCCATCTTCGCCCCAATACGCTTCTAAATTAAACTCTTCAGAAACAAAATTTTCCATTGTGCAGATTCTAGGTTTGACATCGCCATAACCTTCCAACCATTCTACTTTAAAATTCATTCTTTTCTCCTTACAATTTATCTAAAAAGGCATACTGATCCATGTCGGGAAAAATATTCCTTACCCGCGCATCAATCAGATCCCCATACTCTTCGTTAAGCTCGCACAAAATTGCTTGTCGCCCATGCTTCAAAGCAACTCCCGCCGTTGTTCCAGAACCGCCAAACGGATCCAAAACAGTATCGCCCATTTTACTACCCGCCAGAATACAAGGCTCAATGAGCTCTGGTGGATACACTGCAAAGTGTGCGCCCTTGTACGGCTTTGCAGTTACTTGCCAAACGGAACGGCGATTACGTTTAAAGTCGGACGGCATGTAGTCCGCGCGACTTCGAGCTAAGTCAGGGCGAGCTTCTTCATAGCTCCCAGCCCCACTGCCCTTGTTGTTCATTTTCTTGCGCTGGAGAAAATCTTTAATGTTTTCTTCAGAACAATCCTCCTTTACCGCTTCACTATCGTAATAATACTTCGGCGACTTAGAGAACAAAAATATATATTCGTGGCTCTTGGTGCACCTGTCCTTCACACTTTCAGGCATGGGATTGGGCTTGCTCCAGATAATGTCCTGCCGCAAATACCAGCCATCGGCTTGTAGCGCAAAAGCCAAGCGCCACGGCACGCCAATTAAATCTTTTGGTTTTAACCCGTCAGGAACAATCTTCGAATGCTTGTGTTCCATGTTCTGCTGATCGTGGCTCTTGGTAAGGTTACCCGCCGGACCTTTTCCGCTACCCGCGTAACTGTCCCCGATGTTAAGCCATAACGTGCCATCATCTTTTAAAACTCTTTTTACTTCCCGAAACACTTCAACGAGCTTAGCTACAAATTCTTCGGGAGTTTGCTCCAACCCAATCTGGCCGTCTTTACCGTAGTCCCTCAAACCAAAGTATGGGGGGCTCGTGACGCAGCACTGTATTGAGTTGGGTTCGAGCGATCGCATCGACTTCATGCAATCGCCCATTAGTATTTTGTAGTCGCTAATCATTCTGACTTTCCCAGTACATTTCGATTTCAATGCCCGTATAGCGACAATAGCCTATAGCTTCGTGCGCTTTGCGGGGATTAATATGTTCCCCAAACAGAGCTTTAGTTTTTCCATCGTCCTGCAAAACAAGATCCATGAAGTAACCCCCTTCGTTGTCTTTGCTATCCCAACACAAGACGCGCCCGTTTCGAGAAAGAGACGTAGGCGCCTCACCAAGTATAACGCTGAGCTCGCATGCCGTATCGACAAACTTGGAAATGCATTCAGGCATGGGCTCTATTAGTTCGTAAGACATTCTTCGCCCTCTTTATCGGGCTCAATGCGCCACGTTCCATATTTAACATCAGCAAACTCGAAGCGGTTAAGAAACTTCTCTTCCGCTTCTTTCACACTATCCGCTTCAATATCTTCGGATATTTCAACAGTGACCTTGTAACGCATTATTTTACCCCCGCTTTCTTACCGAGGTTCTTGAACCGCTCCATTAGATCCCTATTAATCATAAGAGTGTTTTCAGTTAGATCATTCTGCAAATTTTTAATTGCATTCTCCAACCGTTCGATCGAACAGTTAATCTGCCCGTAGTAAGGTATTTCTTTTTCGAAAGCCTCACGATCCGCTTTCTTCCAATCTTTTAAAAGATTTTCAAAAAGAGTTATGTCCGCCTTAGCAGCGTCCAGTTGCTGCCTGAAGTGGACTTCCAAAATATGGTACTTGATTTTCATTGTCGTCTCCTTGTTACTTGACAAATATAAGATGATATAAGATATATGGGTTTGTCAAGTAAAAAAACAAGGAGTAATATTATGAAAGTAGAAGCGACCGTCGAAAACTGCGAAGAATGCAGTGGTACGGGTAAGATATCATATGAACGGCCAGAGCCGTGGATATGTAGAGATAGCCCCCCATCATTAGAAGAGGTTACAGAAGACTGCGAAGAATGTGGCGGTCTAGGGACAGTGCAAATAATTAATTTAGATTCGGAAAGCGGAGATATGCTCACAACAATAACAGATAAAAGACCCACGTTAAAAGAGGCTCAAGATATAGTCGGTGGTTATGTAGAAATGGTCATAGATACTGACCTAATGCAGCTCATGGTCGATGAAGAAGGGCTTTTAAAAAACTTACCCTTTAATCCTGAAGCCAGCAAAATGGCCGACCGCCATATTGTAGGTAACGCGCTTGTTCTAAAGGGCTCCGCTATGTGGAAGCATGAAAGTGAAGCTTTTGTTTGGTCTAACTCTTGTGATAGCTTTGGTCGCTATAATAAAGACGATCAAGACATATTAAAAAAAGACGCTGAAATGCTCGATGGAATCTTTAAAAAAGTTTTTAAAGATAAATGGTAAAAAACACGGCGCCGTGGTACGTTTAGATATGTCAAATAAATTAGAAAATATGATTATAGACGCTAAAGTCACAACCGAGGTAATCACCGATGCGCTCGATGAATGCTTCGGTTATGACTGCGAGCCTCACACGGTCTATACCTCCGCGCTTCAAACCGTGCTGCTGCGTATGCTCCAGCACACTAACGATAAACAAAAAGCCATAGAGACGGCTACCTTCTGCATTACAGCCGCATCCCTCATGGACGAATTAGATGAAAGCACCATCCACTAATGATTTTTGCCAATAAAGAAAAACACCTCATCGACGTCATATCCTCCCGCAAGGCCGCTGAGAAAGAATACGACGATATCGTTTGGGATTACGGGGTCAACGACCCACGGCTCGCGGAGCTCGCAAAACAGATCGAAGAATACGAAGAGCTCGAAAAAGACGGCGTCACTATCGCACCTAATTTTTAATGTTTCACGTGAAACAATTGAAAATCGTTTAAAAACAATAACTTAGGGGTGCGACGTTATGTCGCATCGTAAATAATAGTAAACCGTGGTACTCTTACGTATTGAACAAAGTTCAATACGTTATTTGACATCGTTGATTTTAGCCGACTAGGGCAATGTTTCACGTGAAACAATCGAGCCCGATAATGTCTATTCCACTTTTAATATGAGGTTAATATCATGGTTAAAATAAAACCAGTTAACAATACATCCAGCGACACAAATCGGTATTGCGGACCGGCTGTTATCAGCGCTGTAACGGGAATGACTACAGGAGAAGCTGCAAGGCTTATCCGACATGTCAGCGGTCAAAGGAAAGTGACGGGTTCTCATACCTTCCACGTTCTTCGAGCCCTGTCACTTTGTAACATTCACAATAGGAAAATGACGGTACGAACCGCGTTTAGCGCTCCGACGTTAGCTCAATGGCTCAAGGGTTCAAAAGACATTCGAACCTCTGGCCGAGTTTACCTGATCGTTGCAGGCAATCATTTTCAGTTGGTCGAAGGCCGACGATATGTTTGCGGAAATACACGAGACATAGTCAGTGTTCGAAGCAAGTATGTGAAGCGACGATGTCGAGTCGAAACAGTTCACGAGTTGGTCAACGAAGGTAAAATACAAATACCAAACGCAGCTCGTAAGCCTAAGACCGTGGATCACGCGGCCAGCAATAGAGCCAAAGCACAACGCTTGGCTAAAAAGATGGACGTCAAAATCAATATCGAAAGGCACGGAAGCTATTATGGCTATGGCGATCGCTTTTCCCAGTATTGGGTCGAGGGATACAAAGACGTCGATGCCAAAGGCGAGCCTATGGACTTTTCCCGCGAGGGAATTCTCGATGGCCACTGCGCTTACGACTGGGGCGAAGTTCTTGATAAGCTCGATGCTATTGCAGACTATCGCAAGGAGCATGGGTACAACATTAAGGAGGACGCGTAATAAACCACGAACCCCGCTTCACGGCGGGGTTTTTTTATGCCATGTTACATAAAAGGAGAACACTATGTCTAAAATTAGAAAAATCAAAAAAGAAGGCGGATTGCCAGATTACTACTATGTGCTGCCAAACAAGGATCGGATCGACATTCTTGTTCTGCGATCC
>Ga0208159_1000484_pt1 | contig 16028 bp, 31 predicted proteins | sample 9_EtaG_FD_184082 | JGI IMG/M metagenome (GOLD analysis project Ga0208159, IMG submission 184082) | Marine viral communities from the Subarctic Pacific Ocean - 9_ETSP_OMZ_AT15188 metaG (SPAdes) (version 2) | ecosystem: Environmental > Aquatic > Marine > Oceanic | place: Pacific Ocean | collected... | reverse complement strand
AAAATATTTTTTTTAGATTGGTAGATAAAAAATTATATACCCCCACCCCCTCATATACCAACACAAGGGGGGTCTTTGCTAAAAAAAACCAATTAAATCAATAACTTAGCAAAAATACCTTTAAGCCTTTAAAGTAATAATTGCGGTTATTTGTTCAATCATTGTAATAAATGACCAGTTTATACCTTCTTTAATGCTTCCAAATGGAGGTCATTAGTTGAGATATTTACTTGGACATTGTTACCAGTTCCAGCCTTAAACTGGGAGTTATAAGAACCAGCAAGCCATTTTCTCGAGTCAATCATTAGCTTACTTTTATTGATAGACTCGTTGTCAAGGTCAGTTGAGTCGGCAATCTCTACAGTTTCAGCCGCTAAGTCTTGAGCCTTCTGGAGCTGGAACTGCTCTCGAGCGTGTGTTAGCGCTTCTCTTTTCCCTTGTGGAAATGCCTTTGATGGCTGGTCCAGATACTTATAAAACAAGCCCCAAGTTAGAGAGCCTTTACCTTCTCGAGTAAATCCCTTTAAAGACTCAATTTTACCTTGTACAATCTGACTAAAAGAAGCGCCATTTATTACAGCTTCAAAGAGTAAATTTTCCAGCTCGGACTCATCTGGATAATTGTCCTTAATATGTTTTAATTGCTGCCTTGTTATTTTTTGTCCAGCCATGCGATTTGACTCCTTATTAAAATAAATAATTAATTATAATAAAAATAGATTCAAATAACAATTATTAAAAAATCCGCAAACATTGCAACAACCCTTATATCCTATAGGATATATAAGGGATGTTTGCAGTTTTATAATTGCCATTTTGCAAACAACCTTGACACAAACACTATGAAAAATAGCAGTATTTAGCCGTTTACAGCTTGTTTGCAGAATGTTTGCACTTGTGCCAAATCATGTAAATTTTGATTCGCTGCAACATCTGCAAACATCCTATTAACAAAAATAATGAAAAAAAAGTTTTATCTATTTTTTAGCAGTTTTCCGCCAGTCTGGAGGTTTTTGTTGTTTTTTGTTCAAATAATTAAAAAAAAACGCTTGACCAATGTTTATTTAATAATTATAACCCTAGGCATAACTAAATTTTATTAATCAATTATGGAGTAACACTATGACTATTAAAGAACTAAATACAAAAGGCTTAAAAGGTAACGCTAGAAAAAAAGAAGTTGAGAGATATATCAGCGAGGTAATGCTGGAAGCTATGAACTCAAAAGCTGGCGGTCATTGGACCAAAAGCTGGTTATCTGGAGTCGGTGGTGCAGCTAACCTACCAACCAGATTGACTGGCGAAAATTACCAAGGCTGGAATCAATTTCATTTACTAATGCAAGCAAAAGCGAAAGGTTTTACCTCGAATCATTGGGGAACTTTTAACGGCTGGAAAGAAAAAGGTTTTATGGTCCAGAAAGGACAAAAATCAACGCCAGTTATTTTTGCAAAATATGTATTTGATGAGGATGAGGAAACTGGAAAAAGTGTATTTAAATATTTTGTTTATAATATTTATTCAGTTTTTAACGCTTGCCAAGTTTCCGACTCCAATGGCAATTTTGCGGACCAATCCGAACTATACTCACCTAAACCAGCACCGACTCAAGAGTTTACAAATAAACTTTGCGAGAAGGTTTCTCAGGAGTATCTGGAATCTCAAAAAATCGAGGTATCAAGAATCAGCGGTTCAGCTTCACCTTTTTACAATAGGACTCAGGATTTTATTGGGATGCCTTTACTATCTGATTTTATCAATACTAATGACGCTACAGCCGAGCAAAATTACTTTGCAACCCTATTCCATGAGATAGGACATTCAACAGGACATGAGTCAAGGTTAGATAGAAAATTTGGCAATAAGTTTGGAGATGATGACTACGCTTTTGAGGAGCTTGTCGCAGAGCTTACAAGTGCTTTTATCTCTGGTCATACTGGACTAGAACCAACGCCAGCTCTTAACCATGCGAGCTATTTACAGAGCTGGAATAAGCGCTTTAAAGAGGACTCCAGATACTTTGTAAAAGCTATCAAATTAGCGAGCAGAGCGAGTCAATTCTTTATCGATAACACGAGCTTAAAAGTAACTAAACCAGAACCAAAAGAGGAGGTTAAACAAGAGCCAGTAAAATTTGAGACTGTTGCTCTAATTAAAAGGGAAGAATTATCAGCCTAACTGACGAGGATTTAATATCCGAAACTAGGGGATTTATTTCCCCTAGTCTTAGGCAATAAAGCTTAACTAAATAAGGAAAATATTATGATAAATGGAATAATTTTAAGTTTAATAATTAGCGCAATCTTTGGAGCTGTTGGCGGCTTGGCTTACTGGCTGGCTCAACCAACGCTGGAGGATTTTGACTCCAAAGCGGAGTTTATTAAATCATTAACTAAGGAGGATTTTTAATATGCCAAATTACGATAATAGTGAATTTAACAGATTATTAAGAACAAGAAGAATCAAGGCAGAGCAAGCAATTTCAGATTGGCTGGTGGCTAATCATGCGGTCAGGCTTGTTGGCAATGATGGAAAGGTTGCTGATTTTACTCAGAAAAGTATCAGAGAATTATCAAAAGAAATTAGCACCAGCTTGAGCTTAATTGATTCAGCCTAACTGATGAAGGTTAATCCAGAAACTAGGGGATTTTATTTCCCCTAGTCTTAGGCAATAAAGCTTAACTAAATAAGGAAAAAATACTATGGGTACAAGATGCAATATAAAAATTGAAACTGGCGAAACTACACTTTGGATTTATCGTCATTGGGATGGCTATCCAGCCGCAACTGGTGTTGATTTAGCTAGAAAATTAGTCAATGTCAAAAGCGCTCAAGAGTTCATTAATAAATTATTAAATGATGATGCTTATGAGGTAACAACTGGGCAGCATGGGGATATAGAATATTTATATAATATTTCATTCACCGAATATCATACCGAAGTTTTCAAAATGGAAATACGCTTTGAAACTTTGGAAAGGTCAGGTTTTAGTTCGGACCAAGATGAGGACACCTTTAACCATCTGGATAATTATTATAGGACACAATCTGACGAGGACAAAAAACTTAGTTTTAAATCCAATGAATTGCTGGAGGGTAGTTCCAAAAAAGAAATAATATACTGGCTTGGTTATTACTTTAGAGCAGCCCTTAAAATGCAGATTCGAAGTGCCGAGCATCAACTAAAACAGGATGCTTACTTCCAGCAATTATTAGACATAGAGGATGTAAAAGAGTCAGCCTAACTGATGAAGGTTAATCCAGAAACTAGGGGATTTATTTCCCCTAGTCTTAGGCAATAAAGCTTAACTAAATAAGGAAAATACTATGATTACATATAAAAGTTATGAAGATATACAACCAATGGTGGTTACTATGGACAAAATAAAATACTATGCGCCTTACTCTACAGCATGGATTTATATTGATGATGAGCCAGCTTTTGAAGTTAATATTAAACAAGGTACAGAATATGAGTTTACCATAGACCATTTTGATGAGCCAGAAGCATATCAAAAATTATTATTAGCTATGAATGAACCGAGCCATTTACATGAGTTATTATGGGGGTTATTTGATAAAGAAAATGATGCTGATAGGAAGCTAATGGTTTTTAATCAAGGTAATATTTTAATTAAGGGGGATAACAATGAATAAAACTGAATATAAAAACATCTGTGATGCTATTGAAAAAATGGTTGAGTTAGAATTAATATTTAACCAATCAAAATTTTTTGGGGCTATTGATAACTGGGTAAAGATAAAGGATTTTACGAGAATGTTTTATAATCTTTATCCTTTTTATTATCAAATAATATTTAGAAATAGAGATGGTGATGATATTATCAAAGAGTATTGGAATCGTAAACAGGACCAAGCAGATACCTTTACTGTTGATGTTAATTTAGGCTTTTTTGAGCTGGGGGGAATTACTTGCTATCGGACTGGTGAATGGAGGACTGATGATGATTATATATTACACCATGAATCATTTTATGAACATGGCGAGTATGCACCTTTTGTTACTTTTGATTCTTACAAAGATTTTGTTGAGGAGAATAAAGATATTGGTCAATAGCTTTAGACAACTGAACACGAATCAATTATCCTTAGTTACAGGAAAGGAGATTCAATATGAAGTGTAACGAAGCTAAAGTGCAAAAAAGTGATTTGTTATTATTGCTCGCTCTGGTAAATCATGGTGGGCTAATAACAGATTGTAGTGAGTATGAAAGAAACGCTTTTGATAGGTTATTAGAATCAACAAAAGCGAAAACAGTTAAACCAAAATATGGAGTGGAGTAATGAGATTAATTAGTTATATAAGGGTTAGTAGTGAGTCTCAGGCGGACAACCAAAGTCCTAAGACTCAACAGGAGATTAACAACCATACCTTGTTAGTTTTACAGGACAAACAGGAGCTGCCAGAAGGGCTAAGAATTAACGAAGATATATCTGATATAGGCGTATCTGGATTGACCGAGTTTAAGGATAGACCGCAAGGCAAGAACCTAAATACGCTAGACGAAGGAGATTGTATTTTTATTTCTAGTGTTGATAGGTTGGCAAGAGATAACAGGATATTAGAAAGTTTTTTGCACGACTGCAAAGTGAAAGGTATTAATATTTTTTGCGCTAATACTGGTAATATTACTTTAGGAGTTAATGCGCAGAAAAAATTAGAAGTTTCCATGACTGCTGTTTTTTCTGAATACATGGCGAGCCAGATTAAAAAGAATGTCAGGAGAGGTAAGGATTCTAAGCGTGGAGTATATCACCTAGACGAAGAAACAAAAGGGTATATAGGCGGTAAACCGAACTGGGGTTATAAGATAGTTGGCGAAGGTAAATCAGCCACCATTGTTAAGGAAGTTTGGAGGGATGATGTATTAAAATTTATTCAAAGTTTATCGAATGGCAATGTATCAACTAGGCGTATTCAATCTGAATGTATTGAGAGGTTCGGAGAGGATAAAACGCCAGCCAGTCATAACACTATAGCGAAATTAATTATGAATGAGGAAGCTATAAAAAACTATGAGGAAAGTTTAACAATTAGGCAAGAGGTTTGATATGTGGTTTCACAAAATGATGAGAGAGTTATTAGATAAGCATGGCAAGAAGTTTGATATGGAAGAATATCACCGAGAGCAGTTGGCTATGATGCAAAAAAACTTTGGCGGTATCTGGATTATGGAAGATATTAAAGGGGGTAAGCAATACAAGTGCATTAAGACTAAAGAGGAGCTGCAAGAGGAGCAATCCAGAATAAAACAAATAGACGATAGAGCAGATAGAGAGGGCTGGTTCTATGGGGATTAGTTTAACTCTTAAAGATAAGGATGCGGAGATATTATTAGAATATTTTAAGAGCGAACAGAGGAGAATGGTATCACCTTCTGGCTCGGAGCATAATAAAGATACTAGAGAAGTTATTAATAAGCTAACAACAAGGTTAAAAAAGAGGATAAGTAAATGAGCGATAAACTACGAGAGGAGATAGAAAAAGATTGGATGGAGTTGGATAGAAAATACGAAGCTATGGGGGAAAAAGAAGCGCAGCTTTTTATTACTTACTCGCTAGATAATTTGTTTAAATCTATGGTCCTAAGTTTCCCAGAAAAACAATCATTATTAGTTTTACAGTCCATAATTTTATCTGCTATAAAGTTAAAGATAGACGCTGATAATAGTGTTGACTCTAGTGATGATGTAAATTAAAATTAATCTATCAATACTTCATAGTGTTATTGATTATTTAGTTAGGATAAGGGTGGCGCAAGCTGCCCTTATTTTTTTTGCCTAAAAAAAACCTAGTTAATAACAAAGTTTCTACAGGGGAAAGAAGGATGGAGGGAAACTAAGTATTAACTAGGAAAATATTTTTTCTTTATACTACACCTTTTACTGAACGAATTAAAGGTTCTTTCCAGTTTCTTTGCCAGCTAGAACTTCTTTTTACAGCCACTAAATCACCAGCCATAAGTAAAACTAAAGCATCAGCAACATCTGGTGAGCGACCTAACCTTTTTTTGGTCTGCTCTTTACTTTCCAGCTGTATCTTTCCAGCCGCAGTAAATTTATATTTAGCTGATAATAAATCAGCGGTCATAGTTTCATGTTTAGGAAGTTTACACAATCCTTCCTCTAAAAATGCTTTAAATTTAAACCATAACTCAGCTCTAAGATTCATGTAAGTTCCAGACATACTGGCACTTTCAGCAACATTAATAGCTACTGCGGATAGCCTTCCAATCTCGTTTATAGCGTCAATAACTCCATACCCTAACCCTATTGCATCAATATATATTTCTATTGGTCTATTGTGCGGTTCAACAGAATCAAATTCCGCCATAATTCTACCAGTTAATTCCATTAAATTTAATTTCTTAAATGTTTTTATATCAAATATAATATTACCTCTGCGCTTAACTAAAACAGAGCTATCTGAACCATGCCTAGCAACATCTAACGCCCAATAAGTATCATGGGAATTATCCATTGGAACATCTCTATTCACAGCTGATTCGATTAGGTCCAGAGATATAACACCATCATCAGATTCCTCTGCAAAATCACCTTTAACTCTAACTGAAAAAGCTGGGCTATCTTCACCATATCTCATAGCCATTTCTTCGATAAATTCTTTTGAAACTCTTGGGCTATCATAGGCTGAAATATGGAAGGTGTTCCATGAACCAGATAGCCTATGGTGAGTATCATAAAACAGCCCAGAATTTCTAGTTGGATTACCTAGTAAAATAGTATGAACATTTTCCCCAGACATAGAACCAGCGGCACTTTCAAATACTTCCTCTGGAACACCAGACGCTTCGTCAACGACTAACATAACTTTACCAGTCGAATGAACCCCAGCGAGAGCTTCTGGGGTCTCTCTCCTAGAAGTTCTGGCTGATATAAATACTTCATTAGGTCTAGCTTTTAAAACAACCCTATCTGATTTAACATCAACTAAATCTTGCAAACTCTGCGGCATTTCTTTAATCCAGCGTGATAGCTCCGCAAAGAGAGCATCAAAAAGCTGGGAGCTAGTTGGAGCGGTAACAATAACTTTACAATCATAATTAGTTAGCAAGGTGTGTAACATTATCCATGAAGCTACAGAGGATTTACCGACTCCATGAGCTGAACGAACTGATATTTTTCTTTCACCATCTGCAATAGCCATCATCAATTCTTTTTGCCAGTCATCAGGCTCAACACCTAAAACATTTTGGCAAAACAAAACTGGGTCATTTTTGTATTTATTTAAAAATTCTATAAATGGATTAGAAGTCGGTTGACTCATTTCTTTTTCTTTTTCTTATCCATTTTCTTTTTCTTTTTTTTAGGCGGTCTGCCTACTTTATAACCATAAGTTCCTTTTCCTTTTGGCATTACTTTCTCCTTTTCTTTGTTGTTTTTTTAGCTGTCTTTTTAGCCTTCTTAAACGCTTTATCAGTTGGCGCACCTTTAGAACCCTTCTTTCTCATTTTCTCACCAGAGCCAGCTGCTATTCTTTTTCTTTTAGCGTGAATATTTGCATATAAACCTTTACTTCCTTTTTTTCTTGGCATAATTAACTCCTCTTTCTTGCTTTCTTTTTGGCTTTATCTGATAGTTCTGAATAATGAAATAATCTTTTGCTTGTCTTGCCATGAGTCTTGCCACTATGTAGCTCACCATTAGGCATTTTGTGCATACCTTTATTCCATTTAGTTCCGTCTTTTAAATAATGATTAACACCTTTCATAATTTTCTCCTACCATTTTACCTTGTTAGCCCAAAAAGCCGCAGACATTTTACCTTTTGCTATATTTTTTCTATGTCTGGCTTTAAATGATTTAGCTCTTTTTGTCATAGTCTTATCGCCAGTCTTACCTTGTTGACCAAAACGAATCGTTTTTATTTTATCACCTTCTTTAGCCACGACAATATGGGATTTAGTTTTATGATTGGGAGTCCGTTTAGGTTTATTATAACCAGATACTCCAGCTCTTGTTAATCTTGAATCTTTTTTCTTAGGCATTAGTTTATCTCTTTTTCATCCAAATAAGTTGCTTCAAAAACATTAGCAGAAAAAGCAGAAACAGCTCCAATACATCCTTTAGCGGATTTAACAAAGTCATTATGTCCATGACATTCTGAGGGGGTTTGGCAACTACATAATTGATTATTATATTCAAAACAAATTATTCTGGAACAAGTCTCTACAATTAAATCAACATATTCTGTTTCTTCTACTTTTAGTAATTCTAATTTTTTATCCATAGTGTGTATATTATACACTATTATTTCTTCTTTCCCATAAGACATTAGCAATCTCTCGGTTTAATCTTATTAATTGATTTGTACTTAGCTCTATTCTCTCACCAACTCCATCTCTGGTTATGAGCATATATTTATTATTAATACTTATTATAGGATATTGATTAATTTTCTTCATCTGGATTCCCAAACAGACTATTAACCAAAGAATCAGCTAATTGCTTTATATCTTCCTCGGTTAAATCTACTCCCATTTTTTCTATTAATTCATCTTCAAATTCTAAACTAATATAACCTTCATTTTCTACGCTATCAATTACCTCTATCTTTTGATAGTCTGATAGCTCTATAACATTATCTTCCTTAGAGCATTTTTCCGATTTCTTTGATTTCTTCATCTTTAATTTTCCTCGCTTGTTTAATAATTCTGTCTAATACTATTCTGCTAGATAATCTTCCGACATGACCTATTGGTCTTTCTTCCGCTGCTATAGATTTAATAAACTTATAATAATATTTTAGTTTATCTTTTAATATTTTGTTTTCTTCCAGAGCTTGGTTCTTTAGCTCTCTCTCTTTTTTAACTTTTTTTGTTAAATATAACTTAATCATACTTAATCCCCTTATTTCTTAGGTAGCCATCAAGAAAATCCTCTGTATCATCTTCTTCTAACACTACAAACGAATCTGTTCTTTCATGTACTTTACCCTTTGAACGCCTTTGAATCTTCACCATAGGCTCTCTATGGGCTTTTTTTTCTTCCAAAACAGTTTCAAAAGTTGTAAATCTCTCATTACAGTCTAAACATTCCCTTCTTCTACGAATAGCAGTAGAGGTCCTTCTAGACTCAACAACTTTACTTCTTTTTGACCGACATTTTATGCACAACATTTTTTCTAAACGAACTTCTTTTGCCGAGTTTCTTTCTCATATTCAAAGGTCGCTTTTTTCTCCTTCGTTTTATTTTAGTTTTAGCTTCATGTTTAAAATTAATTTGCCTTGCCATAAATCACCACGGAATATCATCATCAAAAGGTATCTGCTCATCAAACTTAGTTACATGAGCTTGATTAAAAACTTTCTTTACTTCGTTTATGCCGAATAAAGTATCAAGGATTTCTCCTAACTCATCCAAAGTATAAACAGGCTTTCCTTTTGTTTCTTCTTGACCAGTTATCATTCTTCTATCTGCTTTAGTTTTTACTATCACAAACTTTGTTTGTTTTTTAGATTCGGCAATCCAATACTCTCCTTTGGGTGGCTCTACACCAGACTCTCTTGCTGCTTTATCTAAAGCTAACCAGCCTTTTTCAATATTCTTACACCATTTAGCTATTTCTTCTGGTCCTTTTTCTGTTACAATAGCTATACTTAATTTTTTTTCAGCACTTCTAAATTTTTTTTGCAATTCTTCATCAACTAAATCTAATAATGCTTCTTTTGAGAACCATATTTCTTCCATTGCTATAGCAACTTTATCTAATTTATCCATGTAAACTTGTGAAAGTTCTGTTCTTTTTTTATCTTGTTTTTCCGTCATCTAATTACCCATACTTTATCATCCCAAACGCCTATTATATCCTTGTTTTGTAAGGATAGTATAGTTCTTGATAGCTTTTGTTGTTTACGCCTTAAATCTTTATCTGGAAACTGAGCAAAACACTTAAATTCTACATGATTCATGCTTATAAAAGTTTGCTCACCAACATCAGCATTTATCCATTTTGTTTGTCCGTTATCTTCTAACGAATTTTTTATAATATCATAGACTAACTTTTGATTCGCTCCTAAGACTGGCTCTCTAATTGGAGCATCCCCAGATTCGAAAGTTACCTTCTGTAAGGTTACAGAGGTTTCATCAAATAGTTGTCTTTTTTCTACCTCTAAACTAATCATTTCTAATTGTTCAGTATCTTTTTGTTTCTGCACAGAGAGATTAACAGTTCCAGAGTGAGAGCAATTAATAGATGTATCAACACCACCTAATAAAGCTGAACTACCTCTTAATCCAGACGCTTCATTTTTTCCGCTATGGTGAATAGCTAATATAGCTGATTTAGTTTTTTCTCTTAAAGTATCACAGGCTGATAAAAACATTCCCATATCAGAAGCTGAGTTTTCATCACTTCCAGAATTAGATAATGTTCTGGCAATAGTATCAATTACTATAAGTTTAAAATCTTTACCAATAGTCTCAATAGTATTTACTAATTTTTCTAATTGCTCTGGGTCTAAAAAATCAACAGTTGTAGCCAATACATGAAAATCAGGAGTCTTTTTTATACCTTTATTTTTAGCCATCCATGCCTGTATTCTTTTCTTTAAACCGCCTACACCTTCCGCTGCTATAAATAAAGTTTTACCAGCTCCAGTATCAAAACCTTGCCAGTCAATATTAGATGATATTGATAGGCACATATCTATTGCAACAAAAGATTTATAACTTGCTGGTTGACCATAGATAACAGATAGACCACCTTCTGGTATTAAGTTTTCAATTAAATAAGTTTGGCTCTTTAGATACATCAAGTCATTAACAGTCATAGTTGGAAATACATTTTGTGGAATTTTTTCCATTGGTTCTGCTGTTAATATTAGCTCCTCTATATCTCCGTTAGCATTAATAAAATCTGAAATATCGCCCTTTTCTGGAACTTTACCCTCCAATGAGATAAAATGAAGGCTCATAACTTCGCTTAGAAGATGATTTGAGATAGTTTGTATATGAGAGTACCCAGCAGAATCATTGTCTCCTATGATGATAACCCTTCTATCTTTGAAATATTTATTTAAGTTTGGCTTCCAATTTTTGCTTCCACCAGAATTTGTTGTAGCTAAAAAACCTAAAGAGTTTAGTTTATCAGCATCCTTTTCACCCTCCACTATGAATATAGTTTTATCTTTATCCTCTAATATTTTTGGTAGGTTGTAAGGTAAAGGCTCAACATCCTTTAAACCCCATACTGTTTTACCATCTTTAAAATGTCTTTGTTTAAATGATTTAGGCTCAAACCTTAAAACTTGATAACTAACTTCTCCATGTTCGTTTACATAATTATATTCATTAGTAATCCTAGAGCCTTGCGCTGGTGGTATTGATGCTTGTTTCTCTGCTGTTCTTTCCCCAATCCCAAACTCATTATAAAGATAATCTGATAGTTCCCTTCCAGATAAATTTTTATGTTTTTGTATTAGGTCTATTAAACCACCACCCTCATTAGCTTCAAAGTCAAACCAAGTAGCATTTCCAAGATTAACTGCCTTAGAATATTTACTACCAAACCTTAACTCTGAATCTGTAGTGATTTTTGGCTCACCAAAAACCTCTGCGGCAACTACCTTTATTGCTTCAATATATCTTTTATCCATTAATATCTTTCCCAGTTAGTATTAATATTGCTAGTCTTACAAATACGGCATAACCAAAAAAGCCAAGCATTATTAAAGTTAAATAGTGTTCTAGTTTCATTATATCCAATCCAACTCAGTTCTATCTTTTCTATTTTTTCCATTCCAAACAAACCAAGCATAAGGAGTAGTTCCACTTCTGCCTTTAGGAATATCCTCACCATTCTTCCATAAGGTTTGTCTTTCTGAAAAGACATAAATTCTGGATGGTCTGTTTTCTAAAAAGAAAGGTCTGCGCTTTTTACTTTCCAGAAAGGCAAGTCTTAAAAACATAGCAACCTTCCCTTCTGATAACAAAGACAGCTCAAAAGCGTGTTTAACAAACTCAAAAGCTAAATTAAATGGTGGGTTAGTTACTATATTATGTGGCATACTAGGTGTGTATTTTGTTTTTAAAAAATCAACACCACCTATAATATTATCATAACCTCTATCAATTAAATCAGTTGATAAAACCTCATGTCCTTTATCTAAAAAGACATTAGATATATCACCTCTGCCAGCTGCACATTCCCATACTGAGCCTGTAAAAAATTCTCTTTCATATAGAGCTTCAACACAGCTCTTAGGTGTAGGGTAATAATCAAAATCAGCCCTTGTGTTATTCGATACATATTTCTGCATTTAAATGTTTCCTTACAACAACATAATCATAATCAATTTCAAAGACATAGTTTCCAAAAGCTATGTAACTAAGAACAAATAAATTAACGCAAATCTCTTTCCAATAATTATTATGTTTTTTCATATAAGGTTGGGGGTGAGAAAAGGAGGAGGGGAGAGCAGAACTCCTTTTCTCTTAACCAAAACCAACCAGTATGATTTTAGTTATTAAAAGTCCAAATCATCACTATAGTCAGGCTCTGCTTCTGCCACAGGCTCTGGCTTCTTTTCTTCGACTTCTTGGACTTGCCCTAACATTGTTGCTGGTCGCTCTCTCCAGTCAACTATTTCTACATTAGGTACTTTTAGTTTATTAGCTTTTCCAAATTTAATTTCTCTAATTCCGTTAAAATGGACAACTGGTAATAAATCTCCTTTTTTTTCTACTTGAGCTAAGTAGCTATCATGTAAAGTTTTAAGTACTTTCAAAACTGCTAATGAGCTTGAGCCAAAATTTAACATACCTAAATCCTTATTATATAGATTGAATTTAACGAAAGGTTTATGGTCATCATCAGGCTTATTTGGTGGGTTTGATTCGCCATATAATGTAGTTACTATAGATGGTGTTGGTTTTGAAAAATCAGCCCATCCAGAGTGTAGGGTTGCAAAGTCAACATAACATTTAAAATCAGAAGGTCTATCTTCTGTTTCTTTTTCTTCTTTTTCCTTATTATAAATAACAGAAGTATATTTACCTTCTTTAGCATTGAAGTTTAGTCTATCCCAAACTTCTCCATTATTATTATTATTTTTTTCTTCTGGTAATCCAAACATTTTATTCTCCTTTAAGAAAGGGGTTAGTCTATATCCCTAACCCAATTTAATTTAACCTAAAATATAGTAGGGTCTGTTAATTTTATAAAATATGGTGGTATGTCAATCTCTTGTATTTCTGGGTTATAGCTAGGAAAGTAACCAGTCTTTTGACATTCGCTATAAGTAGCTAATGCTAAATCAACAATAGCATCTCCTTCAACAATAGATTTATCACCTAACTCAAAAATACTAAAAGCATAAGGTGGTTCTTTTTCTACAGCTAAGAAATAAAATTTAGCAACTTTTCTTCCTGTTGCTTGCTCCCAACATCTTCTATAAAAACTCTCTTGAATATGATAGCCAAAGTTACCACAGGCTCTTTGAAACCCTTCTTTAGAAGCATCAACAGTTGTTTTTAAATCTATAATTATATCCATTGAAGGGTCTTTTTTAGATGGTCTAACTTTATCTGGTCTGCATTTTAATTTAATCCCTGTTTCCTCATCTATACAAAATGCAGATACTTCTGATTTAGCGTCTTGATGATACAATAATTTATTAACTTGGGTGCTATTAGATACAGCGTCTTTGATTCGCAGCACATCCTCATAATCCCCATCAGGTAAAACTACTTGCTCCGCAGTCTTATTAGCTATTGCTTCTTTATATTCTTTTTGCCTTCTATCTTTACCACCTCTTATCACTAGCTTTTTAAATTTCTCAGGTTCAAGTATAGCTATATGAGAAGCTGTTCCTTTATCAAAATATGGTTTGCTTTCTTGTGGTGGTCTGTTTTTAAAATGGTTAGGAGTTTTAGTTGCTAGTGTTTTTAAACTAGATGAGCCTAGAGCTTCATCCCCAACTCCAGTATGATATTCTTCATTAGACATATCGTCTATTACGCTTGGGTATTCTATCTTCATCAATATCTCCTTATATTAAACAGGGGAAATTGGCATTGTTAATATTTCTGATATGCCTTCTTTCCGATTCAATAAAATCATGATTCGAAAATTGTGCAAAATTATTTTTGAATCAGAAATATTTTACACTTATAAACAGCTTATCAACAACTAATGTAAAAAGGGGTATGGATTATTTTTAGAATCAAAGTAGGTTAGTGTTTTACAGGAGGAAAAAATGAAATTAGAACCACTAGCCTACGCCCTTATAAAGTATGGACTTAAACATTTAATAAATCAGAAACAAGAAAGAATAATGGACTTATCTTCCCAGCAACAAAGAACTGCTGGAGAAGATATGGAACTAAATGATTGTTTGAAAGCTGTTGAGATATATACTATTGATATGAACCATTATGATTATTTATTAGAAACAGATAATGGGAAAAAACTTGATGCTTAAATATTTATTTGAATTATTCGTGCTTTTTATTTTTGATTAATTTTAATTATATATTTTTTAAAATTTCATCTAAATCTATATCATCATATATGCCTTGATTTTGTTCTTTAAAATAACCTTGATTATTTCTATTGGCAGCTAATGAGTTTGTAATCTGCTGTTGAGTGTTTGCTTTATTTTGTAAATTAGTTTTGTAAGCATTATTCATAAGCGCAAAGTTAGTTGGTTTAGTATTTCCAAAAGAAGGTTTTATGTTTCTCATTAATAATGGATATAAATTTTCTCCTAACTTGTTATTGTCTGGGTTAGTTACAATGTTTTTAACATCACTTATGTTTGCTAAAGGAGTAGCTATTTTACTATTTAAAATACCTTGACCAGTAGCTATTGGGTTTTGCAATGTGTTTAAAAAACTTTGTGGTGCATTTAAAACATTTTCAACAGGATTGCCTTGACCAAATGTCATAGCAAGTTTTTTAGCCGCAGCATCTTCTACACTATCTCCAAATTTTTTCTGAACAACACCACTAAGTATTTTTCCCAAAGGATTATTTCCAAACATAATTAATCCTTACTTTGTTTTGATTCTATTGTAATTGTTAAATCAGTATCGCTAGGAGTTTGTGTTGATACATTTACATGACCAGACGCACAACCTATTACAAACAATACTGGGATAACACTAAAAATAATTTTAATCATTTTAAATCTCCTTCAAGTTCTTTTATTAAATTATTAAAATCTTCAACAGATAAATCAAATCTGTCTTGAGCTTCCATTTCTTCCCATGCAGTTTTATAATCATTAAAACTTAATTCAGCTCCGTACTGCCCTAATAAACTTTTAAACTTAACATAAGAATTAGCAAGACCTTTTTTTGTAAGCTCTGGACTATTAATATCTTTTTCTATTCTTAAAAGTCTTTCCATCTTTCTACTATCAAGTAAAGCGTCTTGTATTAATTCTCTTGCTTTATCTGATTTAAGATTTTTTAACATAGCTTGAGCAAGTCTTGTAAACCTTCCAGCTATAACTAGCCCAGCTCCAGCTCCTGTTGAAAAGTTTGTTGAGAAGTTAGCTGCGGCTACTCTAGCAAAAGTATCAATCATTCCGCTGGTAGGGTCAACATCCTGTAATAATCTAAACATCTCTGGATTTGTAAATGATTGTAAATCTTTATCATAAATTTTTAGCGTCTTTTTTAAATTTCTTAATTCAGAGCTGCTATATAATCCAGTATCACCTAGTAACTCATATAAAGTTTTATTACCTATTGTTTCTTCTAAAGCATTTGTTAAATTACTTCTTACTACAACTTGACCAGCAACAGACTGAACTCCATCTTCTGTTACCTCTTTAACAGAACTTCTAATTATAGCTTCTATTATAGAAGTTTTTAAACCTTGTTCAGCCACCTCTCTTTGACCTTTTGGTAAAGCCTTAACACCTTTAACAATATTCATCAAATCTGTTGAACCAGTTGCTCTATTTAAAATCATAGTCTCAATAGCTGGTACTGGGTTATCAACATCTAAAATTTGTCCTAATAAGGCTTTTTCTGTAT
>Ga0208159_1000483_pt1 | contig 16059 bp, 20 predicted proteins | sample 9_EtaG_FD_184082 | JGI IMG/M metagenome (GOLD analysis project Ga0208159, IMG submission 184082) | Marine viral communities from the Subarctic Pacific Ocean - 9_ETSP_OMZ_AT15188 metaG (SPAdes) (version 2) | ecosystem: Environmental > Aquatic > Marine > Oceanic | place: Pacific Ocean | collected... | reverse complement strand
TTCCTGTTGTTGCGTATGCACCGACTGCTGCTACGAAACCAAGCATTGCTGCCCAACCGTTAAATCTTTCTGCTTCTGGAGTCATGAGTTTGTACCTTTGAGTAATTGTGAATTGTGAATTAAGTTTCATCTAAGTATGCTTAGAATAGGCCTGGAGCGATCCATCCTGTGAGTCCGTAGTTGACTACGGCTGCAAATAAACCTATCATCGCTAGGCGACCATTGATTTGTTCTGCGTTTTTCCAGTAATTGTTCATTAGAATATACCGGGAATGATTTGACCTGTTGTTACATATGCACCTATAAGTGCTACAAAACCGATCATTGCCCAACGACCATTAACTTTCTCTGCATTTTGTGGGTAACTATCATATGAGATTGACTCATCGATATATGGACGAGTATCTGTGGGATACATGTTTTGGCGACCACCGCTTTCTGTTGTAACAGTCATTGAAGTTTTATTAAGAAACGTAACAATATTATATAGTAAATATTAAGTTTTGGCAAGTATGTTAGGATTTCGACACACAAACATTAAAAAGGAGGTCTTATGACCCCCATTAATTTAACTTATGTAACAGTATTACTCTGGGTTACTTACCCTTCCAAGATATGGATCGTAATCCATAAGGTCTTTAATACTGTAGTTTATGCCCTCCTGCTGCCACCAATTATGTTGACCATCCCGATTGCCTTTATGAATCATATCAATGTGTTCTGGGTGAATAGAAGACCCCATCTCAAGTTTGTATAAAAACAATGGCATTGAATAGGTATTACCAGAATTGTAAATTAGATCATCGGCCACTGCTCTTGGTTTAGATCCGTTGTCAAGTTTGTACTTATCTCCTCTTACATGAAACTTTATTAACTTCTCTGCGTGATGTCTATTAATAAGGTAACAAGCTGTAGAGAAATCATTTACAAATCTCTTGTGCAACTTTACATGAATAGAACCTGTACATATAATAGCAAGTTGAACTACGTCCCAATCATAGGGAAGGTTTGCCATCACCTCATTCCAACTAAAGTTCCAGAACTTAACTAATCCCAAATCAATATCATCTTCCATAATCAAAGCATACTGACTATCAGATGTATCATACCAATGTTTGATTGCTTTCAAATGAGATGTAGTACAACCAACCTCACCTGATGTCATCTGTTCTGGATATCTACCTTTAATAATATCACTTAGATCATCCTCACGGCCATCATAACCAGAGATACGTGTGTAATCCTCTATCTCCCAATGCTTAAAATGATCCTCTACATATTTCTTTCTCTCAGGTTGTCCATCAAGATTCAAATAGTATATCGGTGGGATGTACTTTAGTTTGTAAGTTGACTTATTTTTTTCCAAAGCGAGTGTTTCCATAGTGAATTACTGTACATCCATTTATATCGGGACATTTTCTCCAAGGATCAATAATGACTGAACCTTCGGGGAAAATAGATTTTTGTTGCTTATCTGGATCAGGATCTAGGCAACCAAGAAATGTTGTCTCTGGATCGTGAGCAAGAAGATATGCTGATGCACCTAGATTGTCTGGTGCTTTGTCTCCAGTATATTCGTCTTCATAATATACGTCAACTCCTAATTCCTTTACATAGTGTCCGACAAGAATACTGTATGACCCTGCTTCGTATACAACGTGAGGTTTATATGCTTTACCTATGATTACAACTGGTAGTCCTGTGTCAACTAATCTTTGTGCTAGATTCTTTGCCTGTATCTCTCTTGCTTCCATAATTGCATCGAAGAGATCATACCCTAGTCCAAGATTCTCTGACATCCAACGGAGTGCAATATTATCACGAGGATGACATGCACCACCATCACCCATACCTGCAGTCATGTATCTTGGGCCCATAATCCTTTGAGTTGAGTTCTTCAAAGCATCAGTAACAACATCTACATTAATATTACCTTGCTTCTCTGCTACATCTTGAATCATATTTACAAGACTCAACTTTGCAGATATAAAAGTATTGTAGAAGATCTTGATACATTCACACTCATCCCAAGTACCAACAACATAACGTGGATCATTATTCATCATTGGACGATAGAAGTTGATTAACTCTCTTGCATCACCTGTCTCTGATCCATCTTCTGTTCCAATCATCACCATCTCTGGATTTGCAAAGTCCCATCCAACTGTACCCATTGCAATTAGATATGGATTGTATGCGAACCTAGCATTCGTAATCAGTGGTTCAAGTTGCGAACGAACTGTTCCGGGAAGGACTGTAGATATTAATACAACTAACTGCTTTCGATTTGCCCACTTATTAACTTCTTTCAGAATATCTTTGACGATTGCATAATCAAAATCCTTATTAGGAAGATGTGCTGTCGGATATCTACCATCATACGCAGGATCGTGTGGTGTTGGTGCTGCGATGAAAATTATATCTGCATACTCAACTGCCTCCTTAGTTGTATCAACCATCGGAAAGTTTCTTGGTTCTCTAGGAGATACATCATATCCTACCAATGGATATGACTCTGCCATAACTTCTGCACAAGCCTGTCCCAACTTGCCGACACCTATCATTGCAACTTGTGTCTTCGATCTGCTAAACATTCTTTGCTCTCCGTGCTGTAATTAATAAGTGCCACCCAAGATTTTTCTTGAGGACTTTAAAGATTTCATCTGGCATTGCTTCAAACCAAGGTTGTTTAATGAACTCTCCCTTCTTGTATGGTTCAACTTGATATGGAAAGATATGAGTTTGTTCGATTGAAGTAACTTCAAACTTACCCATCAGACTCTTTACCTCATCATTTGTGTATGTGTTTGCTATCGGACAACCATATTGTGCTTCAGGCTGATCGTGACCTGCCTCAATCATATAGTTCTTCCAAGAGTTCTTTGCATACAACATAATCTTAAGAACACTATTCTCATCTGTGTACTTGTAAATCTCATCAAAAATTTTAGATGGATTTGGACTATGATGTATCACTCCAAAAGAGTAAATTAAATCATAAGTCTTTACAGGAACAAAAGATGATAGTTCTTCTGAGTTACCACTATAGAAAGTACCTGATTCATTATACACCTCAAATCTTCTTTTTGCAAGGTTAAGTGATTCTTCTGACAAATCAACACCAGTATATTCAGCACCAAATCTTGCAAAGTTAATACCTTCAGTTGCCATTCCACAACCAATCTCTAAGACCTTCTTACCATTCCACCTCTCAAAATTAGCAAACGTAGGTATGTGAGGTTCTGCATTGTATCTTTTAGATGCAACCTCATCAAAGTATTCTTTAGTTCCTTTCTCCTTCTTAGAGTGTTTTACATTACAAGGACGATCATCCCAGTAAACTCTTACATCATCAATAGTTGGACTCATAGTTTAAATGTTGGAATTGGTTCCATCTTATGTTTGTTCTTACGATTTAAATTATTCAAAATATCAACTGCAGGGCCTGTGCCATTTTCCATTGCTTCTTCTAACTGTCCATAGGTTGCACCAATCTGATCTTCATCATTTCGATCATCTTCCCATAATCCATCTGTTGGTGGTGCTTCACAAATTGCTTCATGAATGTCAAGGTATTCACCTAACATCCAAACCTCTGTCTTATATAAGTCTGCTATCGGTGCAATATCAACTCCACCATCCCCATACTTTGTATAGAATCCTACTCCATAATCCTCTACCTTGTTTCCTGTGCCAACTACAATACCACCTGTTGATGCTGCAATCTGATATAGTGTAACCATTCTAAATCTTGAACGTGAATTAGCAAGTGCTAAATCATTATCATCAAATCCTTTCATTGTATATTTGAATACTTGAAATAGATTCGTTAGATCATACTTATATGTTGTCACATTCCTATATCTTTTATCTAACCAGTTAAGGTGCATATCAGATAAAGTTTCCTGCTCTGGTTTTTGATGTATTGGCATACCAACAGCATGAGTTGGTAATCCTGTTCTTGCACAAAGTGCAGATACAACTGCAGAATCAATACCACCAGACACACCTATGACAAATGACTTTAGGTTATTATCCCAATAGTAATCTTTTAACCATCTAACAATTTTATATGATAGATCTTCGTAACTTTCTATGCGATCCATAATTAGGCTGCGTAATGATCAGTTTTTTCGTAGAACTCTCTGTACTGATGAACTACAGGATGTGATGATGTTTTCCAAGTTGGATTTCTCAAACACTCTGTGTATTCATCGCTGAAGACTTCTTGTTCTCCTGCCAATGCAAATAGTATTGGTAGAAATAAATCAAATGCTCCAACAGCATGAAAGCACTCTGTTAGTTTATCAAGAGTTTTAAAATTTTTCAAGTATATATCAATACCCTTTAACAAAGTTTCTGTATGTCCGATGACAGGAACTGATCCCCATCTCATTACAGGAACTGATCCATCTATCTCTCCTATCAGTTCATTCAATTTTATAAAGTCATCTAACCAACTCTGCATATACCAAGCATAGTTTAATCTTGTTCCTAAAAGTTTTGCATTATCTGGATGACTTATATCACCTCTTATAAAAACATCTGGTTCTGTCATACAAAACCATTCTGGATATCCACAATCCTTAAGACCTCTCTGCAATCTATCAATCGTAGCTGCCATACCTGTTTTCATAGCAGTCTGATTCTTTTCCAGTAGAAAGTTTGACCCATCAATTCCTTTCAAAGGTGATACGGTATCTTCCTCCATTGAGAATTGTAATCTATCGTCCTCAAGAAAAGAATAATCTAATCCTCCATCTGAGAATACACGAATCTTTGAATCTGTATATACCTCTCTAATAGCCTCTACTGATCTTATGAATGCTGCCTTCTGTTTGAATACACAGTTGTATATAAATCCAATATCTTTTATCGGAACTTTGACTTGACTTGCGTTATCGTGAACTGTAGGATTTATGTCACACTCGATAGAGTAATTACCAACTTCAATCAGCATTAATTTTCACCTCCAAATAAGTAATCTTCAATTACAACGTAATCCATTTCGGTATTATTTAGAGCATACAAAGCATCCTCTATAGTTGATAATATAGGGTATCCTCTTATGTTAAATGAGGTATTCAATAGCACATTTGTTTCAGAGATCTTTCCAAACTCTGTAAGTAATTCATAGAAGTGTGCATGTGAATCTTCGGTAACAGTTTGAAGTCTTGCTGTACCATCAACGTGTGTAATCGAAGGTAGTGTATCTACTTTCACAACTGGTGCATAACTCATATATTCAAGGTTGTCAAAGTTCTTAGAATCAAAGTATAGATGTGCTTCTTCTTTCTTACAGAATGGTGCGAAAGGTCGATACCACTCTCTGAATTTTACCTTTGAATTTAGTATGTCTTTCATATTAGAAATATTAGGATCACATACTATCGAACGATTACCTAATGCTCTTGGCCCTACCTCTGAATCTCCATAAACTAATCCTAGAATATAACCATTCTTGATCTTCTCTGCAATATCTTTCTTCGTTATCTTCTTTGCATTATATTTTTTGATATACTCAGGTAATTTATCACGATCTAATAAAGGTAAACCAGAATATGTAACATCAACTCTCTTCGTTGGTTTTCGATATGTAAACAAATGACCAAGAGATAATCCACCATCGTGAGGATTAGGTGGGACAAAAACTTGACGATCATAATTCTTCTTGACCATCTCATTTACTAATACATTCAATGCACAACCACCTGTCAATATTAATGGTATCTCAGGATCATATCTATCAAGAACTTTAAAGAAAGCATATTCAAATGCTGCCTGTGCAGTGGCTGCAATATCATATCCTTCCTGTCCTTCAAAGACCCAATTATCTAATGGTTCTTTCCAAGGTTGGTCTACATTCTTTAAAGGTAATTTAGTTTTAGTTGCTAGTTTTTTATAGTCTCTATCATAGAACAAATCTATAAATGCAGATGTATGTTCTGGTAACAGTTTTCCATATCCACATAATCCCATCAACTTACCTGACAATGCTAATTGATGTCTACTCTGCTGTCCAACTTCTTTTATTAAAGATCCACATAAAAGATAACCACCACCAAAGTCTGATTGAATATTATCAATCTGTCTTATACCAGATTCATTACCAATATACACATTAAAATGTCCATCATCCCCTCCACCATCATAAGATAATATCAATGCCTCTTTAAAAGGTGATTGATAAAATGCAGATGCAGCATGAGTTTGATGGTGTCTTGCAACTGTCACCATACTCTGAGTATTGAAGACTGTATTAAGATCTACATTAACAAATCCATCAGAACATACTAGAACATTTTCATAGTCATTTTCAATACCCCAATTAGCCTCTGCGATTGCTTGACATTGTTTCAATATCTCAAACTGTTCATCAGCAGAATTATCAACGTGTAATCTAAAATATCTTTTCTTTACTAAACGTTCAATCTCAATTACATAATACTTATCTTTCTTTGCATCATAGAATGATATGTTAGCATCATGACCACCAAAAATACTTACTAAATTCATGAAATAACCTTTTGAACTGCAGGAAGATAATGTTGTTTGACTGTGTTCACCCAATCAAACTGTTGTGAATATTCTATTATAGCATCTCTATTGAGAATTGAAAAGTCTCTGTTCTTAATTATCTGTTCCTCAACAAATTTTATGTCTTGAATTTTACTCTCTGGTATGACTGTAATGAACTCTTTGGTTGTATCTAAATTAGCAGTTGCAAATTCACTAATCACTACACCAAGGCCAGCAGCAAATGCTTCCATAATTACAAGTGGATGTGCTTCACCATCAGACAGTAAAACTAAGTTACCATACTCTGTAAGATTCTCATAAAGATAATCCTTTGACCACTCACCAAGATAATTAGTTTCTACATCAAACTTATCATCAGCAATATTACCAGCAAAGTAAAGACTTTTGATTGATTGAAATAGATGCTGTCTCTTACGATAATCAACCTTTGCAAGATAGATACTACGATGTCCAAAGGCAGGTGTATCGGAGAATCTAAATGCTTCAGTATTGACACCATTCGGTGTGATATATAATCTCTCCTCTGGAATATCTAATAAAGTTTTATATATTTTCTTGATACCTTCTGATAAACAAAATACTCTGGGTTTTATATTAGCAAATGCATTTGCAATATTTGCATAACCACCAAACATCTTAGGTCTTTCAAGATATCCAAAGTGACTTGTACAGGCACAGGGATATTGAATGTAAGGATACAATACGACCCAATCATCATAATGTATATGTACAAAATCAGGACGAAAGTTATTGATCTGACTGATGATCTGTTTTGGATCAGTTGTATTTACAATTGATACTTCGTGTCCTAATTTAATAAGGGCATTACGCATATCCCAAATCAATGTTTCAACTGCACCCCAACCAGTAGGAGGTATGGCAGTATGTCCGGGGCCTACAATAGATATTTTCATTTTTGAATCCATTCCAATACATCAATCTCAGGTTTCCAATTTAAGATTGATTGTGCTTTAGTTATATCAGCAAGAGTAGTATCCATTTCACCACCTCTCTCAGGTATATTAACTTGATTAGGTGATATGACATCTGCTATCTCTTTGATAGAATAATTATTACCACTACCGATATTAAATACTTCTCCCAGATGATTATTAATTGGTAGAGTTGCTGCTAACCAATTTGCTCTTGCTACATCTTTAACGTGTACAAAGTCTCTTCTTTGTGATCCATCTCCAACTAATGTTAATGGTTCTCCTGCTGCTTTTTGTCTTTCAAAGATACCGATCACTGGAGCATACTGACCTCTTGCAGGAGATCTTTCACCAAAGACATTGAAGTATCTTAGAACAATAGTCTCAAGACCATAAAGATCATAATACATTTTACAAAACTTTTCTCCTGCAGCCTTAGATGCTGAGTAAGGATTTAAACAATCATCAGGTTGTGTTTCTACATTTGGATATGGATTATTACCATAGGCAGATGATGTAGATGAATAAACAAATCTCTTTACTCCTGCTTCTCTTGCACACTGTAGCATCACAGTTGTACCTACACAATTCTTTTCTACTGCACCAATCGGATTTTCAATCGCAGGTTGTAGTCTTGATTCTGCTGCTAAATGAAAAACATAATCTACACCAGTAAATACATTCTTCATGAACTTATAGTCAGTTATATCACCTTTCACATTGAGTGCCATTCCATTTTCGTGCGTCCAATGAAACTTTTCATTATTTGCACTTTCATTATCAACAGATACAACAGTATGTCCTTGTCCTAATAAGTAATCAACAAGATTAGATCCGATAAATCCTGCTGCTCCTGTAACTAAACTAATCATATTGTCCATAAATTTTTCCGTTAATTGTGTGATAGATGTCTGTTTTCAATTGTGTGCTTGAGTAATTATGTTTCCTACTCAACCATCTTATCTCAATATTAAGATCTTTGCCAGTATATGATCCATCTGCATAATCATCACCTAAGAATCTCATATCATAATCTTTGAGATAGTGATGAAATGTTTCTTCAGCCTGATAGACAACAATATCATCAATGTATTTGATTGATCTTAGAATCTCTTTCCTATCTTCTACAGATTGTACAGGTTTTAATTTATGTGGTCTTGCCATTGATGGGTCTTCATGTAAGGCAACTGTCAAATGATTGCAATGTGTTTTTGCTTCTTCAAACATTCGGATATATCCGGGATGAATGACATCAAATGCTCCTGCAATAATACCTTTTACTGGTGGAACTGTTTTCTTCCATTCCTCAACATTGATACCTTTATCATCTATGAATAAATCAGCAGTTGGTTTATGAAACATAGGTTCAAGTTCATGATACTTTACACCCCATCTATCTAATTGTTCTCTTGTTAATTGAGTCCAATCTTTACCAGATCCTCTTCCTCTTGCAGTCATAATAATAATCCTATGACCTTCATCAAATAAACGATTCACTTGATCAATCATAAAAGAAAGAGGTTGTGAATCCCAATACCTTACATTATGGCCATCTGGATCACTAGGTGTATCACAAAGAGTCCCATCTAAATCAAAACAATATTTCATATAACTCCATGTAAAAAGATTTGGTGTACACATTCTACCACACCATAACTATCACTTGCAATGTGGTAATTAAAGTGTGCATGTGTTGCTTCTTGTCTTATTGTATTATCTTCTTTGAATCCTGTCAATACACCATAATCAATTCCATTATCTTCACACCAATCTACACAGTTCAACATATTCTTTGACTCACCACCCGAACTCATAATAATCACAAGCGTATCTTTCTCAACATAATACTCTAAGAATTTTTCATATGCTTTATCATAACCAAAATCATTTGTCAACATTGTGATCATAGATGGATCAGACAATATCGACACTCTCTTATTATGAAACTTCATATAGTCCTGTGATATATGTGAAGCAACAGAGTTACTACCACCATTACCAAGAATGATTATTCTTTCGTGAGTATAGAATGCTTTTTCAAATTTAAAAAACTCCTCCTCCATATGAGCAGACTTCAGAGTTTCAATGTATTCATCAAATGGATTCATAAGATCTGACCTGTGACACCATTGGGTTCCATATCTACTTTAACACAATGGAAAGGAATTTTCAACGTGTCCTTCTTAGAGAATGTTAGAAAGAATCCACCGTTACCAGCTCCGCATAGTCTATGTGCAAGAACTGTATCATTTTCTTCTAATACTTTATCAATATCTTTGATGACTTGATTACTTGTGATGATAGGTGATACGTTTTTCTTTTGTATCCAACCCTGTTTTATCAGATGCAAGAACTTGTCATAATCTCTCTGTCTTAAAATATCAAATGCCTCATCAGCAGTGTCAAGTAATGGTCTGATATTATCTAAGTTTGCAGTCACATCTTTACATACATCCTCTGCGTTTCTTGTAACACCAGTAAAGATCAAATGCATATCAAATTGATCAAATAAATCGTGTGATAAGAAAGTGAATTTAGATGTACCACCTCTTTCAAATTCCATACGTTTAAATCCACCAATACCACATCCATAAGGATCTTGATATCCTGCATATTTGTTCACTATTATTTCCAACTGATATGATAACTCACATATCTCTACGTTAGTCATCGGTCTTTGACCATAGAACATAGTGATTGCTTTGATAAGTGCAATCGTATATGCTGATGATGATGCAAGGCCACTTCCCTGTGAATATGCGTCACTCTTCATTGAAATACTCAATGGTGGGCAATCAAAATGTTTGAGTGCTACACGAACAACATCATTTTGTATTTCATCTATCGTGTTTGTTTCTTCTGTCCTTGAATAGTTCACAATATATTTCTTACCTTCCTTATTGAAACCTAATTTATCTTCATGTAAGGTGATATAAGTTTTAAGACTTGATGTAAAATTAATTACAGCACCTCTACCATACTTCTCAATAAAATAAGGATTATCTGTTGATCCACCAAACAATGCTATCCTCAAAGGACAGGTAGCAACATACATCATATCTTTTCAATAATTCCTTTGTACTTCTGTATTATAGCAGACCAATCAAAATTTTCAAAGCAATACTGTCTTATCTCCTTTCTCAATGGTATTGATACCTCTCTGTTCTCCTCAATTTTATTCCGAAGATAATCAGTATCATTCAGTTTATTATCTGGTATAACTGTGATGAATGGTTTGTCAAGATCAAGATTTGCTGTACTCTGTTCTGATAGAACTAAACCAAGACCAGAAGCCATTCCTTCAAGACAAACAAAAGGATGTGCTTCACCAGAACTTAGTAAAATCATATTTGCATATGATGTAAGATTGTCCATAATATCTTGCTTTGATTGCTCACCAAAATAACAAGTATCATTTATATCAAAATTAGCATCAGAATTGTTTCCTATAAAATCTATATTCAATCCTTTATGTTGTAGGAATGCCTGTCTCTTTCGAGGTTCAATCTTTCCAACTATGATTGAGCGATCAGGATATAATACATCTTTCTCATCAATAGAATATAAAGATACATCTATTCCACAAGGTAAGATTGATACATCTGTACTATCATTACCACGATGCAAAAATTCCTTTTCAATTCTGTCAGATAAACATACAATGTGTGATTTACTATTCTTCAGAAGATCATATAAGAAAACATATTGTGGTTCTGGATTCTCAAGATAAGGATAATGACTTGTAATCATTTTCTTCTTACAATTAAGATGTGGCATTACATTTGCAAACTGATCGTAGTGTAAATGTACAGCATCAAACTCACCAGAATTTACAGTATTCACTATCTCTTGTTGATCAGGTGTATTGATAATTACAACCTCATCATCTATCTTCTTTAATTGATTATGAAAATTCCAAATCAAGTGTTCAACTCCACCCCATCCTGTAGGTGGTATTGGCATAATACCAGGCCCAATCAGACCAATCTTCATTCTGCTAACTCCGTGAATAAATCCATATGTTGACCATTTGTTCTCACATAAGTAGCAAACAAATCAGGATACTTTTTCACAAGATATCCAAGAGCAATCTGTTCATTATTCAATGTCTTATTTGGTATCATATCATTCTGTAATATGTCATCAATCAATTCATTTACTTTTGGTAAAACATTCTTATGTCCACCAAACATAGATCCTAAAACATATGAACGATTATCTAAGAAATAAGATTTATCTAATGTCTCTGCTTCATACAAGTCTTTATAGTATTCACTATTCATTTGAACAAGAAAACTCTCTCCCATTTCTTGGAGTTGTTCATTTGCTAATGGGCCCGGATAATCCTCACTAAGATCAAAGTTATTAAAGAATCTTGATCCACCTGCATCTAACCAAAAGAAATGATCAGAGTCGTGTGGATTCATCTCAGCAGCCTTGACCAACCAAGGAAACTTTGAATACTGAATGATAGAATACATTGCTTGTTTGCATTCAATTCTATCTGGATCTGACATATTCTCCTTATAGTCAGCAGAGTCTAATACATCTTGCATTTGATCTCTTAGATGATAGTAAGGTATGTCATCTACAGTTTGATATATTGTTTGTGTTGGTAAAAAATCTTTTCTTCTCTTATCAATTAATTCTTGAACATCTTTAGTGACAAAAAGAACCATCGGAACTCTTAATTGTAGAGTCTTATCAAACCATTTTAAATACTGATCCCAACTGCGACCATCAACACGTTCTATGTTGAAGAGTGCAGATACAAATGTCACTTTACTCATTGTTGATACTCCGAATTGTCTTTTGCTAGATGAACTATCTTAGGTTCAAAGGTGCATTGGTCTTTAAACACCTCTGGAAATGCATACTCAGGCCCATAGGTATGAACCAGATCAGGATTTTCTATAAAGTATTTGTTGAGATGACTTTCATCGTGCCATAGGGCAACAACCTTTCTCTTCAAATCATCACTTACTCTATATTCTAATTCATCTATCATAGCACATACTTCTGGTACTTTACCACCCCAGAAACATCCTTGGTAATATACTTTCGGTTGATATTTTTCTAAGTCTACTGCTGCGTTACAATTCTCTGTGATTTCATATGCACCGGGATATTTGTTATGTGGTGGCATCTTCAGATAATGACACGGATGATGAACACCAAATAAAGGTTTATCTGTAAAGAACTCTTCCTCTTCTATCCGATCCACAACGAGAGCATCACCGTCAATAAAAACAAACCAGTCGTGGTCATTAATAATCTCTCTTGCCTTGTTAATGATCTCAAATCTTTTGAGCGTAATATACGGCCAATCAAGGTGTTCTTGTGAGAATACTTTGAGGTTCTCCGGTGTACCATCTAACTCACCATCCGTAAATGCTAGTATTGTTTTCTCAGAATTAGGTAGGAAATATTTTTCAATATTTTCATAATACTTTGGTAAGAAATCAAGATACTTTCCTGTACCAAGAAAGGAAATCGCAACCTTCATAATACAATCCAATCAGTGCAATAAATGTCTGTAGTATCTAGGTGTGAATTATCAGACCCTTCAAACCACCCCTTTGGTGCAACTACTTTATTTGTATCTGCTAACCATGCACCCCACCAACTGAATGAACTGTTAGCAATAATATGTCCCTTACACATTGTCATCAAACATAGGTCAAGATATGCATCATCGTTATCAGATATCATAAAACGATCACTCTCAAATAGTTCCTGTTCCTGACACCACTTTGGATCATCAGAAAATATTAGAACAGGTTGATCATCAAACTCTTTTAATGCTTTCTCATAATAATCTAATCCAAGACAAGTGTGATTTGGATTTGTAATATAATCTGTACGACGTATATGTAAGGCTACTGGATTATCTAAAGTTGATATCATATCTTTGCAAGGATTGTGAATATCATCTTTGAACTCAAAGTCTTTTTTTAATTCATCTTTAATATGTTTAAAATATTTTTCAGTCTGAAAGAATCCTTGTATCGTTACCCAATCAGGACAGTTATTAAATATGTCTTCATCAAATCCAAATCCTTTCTCTAATACTGTTTGTCTATCAAAATCAATATACTGAACGTGTAGATCATTTGTACTACCTAACTTAAAAGGTAAAAATAATTGATGATCTTTCCATTCATCCTTATTAAAAGATGGGGGAAAACAAAAGTTATATCCACGATGACGAGCTATGCCCTTCAAAGCAGCAAACTGAAACATTTGATTTCCTAATCTACCAAGTTGTCCAAGAGCATTAAAACCTATCATACGTTCTCCTTATACCATTCGTATGTGGATTCAATACCATCACGTAAACTTATCTTTGGTTCCCATCCCAATGACTTCATCTTATCTACATTCAATACTTTTCTTGGTGTACCATTTGGTTTTGATATGTCCCATTCATAATCATTTTCATATCCTACAACATCTACAATAGTCTCTGCCAGTTCTTTAATTGTCACATCCTCACCAGTTCCTATGTTTATTATATCATCAGAATCGTATTTGTCCATACAAACTACAAGTGCCTCTGCTAAATCATCAACGTGAAGGAACTCTCTCTTTGGAGAACCATCACCCCATAACTTAACAACCCAGTGCTTACTCTTCTCAAGAGAACCATCAAACTTAGAAATCAATGCAGGTAAAACATGAGATGAATTATGATCAAAATTATCATTTGGGCCATAGAGATTAGTAGGCATTACAGATATTGCATTGAATCCATACTGTTTACGATATGCCTGACACATCTTTATACCTGCGATCTTTGCAATCGCATACGCATCATTACTACTTTCAAGTTGTCCTTCCAATAACTGATCTTCAGTAATTGGCATCTTTGGAAACTTAGGATAGATGCAAGATGAACCTAAGAATATAAGTTTTTTAACTCCACTACGATAAGCAGAGTCTATCACATTCGTCTGAATCATCAGATTATCATGTATAAACTCAGCAGGATACTCACTGTTTGCACCTATACCACCAACTTTTGCTGCTGCTAAAAATACATAGTCAGGTCGTTCCATGTTAAAGAACATATTGACCTCAAGTGTAGATCTGAGATCTAACCTTTCTCTATCAATCGTAATAATATTCGTAAATCCTTTTGATTCTAGATTACGAACGATAGCAGATCCAACGAGACCATTGTGACCTGCTACAAATATTTTTGAATTACTGTCCATAGATACACATGTCCTCAACGAGTTCTTTAAATTCAATTTTAGGTTCCCAACCAAGTTTTTCTTTTGCCTTAGTTGCATCACCAAGTAAAGATTCTACCTCAGCTGGTCGGAAATATCTACTATCAACTTTAATAATTGTCCTTCTTGTGTTCCAATCATAACCTACCTCATCTAAACCCTCTCCCATCCATTCAATCTTCATACCAAATAAAGGTGCTGCTGCCTCTACAAAATCTTTAACTGAATATTGCTTTCCTGTTGCTATTACATAATCATCTGGTTCTTCCTGCTGTAGCATCAACCACATTGCTTCTGCAAAATCTTTTGCGTGACCCCAATCTCTCTTTGCATTTAAGTTTCCTAAGTATAAACAATCTTGAAGACCCACCGATATCTTTGACAATCCTCTTGTTATCTTACGTGTTACAAATGTCTCTCCTCTTCTTGGTGATTCGTGATTGAATAGAATACCAGAACTCGCATGCATTCCATAGGACTCACGATAGTTCTTGACTATCCAATATCCATATAGTTTTGCCACACCATAAGGTGATCGAGGATAAAAAGGAGTTGTCTCTGTCTGAGGAACCTCTTGAACTAATCCATAAAGTTCAGATGTAGATGCCTGATAGATACGAGTTTTCTTCTCCATACCTAATAGACGCACGGCCTCAAGTACACGAAGTGTCCCAAGACCATCTACTTGTCCAGTATATTCTGGTGTCTCAAAAGAAACTTTAACGTGACTCTGTGCACCTAGATTGTATATCTCATCAGGTTCGACTCTTTTAATTACACCAATTAAATTAGTGGCATCAGTCAAATCGCCATAATGAAGATGCAGTCTTTCGTATATGTGATCAATACGATGGGTATTAATAAGTGAAGAACGACGAACGATTCCATGAACCTCATAGTCCTTCTCCAATAGAAGTTCTGCAAGGTAGGAACCGTCTTGTCCAGTAATACCTGTGATCAGGGCAACTTTAGACATCTTTTACATAACAAGGGACACCAGCTGGATCTAACCACTTTGTATATTCAAAGTCGTCAATCGCAGTTTTGAACTGCATAAAATTATCACAGAGGTACATATCCTTGTAACCATTGTGATTATTCCACTTCTGAATACGATAGTCTGGTTGACCATTATCAAGTGGGTCAGGCATTTTTACATACCTGTATGGATCATGCTGTACTAATACTTCAATCATTGTAGGGTCGAATACCCTTTTATTATAATCTACCTATCTCTAAGAGTCAAGTGTGCCAGTTGAGAAACTGTCTGGATCTTCTTCATCTATCTCTTCTGGTGTGAACACAAGTAGTTCTTCACCATACTTTACACCCTCCATCTCTGGGTGTGGTGC
>Ga0208159_1000482_pt1 | contig 16081 bp, 13 predicted proteins | sample 9_EtaG_FD_184082 | JGI IMG/M metagenome (GOLD analysis project Ga0208159, IMG submission 184082) | Marine viral communities from the Subarctic Pacific Ocean - 9_ETSP_OMZ_AT15188 metaG (SPAdes) (version 2) | ecosystem: Environmental > Aquatic > Marine > Oceanic | place: Pacific Ocean | collected... | reverse complement strand
AAGTTTGAAAGATTAGTTGACGGCTCAACAACAAAAAATATTCAAGTAGGGCATTTACTAGACGACAAGCAAGAACCATATCTTGGTAAACCTGTTTTATTTTACCCAATACATAGTTCTGATCTAGGCGTGACTGCAGACGGAATTAATTTAATTACAGAAATTAGCGGATATGATAACGGATCTTCAGATGCAGAACAAACGATAACAGAATATTGGATACCAAGTAACTCACCGACAGTTCAAAGTAGTGGAGCAGGTTACCCAGAAACTATACATTTTAATCAAGAAATTAACGAGTGGACAAATGGTGATGATTATATTGACAGTTTATATTATAAATATTATCAATCCTATGTAGTTAATGTATTTAGGTTTAATGAAAGATTAACAAAAATAAAAGCGGTATTACCATTAAAATTTTTACAACAGTACTCTTTAGCTGACGAAGTACAGATAGGTGATTTAACATACAGAATAAATTCAATAAATACAAATTTACAAACTGGTGAATCTACATTAGAATTATTAAATGGTAGAGAAACAGTTGCAGCTACCGGTGCCACTGCAGTAAGTATTACAATCTCAACAAGTAGCAGTGCTACACCTAACACAGCTTGTGGGTACACTTTAAATAACACATTATATTATTCAGGAACATTAGGTAACGGAACTAGATTATATACAAACTCTGGATTATCTACTGCTTTTTCTGGATCAGGAAACAACTACGCTTTCCCAGGAAGTTACTACGCAGCTATAGATGCAAATGGATATGTGTCAGGTTATCAACCTTGCCCGACATTACCACCAACTGTAACAACTAATTCAGCTACAAATGTTACATATAGTTCTTTTACTGCTAATGGTAGTGTAAACGTTGCTAATGGTACAATAAGTTCAAGAGGTTTTTATGTAGGTACAAATGTATCTTATGCCAGTAACACAAAAACTGCAGAGGGTGGTACATCAGTTGGAGGTTTTTCAGCTAATCAGACAGGTCTTTCTGCAAATACTAATTATTATGTAACTGCCTACGCTATAAATCAACACGGAGAGGGTGTAGGTACAACCATTTTAGTAAATACAAACAACGCACCATCAGTGCCAACAGTCAATACTTTAGCAGAGTCAAACGTTGCTGAAACTTCATTCACAGCAAACCTACAAATAACAGCAGATGGTGGGCAAACAATTAATGGTGCAGGTTTTTATATGGGAACAGATAATTCTAGCCCTACCAACAATACACATTATGACGTATCACCAGCACCAAATAACATAGGAAATAACAGTTATAATTTTACAGGTTTAACAGGCAGTACAAATTATTATTATTGGGGTACTGCTACAAACACATACAGTTCTACCAAGGGTGTATCATCGAGTTATGAAACTGTTACTACAAGTGCAGCAATAAATTATACAACACATTCTTCTGTAAGGTACCATGCGAGTGATGCTTTTTTAGCTTGTGCTAGTAATGCATATATTCAAACTTTATATTCCTCTGGCTTAGGTAATGCGTTTGCGAATAATTTAGTTGTATATACAAATAACGGACTTACAAATTTAGCACCTAATGGTCTTTATTCACTTAACAACAAAGTTTACACTGTAACAAGTAATAATGGTACACTCACGAATGAAACTGCTTGTTCAACAAGTATTCGTAGATTAGTATTCAGTTCAGGTTACCCAACAACATCATACACCACTACATCAGCAGCGTGTTCGTCATCGTTTGGTACAGTTTATGGATACTATACAGGTTCATATAATGGTGCTCAGCTTTATACAGATACGACCTTAACAACTGCGTTTACTGGAGCAGGAATCCAGGGGTACCCACAATATTTAACACCGACACAATATATAGTAAAAGCAAAAAGGCAACATTTTGTATCAGGGTATAATTTATGGCTTGACTTAGGAAGTTCTGTGTATGTAGGACAAGTAAGTACATCAGGAATTTTTCAATTAACTTACTATGATTATAACAACAACGCTTTAACTTGTCCATAAAAAAATATAAATAAACTATTATATATATAGATGCTTAATGAAATTATAACATTATTAAAATACTCAGACGCAAGTACTGAAAATATAAAAATCGCTAAAGGAAAAAATAAATTACCTAGTAGCTTTACAGAAGTCTATAAACAATTTAAACAAGAACTTAAATGGCAGTCAAAAAAACAATAGAATTAGAAGCTAACGTAAAAGGTCTTGAAGATGACGTAAGAGATATTAGAGAACAGTTTGCTGAACTAAAAGAATCTATTCAAGAGGTAGAAAAAAGTGCTAAACAAACTGCTGATAATACAAAAAAAGGATTTAAAGGTTTAAAAGGTGCGGTAGATACAGTAAAAAAAGGTTTTAGCGGTTTAGGTCTTGCAATTAAAACCCTTGGTGTAGGTTTAGTTCTTGAAGCATTTAATACTTTTAAATCAGTATTAAGCCAGAACCAAGTTGTAGCAGATGCGTTCGCAGTAGCATTTGGCGCCATATCAAATATATTTAATGACTTCGTAAATTTCCTAATAAATAACTTTGACAAAGCAGTAGGTCCAGTAAAAGAATTCTTATCATCAGACACATTTGAGGGTGTAGAAAACTTTTTTGTTGGTTTAATCACAAGAGTTAAAAATTTAATTCAAGGAATAGGTGGTTTAGGTAAAGCGTTGGTTAAAGTTTTTAAATTGGATTTTGAAGGAGCTGCAGAAGAAGCAGGAGAAGCATTTAAAAATTTAGGCGAAGTTATAGTTGGTAATGCCGAAGAATCTGAGAACACTCGTAAAGTATTGAAGAAAGTTGCAAATACTATTAAAGAAGTTACAACGGAAGCTATTGACAACGCTAAAGCAGAAGTAGATCTAGCAAACGCTGCAAAATTAGCAGCTGCTGAACAAGAAAAATTAAGATTAGCAAATTTAAAAGCTGCAGAAGAACAAAGGCAAATCCGTGATGATGTAAGTAAAGATATTGAAGCTAGGATTACAGCTAACGCTGAACTTGGTAAAATATTAGAAGAGGGTATAAAACAAGAAAAAGAATTAGCAGAAGTACAACTTTTAGCTGCAGAAGCAGCACTTGCTAATAACGAAAGCAATATTGACTTACAAACCGAAGTTATAAGAGCACAGGCTGCGGTTCTTGAAATAGAAGAACGTATCGGTGGGCTAAGATCAGAACAATTAACAAACGAAACAAGTTTATTAAAAGAAAAATTAGATTTAACAAATGCAGTATCTCAATCAGAAAGCGACGCTAGGTTAAGAACTCTTGAGGGTCAATTAGCTATAGAAGACGGTATCCTTGATAGATTAGATTTAGAACGTCAAGTTGCTGAGGAACAACAAAAAATAGCATTAGAACAATTTGAGAATACAAAAAAAATATTTAAAGAAGGAACTATTGAATTTGAAAACGCTGAAAAAGAAAAACTAGCTGCTCAAGAAAACTTTGCTAATATAAGTAAGAGTATAAAAAAACAAGAAGAAGAAGCAAAGGTTGCTATTGTATCAGAAGCGTTATCTGGTGTAAGTTCATTGTTAGGTCAAGAATCAGCTGCCGGCAAAGCAGTAGCAGTAGCACAATCAATTATAAACACATATCAAGGTGCAACAAAAGCACTTGCTCAAGGTGGTATATTTGGTGCGGTAGCAGCAGCTGGAGTAATTGCAACAGGTTTAGCTAATGTTAAAAAAATAGTTGCTACTAAAGTTCCCGGAAGCGAAGGAAGTCCAGGTGCAGCAGCAGTTTCAGGTGTAGGCGGTCAAATAGAAAACATAGAAGCTAACGTGCCAGACTTTAACGTTGTAGGTGCATCACCTATTAATCAATTAGCTAACTCACTAAACAACCGTCAACCAGTAAAAGCATTTGTAGTATCAGGCGATGTTACATCAGCACAACAATTAGATAGAAATATTATAAATGAAAGCGGAATATAAAAAAAACGATAAATTAAATATTATATTATTATGAGAATAGTCGAACTTATTTTAGATGAAGACCAAGAATATTCTGGTATTGAAGCAATATCAATTGTAGAAAGACCTGCTATTGAAGAAGATTTTATTGCATTAAATAACAAACAAGAATACAAACTTGCAGAAGTAGACGAAAAGAAAAAAATATTATTAGGTGCATTGCTTATCCCTAATAAACCAATTTTAAGAACTAGCGGTGATGGAGATTATTATATATATTTTTCTAAAGACACTGTAAGAAAAGCAAGTGAATTATACTTAATGGAGGGTAATCAAAATCAAGCAACCCTTGAACATCAAATGAAATTAAAAGGTTTGTCATTAGTAGAAAGTTGGATTGTAGAAGATAGTGAAAAAGATAAATCAGCTTTTTATGGTTTGAGTTATCCGGTAGGAACTTGGGTAGGAGCGGTAAAAGTTACATCTGATAAAATATGGAACGAGTTCGTAGAAACAGGTAGAGTAAAAGGTTTTTCTATAGAAGGATATTTTCAAGACAAGTCAGAAACTAAAAAAGATACATTATCTGCTATCGAGCAAGAAGAAGCAGAATATTTATTATCAAATATTAAAGATGTTTTAACAGGCCAATATGTTACTTTAGAAAGTTATAATGATTATCCTGACGCAGTTTCTAATAATGCTAAAAGAGGTATTGAATTAAATAAGAAAGTAAATAATAAATGTGCTACAGATGTTGGTAAAATTAGAGCTCAACAATTAGCACAAGGGGAAAAAGTAAGTACTGACACTATAAAAAGAATGTATTCTTATCTGTCTAGGGCAGAAGCGTTTTATGACCCAAGCGATCCAGAAGCGTGTGGCACGATATCATATTTATTATGGGGTGGTAAGTCTGCTAAAAATTGGGCTGAAAGTAAAATAAATAAATTAAACTTATATACAGAAATTATAAATGAAGATTACGCTATCATTGACGATCGTCTTGCATATTCTACTAAAGAAAAAGCGGAAGAGATAGCAAAGAACATAGGCTGTTCCGGTCACCATATACACGAAGTAGAAGGAAAAAGTTGGTATATGCCCTGTGAAAAACACGAAACAGATTTAAAAAAAAAATATAAGTGTCCTCCGGGATATAAAAAAGATTATCAAAAACACAAATGTGTGAAAGCTACTGCACAAGAAATGGCAGAAGTTGGACCAAGAGGTGGTATTAGACGCTCACCTAAAGCACCTGGAAGTACGAAAAGAAATACCAATCCTAAAGGTAAAGGCACCGCAAAAGGAAACGCTAGAACGAGCAGAGGTGCTAAAGTAGATAAACAAACAGAGGGTACTTTACAAAAAAAGTCTGACGAGTTTAACGAAAGATATAAAAAGAAGTTAGGGTATGGCGTAACTATTGGCCAACTAAAGACTGTATTTCAACGAGGGTTGGGTGCTTTCAACGTAGGGCATAGTCCTAGAGTTACAAGTGCTAAACAATGGGCGTTGGCTAGAGTTAATGCATATTTGTATTTAGTAAAAAACGGAAGACCTCAAAATGCGAAGTATAAAGGTGATAATGATTTATTACCAAAAGGACATCCTAAATCAAATAAAAAATAAAACTATGTGTAATTGTATATATTGTATTTGTAAGAATGCGTAAAAAAAATAATTATTATAAAACACCTAGCCGGTCATCACCCAAAAGTTCTAGGAGAGGTTGCTTATGCCCTGATAATACTTATCATCAAAAATGTTGTGATGGCTCACTACAAGCTCAAGGAATAGGCAGAGTGTAAATTACCCAAACCAAAAATATAAATATTTTCTTAGTATTTATTATATATATATGAATGCTACAGAGATTTTATCTAAAGTCAAGATCTTGTTAGGTGTTGACCCTAGCAATCTTGAAGTGAAAGCCGAAGCTGTGTCTTTGGAAGAATTAACTCTCGAAAATGGTACAACCTTAACTGCCGAAAAATTTGAAGCAGGTGAGGAAATATTTATTCAGACAGAGGACGAGAAAGTACCTATGCCGGTTGGCGAATACGAACTCGAAGATAATAGAATATTAATCGTTAAAACAGAAGGAATGATAGAAGATATCAAAAATCAAGAAGAAGTGACTGACGAAGTTCAGGACACTAATTTAGAAGAGACGCCAAAAGAAGAAGAAAAAAAAGAAATGGCGTATGCTACTAAAGAGGAAATGACAGCTTTAGCAGAAGCAGTTGAAGAAGTCAAGAATCAATTAAAAGAAGTCGTTGAAAAAATGATGGACAAAAAAGAAGAAAAAGAAGAGATGGCAAAACAAGAAGTTTTATCTAAACCTGCAGCAGAGGGTATCAAACACTCACCAGAAGCAGAGCCGACAAAACTAGGTGCTAGATTTTCTGTAAATTCTAAACAAAACACTACATATAGTAGAGTATTACAAGCAATAACTAATAATCAATAATAAAAATGGCAACAACTATATCAAATGACGTTACTAGAATTTTTTCTAAACAAGAAACGTTATCGGCTGCAACAACATTAACTGCTGCTGATTCAGGTAAAACATATTTAATAAATGGCACAGGTTACACTGTAACACTTCCTGCTCCTTTTGCAGGTTTTAGTGTTAAGTTTATTGTAGCAGCTGCATTTACAACTGACTGTGTTATACAAACACCTGCTGACAATAGAGATATTTTAAATGGCGGTGTAATTGTAAACGGAGCAATCGTAGAAGCTGACGCAGTAGATCAAGTAACATTTGAAGACGGTGCTGAAAGCATTGGTGATCACGTTGAGATTTCAAGTGATGGGACTAACTTTTACTTATCAGGTAATGGGAACGCAGCTTCATCAATAACAGTAGGAGAACTTTAATAATAATAATAATTTAAAAAATGGCAACAACTAATAATTTAACAACTACATATGCTGGAGAGTTTGCAGGTAAATACATCTCGGCAGCACTTTTAAGTGGTAAAACTTTAGCAGAAGGAAACCTAACTGTGGTTCCTAACGTAAAGTTCAAGCAAGTTATGAAAAAAGTTTCTACAAATGGTATCGTTAAAGATGCGACTTGTGACTTTGATCCAACTTCAACACTTACTTTAACAGAAAGAATTTTACAACCTGAGGAGTTTCAAGTAAACTTACAACTTTGTAAAAAAGATTTCAGATCAGATTGGGAAGCAGTACAAATGGGATTCTCTGCTTTTGATAATCTACCTCCATCTTTCAGTGACTTTTTAATTGCTCACGTAGCAGATAAAGTTTCTCAAAAAATGGAACAAAATATATGGAATGGAACTAACGCTAATGCAGGAGAGTTCGATGGATTTAAAACAACTTTATTAGCAGACGCTGACGTGGTCGATGTAGCTGGTCAAGCAAGTACATCAGCTAACGTTGCAGCAGAAATAGGAAAAGTAGCTGACGCTATCCCATCTGCAGTGTATGGTAACGAAGATTTAGTAATCTATGTTCCTTCAAATATTCACAGGAATTACATCAGAAGTTTGGGTGGATTCGGTGCTAATGGTTTAGGTGCTGCAGGTACTAACGACCAAGGAAATCAATGGTACAATATGGGTAACGCTTTATCTTTTGACGGTCTAGAAATAGTACACGCTCCAGGTTTAGCAAGTGATACAATGATTGCTGCAGAAAAATCAAATCTATTTTTCGGAACAGGTCTAATGGCAGATCAGAACGAAGTAAAAGTAATTGATATGGCAGATATCGACGGATCTCAAAACGTAAGAGTCGTTATGAGGTTTACTGCTGGAATCCAGCACGGAATTGGTTCAGACATTGTACTGTACTCTTAATGTTTAACTTTAAAATATATATACTATGGCTTGTGCATTAACAACTGGACGTAAGTTACCTTGTAAACAATCAGTAGGAGGTTTAAGAACTGTTAGCTTTGCTGCGTTCGGAACTCTAGGTACTGCAACTATTTCGGGAGGAAATATTTCAGCATTATCTGGGACTCCAACTTTCTATAAATATGATTTAAAAGGTGCGACGAGTTCATTAACAACTAACATAATTAGTTCTAGAGACACAGGTACGACAGTATATGAATCAACTCTAGAATTAACATTTACACATTTAGACGTGGCTACGCAAGAAGAAATTAAACTTCTAGCAGCTGCAAGACCACACGTTGTGGTAGAAGACAATAACGAATCCTCAAACTCAATGATGGTTGGGTTTCATCAGGGTGCTGAGGTGACTGCGGGTACGATAGTCTCCGGTGCAGCATATACTGATTTAAGTGGATTCACGTTGACGTTCACTGCTACAGAAGCAATACCACCTCTGTTTATTACAGGTTCGGTAGTAACTGCTCTACAGAGTGCAACTCAAATAGATCCGACATCTTAAAATTTGTTTTTGTGTGTTTATTAAAGGGGTAGTGTAAACTATCCCTTTTTTATTTTATAAAAAACTCTTTTTTTTTTATTATATATATATGAAAATATTGACAACTAGCACAAGCAATCAAACATTATCTTTTTTACCAAGAGAATATCCATCTACAGTTAAGATGACATTAAGAGATAATAGTACGAATGCAACTACAACTGTCAATACATTAACATTAACTAAAAGTAACGATAATGCGTCTATCACAAATGCATTTGCTTTAGTTGAAGGAAGATTTTATGATTTAAATATTATAAAAGGTCAAGGTCAATTATGGAATACACTAACAACTCAATGGCAACTTGTAACTGATAATTGGGAAAACATTGTTTCAAGTGAAAATGTAATATATAAAGATAAAATATTTTGTACCGATCAAACTATTGACCAACTAAACGACAGTTATTATGATATTAATAGCGGTGAATATACAGAAACAACATCTTACCCAGATGACGATTATTTAATAATAAGCTAATGAGCAATATAAGAGTAGTTAATTTAAGCACATATACAGCACCAAAAATAACAGAAGATAAAAGAAATAAATTTGTTATGTATGGTGAGGATAATAATTATTACCAATACTTGATTGATCAATATCAAGGTAGCCCTACTAACAATGCCATAATAAATGGTATAACAGAAATGATTTACGGAAAAGGTTTAAATGCTACAAATAGCAATAAAAAACCTATGGAATATGCAGAGATGATTTCTTTATTTAAAAAAGAAGATATGAAAAAAATCTGTGCTGATTTTTATTTATTAGGTCAAGCAACGTTTCAAGTTTATTATAACATAGATAGAAGTAAAATAGTAAAGGTAGAACATTTTCCAGTACAAACTTTACGTGCAGAAAAAGCAGATAGAAAAGGAGATATAAAAGCATACTATTATTTTCACGATTGGTCTAAATATACATCAAGAGATAAATTAACACGCATACCAGCTTTCGGTAAAAGCACTAACAGTGCAATTGAGATACTATGTATTAAACCATATAGAGCAGGATATTTTTATTATACACCTGTAACATATCAAGGTGCTTTACCATATTGTGAACTTGAAGCAGAAGTTGCTAATTACCATATCAACAACATACAGAACGGAATGGCTCCAAGTATGTTAATTAATTTTAACAATGGTACGCCAGATGAAGAATCAAGAGAATTAATCGAAAGACGTATATATGATAAGTTCAGCGGAAGCAGTAATGCAGGTAAATTTATATTAGCATTTAACGATAATTCAGAAAGTGCTGCTACTATAGATCCAGTTCAATTATCTGACGCTCACAATCAATATCAATTTTTATCAGACGAAGCTACAAAAAAAATTATGGTAGGTCACAGAGTTGTATCACCTTTATTGTTAGGTATCAAAGATGCAACAGGTTTAGGTAACAACGCTGATGAATTAGAAAAAGCAAGTATTTTATTTGACAATATGGTAATAAGGGTACAACAAGAATATATCCTTGACGCTATTGAACAAATACTTACGTTTAATGATATTGCTTTAAACGCATATTTCGTTACACTACAACCTCTTGAATTTACAGATTTAACAAATAATGAAGTAGATGAAGAAACTAGAGAAGAAGAAACAGGTGTAGAAAGCGAGGAAAAAGAAGAACTATCTACACAAAAGACTGAGCTTCAATCATTTATAGAATTAGGGGAAGATGAAAATTTAGAAGATTGGGATATGATTGAATCAGCACCGGTAGATTATGACAAAGACGATGAACTTAATGCTAAATTAATGTTATCTGATGTAAGTCAAGGGACTGCAAGGTCTAACGCTAAAAGTTCTCAAGACGGTACAAATGACAAAGGGTATAAATTTAAAGTAAGGTATGCATATGCACCTAATAAATTTGATGATGAGTCAAGAGAGTTTTGTAAAGAAATGGTACAAGCTAACAAAATATATCGTAAAGAAGATATAATGGCTATGAGTTCAGTAGCTGTTAATCCAGGATGGGGCGAAGGAGGTGCAAATACATATGATATATGGTTATATAAAGGTGGGGGATCGTGTAGACATTTTTGGGAACGTAGAGTTTATATGGCTAAAACTGTAACACCTGACGCTAAAAACCCAAGATCAGAAATAAGTGTTAACCAAGCAAGAAGAGAGGGTTTTACACCGGAAACGAATGAAAAAAAAGTTGCACAAAGAACAAGGGATCAAAAAAACAGAGGGTTTATAAAGGAAAAAGATTTTACAACACCGAAAGGTAAAGCATTTTAATAATGGCACAAGTATTATTTATAAAAGTAAGTACATTAAAAAAGAATACTATAATTGACGGCAACGTTGATGTAGATAAATTATTGCCTTATATGAAGATAGCCCAAGAAATACATATACAAAATTTTTTAGGAACAAAATTATATCAGGCATTAGAAACAAAAATAACCAATAATAATTTAGCAGGTCACTATTTGACTCTTGTTAATAGTTATGTACAACCAGCGTTAATACATTTTGCTATGATGGATTATTTACCATTTGCTGCATACCAAGTAAAAAACGCAGGTGTATTTAAACACATAAGCGAAAACGCTGAAAGTGTTACAAAAACAGAAGTAGATTATTTGGTAAACAAAGAAAGAGAGTTTGCAGAATATTATATTAGGAGAATGATTGATTATTTAAGTTTTAATTCAACACATTTTCCAGAGTATAATACAAACGTAAATGAAGATGTTTATCCAGACAAAGATAATTTATTTAATGGGTGGGTCTTATGAAAAGATATAAAGTAAAAAAAGTAAATATTATAAAATTGAAAAAATATTTTAAAAAAAAATTAAACAATGGCAAGTCTAACAGGTAATTCGATAAGCAGTACATATACATCGTTAATAAAAGTTGGCGATAATGGCACATTAGCTTCATCTTTACAATCAATAACTGACGGTGATGGAAATAGCAGTGGATTAAGTATGAACACAGGTGGTGATTTAACTGCTACCGGTACTATAACTGCTAATGCTTTCAGTGGACCATTAACTGGTAACGTAACAGGAACTGCATCACTAGCATCAAATTTAACAGGTACACCAAATATTTCAGTTGGTACAATAACAGCATCTGGAACAATCACAGGTAATGTAACAGGTAATATCACCGGAAACGTAACAGGTAATGTTACCGGAAATGTAAGCGGAAGTTCAGGTTCAACAACAGGTAATGCTGCAACTGCAACTGCTTTAGAAACTGCAAGAACTATCGCAGGAGTATCATTCGATGGAACTGCAAATATTTCACTAGACACATCTAACATAACAGAAAATGCAAGTTTTTTATATTATACCGCAGAAAGAGTAGATGACCAAGCTAACACGCTAATCCAAGCAGGAACCGGTATAAGTAAAACGTATGATGATGCAGGTGGTACATTAACAATAACAAACACTGCTCCAGATCAAACAGTAAGTTTAACTGCCGGAAGCAATGTTACAGTATCAGGTACTTATCCTAACTTTACTATTGCCGCAACTGGCGGTGGTGGGGGTATTGCCTTAACAGATTTATCTGCTACAGATGCAGGCGGTCTCGGGAGTTTTAGTTACAATAACGGAAGTGGTGTTTTCACGTACACAGGTCCTTCGGATTCAGATGTAAGAACATTGATTAGTGTTACTGATGCCGGTGGTGATGGTTCTCTTGCTTATAACAATTCAAGTGGAGTTATAACATATACTGGTCCAAGTACCTCAGAAGTACAAGCCCACATAACTAAAACATATGTTGATGGTTTAGGGATCGCTGCATCTACTGCAGCTACACTTGCAACACCAAGAACAATTAATGGTACATCTTTTGATGGAAGTGCTAATATAAGTTTCGATACAGATTCTGTAAGCGAGGGAAGTTCAAATCTTTATTACACTGCAGAGCGTGTAGACGATCAAGCGAACACATTAATACAAGCCGGTACAGGTATATCAAAAACTTATGATGACGCTGGAGGGACGCTTACGATAGCTAATACAAGCCCTGATCAAACTGTAGCAATAACTGGAGGTACAGGTATTACTGCGAGTGGTACATACCCGAACTTTACTATAACTAATTCAGCACCTGATCAGACTGTTGCTTTAACAGGTGGGTCTAATGTAACTGTAAGCGGAACATATCCAAATTTTACGATAGCAGCGACTGACACTCAAACTGATTCATTTAAAACTATTTCAGTAAGCGGTCAATCTGATATTGTAGCAGATAGTTCGACTGATACATTAACTATGGCAGCTGGTAGTAATGTTACACTTACTACAAATGCGGGAACGGATACTTTGACAATAGCTGCTACAGATACAAATACAACATACAGTGCTGGAACAGGTTTAGCTTTAGCCGGTACGACTTTTAGTTTAGATTCAGGTTTAAATAATTTAACAGATGTAAACCTAACATCACCTGCTGCAGGACATATTTTAATTTATGACAATACTAACAGTTATTTTGAAAACGCTACTCTTACAGCAGGAAGTAATGTTTCAATAACTAACGCTGATGGTTCAATTACTATTGCGGCAACTGATACACAAACAGATAGTTTTAAAACGATAGCAGTATCTGGTCAAAATAGTGTAGTCGCTGATAGTGCAACTGATACGCTTACATTAGCAGAAGGAAGTAATGTAACGATAACGACTAATGATTCAAGCGATACAATAACATTTGCTTCAACAGATACTACATATTCAGCTGGTACTGGTTTAACTTTAAGTTCTACAACTTTCAGTTTAAACGCAGGGTTAAATAATCTTACTGACGTTAATTTATCTACACCAGCAGCTGGGCATTTATTAATTTACGATAATTCAAATTCTTACTTTGAAAATGCTACATTAACTGCAGGTACAGGTATTGGTATTACAAATGCTGACGGTGCGATAACAATAGCAAATACTGCCACTGGTGATAATGCTTTTGGTAATATTGCAGTTTCAGGTCAAACAACAATTGCTGCTGATAGCACTAACGATACATTAACAATCGCTGCAGGTTCTAACGTTACTTTAACGACTAACGCTGCTACTGATACGCTAACGATAGCTGCGAGTGCAGGAACAAACACTATCGCTATTGATACTTTTACCGGAAATGGTAGTACCGCAGCATATACATTAAGCAACTCAGCTAGTTCAGAAAATGAATTATTAGTTTACTTTGACGGTGTTTATCAATTACATAGTTCATATACAGTATCAGGAACAACATTAACTTTTGACACTAATGTGCCTAATGGTACAAGTATTGAAGTAATGCATTTAGTTTCTATAAACGTGAGTAACGTTGTACAATCATTGACAGGTGGTGACGGTATTACTGCAAGTGCATCAACAGGTAATGTAACCGCTAGTTTATCATCTTCAACGCCAAATGCATTTACAATAGGTGGTAATGGATCAAGCGGTGGGGTAACGATTAATGACGGTTCTATTCAAGTTAGATCAAACACAGGTAATGTGGCAGAAATGAGATTTTATTGTGAAGTAAGTAATGCACATTATCAAACTGTAAAAGCAGCACCGCATAGTGCATCAAGTTCAGCAGTATTAGTGTTACCAACTGCATCAGGTAATTTAGTAGGAACTGGAGATACAGGAAGCGTAGCAACTGCAATGGTAGCTGACAATAATATTACACACGATAAATTAGAAAATAGATATACCGCATTATCTGCTTTGGGTAGTGGTACATCTTTCGCATTAGATTTTAGTGCAGCAACAACATTTACAGCAACTGCTAGTGGTAATGCAACATTTACATTTAGTAATGCAAAACAAGGACAGGTTATAGATTTAATTTTAACAGGTAACTATACAATAACATTTAGTCAAACTAACGCAACATTTAATAAAGTAGGTTCTACTGATTACGACGGTAGCTCAAATAATTTAATACAAATAATATGTACAAATGATTCAGCTAATCCAGTATATATGTATTCGATAGGAACTTACGCAAGTGACCCAACACCATAATAATATGAGAGCAAAAGAAATAAACGGAAAAATAGAATTATTTAGCACTTTACCATCAACTTGGAATGGTAAAAAACACTATATGGGTGGGTTCGCAAGTTCGCCTGTAGAAGTGTTAGAAGAAGAGGGTTTTTACGAAGTAGTAGATCCACAAATAGATGAAAGGATTGAAGAAAAAGGCGATTTATATTTAGAAGATAATAAATATTATTATCAGGTCGTAGCAAAAACTTGGACAGAATCGTTAAGTGAATTAAAAGAAAAAAGAATTAACGAGCTACATAGTAGCACAAAAGGTTTGTTGTTTGAAACAGATTGGTATTATATAAGAAAATTAGATAGAAATATAGATGTTCCTCAAGAAATAGAAGATGCTAGGGCAATTATATTGAACAATCATAACGACCACGAAACAGCAATAAATAATTTGACAAAAAAAGCAGACGTAATAATTTATGAGTTTAAATAAAAGAGCATTTGTACAAGAAGCAGGGGATCAACCGCCATCAACATTAGCTAATAATTTTAGAGCTATTGAATATACAGGCACAGGTTCTAGTAACAGTATTACTGGTTTAGGTTTTACTCCCGACCTTGTAGCAATACGAAATATTAGCGGACAAGATGATTGGGCTTGGTTTAATTCTAGTAATCCTGGAAAATTCACTAGTAGTAATAATGCAAATGCAGAAGGAAATTTTACGTTTACTTTTGATTATGATGGTTTCACAGTACCACCTACAAGTGGAATGACAAATGGCAATGGGTCTAATTACGTTGCATTTTGTTGGCGTGGTACAGGTGGCGTATTAACAACAAATACTGACGGAAGCACTACATCATACACACAAGCAAATACAACTGCTAATTTTTCAATCGTAAAATGGACTGGCACTGGTAGTAACACCACAATCGGTCACGGACTAGGAACAACACCAGATTTTGCAATCGTAAAAAATTTATCAGATAGTGCTAATTGGTGTGTTAAAAATGATGCAGCTTTAGGTTCATACAGAGCATTATATTTAAATACTTCAGATGGTGAACAAACAAATGCAGCTTTTTGGAATGGTAACGCTTTTACTAGCACTACATTACCTCTAGGAACAAGTAATTTAACTAATGGTGGCGGAGATAATATGATAGCTTATATTTGGGCAAAAAAAACAGGGTTTTCTAACGACAATATACAATGGGCAGGAAATAATAGTAGTCAATCATTTAACGATGGGTCAAGCGGTTTGTATGGTAGTAATTTTTCTTTTGTACCTGAAATGTGTATTGTAAAAAGTAAAGACGGTCCAGGCGGTAGGCATTGGAAAACTTTTTGGAGAGCAAATGGAGGAACGACATCTTGGAATGGATATGATACATTAGAAATGAATAGTAATTCTGCAAAAGCAAATAGCACTGCAAACTATATAACTTTTAATTCATCATCAGGTAACTATTATTTAGATATATATGGTAACAGTGAAGATTTTAATAAATCAGGCGTATCTTATAACGCATACGCTTTTGGATAAAATAAATAAATATGGCAACAACTAAAGTAACAACAAACGTAATAGCAGATGACGCAGTAACAACCGCTAAAATATTAGACGACAATGTTACATACGCTAAAATGCAAGACACAAGCACTAATAATAGAGTATTAGGTGCAGCAACCGCTGGTACAATAGCAGA
>Ga0208159_1000476_pt1 | contig 16179 bp, 14 predicted proteins | sample 9_EtaG_FD_184082 | JGI IMG/M metagenome (GOLD analysis project Ga0208159, IMG submission 184082) | Marine viral communities from the Subarctic Pacific Ocean - 9_ETSP_OMZ_AT15188 metaG (SPAdes) (version 2) | ecosystem: Environmental > Aquatic > Marine > Oceanic | place: Pacific Ocean | collected... | reverse complement strand
TATCAGTCGCAAGTTCCTTTATAAATCAGAAAGGAATTGCTGGTGGTTCTATTGAGATAGAAGAGGATATTGAAGAAGAATTAGTTTACGGATACTATACGAGTGATAGTCAATACACCGTACCAGCTACTGGAAACTTATTGAATGACCCAGACGAAGCAAATAGTGATAATCCACCAGGTCTTGATATAGCAGCTCCATTCGCTTTTGAATACAATTGGTTAGATTTATACACAAATGACGGTGATACAGACTATACTAATGCCAAATGGGCTCCTAGTCTTGAGCGTGGTAGAACTGAAAACATTATGCCTTTAATGACACTAGCAAGAACAACAGCACCGCCAGGCCACCCTTTTAAACAAAAAAACAATTTAACTTTAGAAACTGACGGTTGGAGTTATGCTATCCCATTGTTAAGTAAAACTACCCTTAAAATTAAAAAGGGTATTTACACATTAGATAAACTAGCTGACATTATCAACGCTCAGTTAAACGGTTCGGAACTTCCAGACAATCTTGCTAAGACAAGATTTCAACAAGATAAAGAAGACGGTACTTTTAACGGTCAATTGACTAACCGTGGTTTTGCTAGACAAGTAAAAGTAGAACACACACAAGAAGGATTTTCTGGGGAACTTAAACCAGACGGTGTAAAGGAGACATTTGATTTTAACGGAGGAATGTTAGTAAGAAACCACTATCAACCTAGGGGAGGTATAACACAAGTAAATAACGTGTTGAACTACGAAAATTCGGCGGACGGATTAGAATTTACTGGAGCATTTCAACTGGATTTAACAGCCGAACAAATGACGAATTGGTATAATGAAGGAGGTAGTGGTGATACCCAAGTGTTTGTAGGAGAACATTTCTTATACAGTCCAACTGGAATAAGAGCATTAACTGCTAGTGATACTGTAATTCCCTCGGTCTTTGCTGTAAGACCAAAGTTTTTTCAAGAAAGTATTGATTATGTAAAACAAGGTGTAGAAAATGTTATTGTTTTTCCAACAATGACTGACTTAACTCCAGCAACTAATGGATTATATCATTATAATCTTGGAGACCCCCAAGGAGACCCTTCCAAATTCGCTCCTAGTCTTTTCGCATATCGGTCTGACGTTCTAGCTTCAAACTTCAATTCACAAATGGGGGCTCATTCTGAATATTGTTTCGGATTTGAGAACAACACAATAGTTCCTCCCTATACACAATTCGGAGCAGTAGGACAAGGTAGGTTTCCAAGTACTATGTATTTCCAAGACGTTGAAGCTGGAAACCCACCCTCTAGACCAGGAGGGGCAACACCGTCTTCTTTTCCATTCTTCAATTCAAATAGTGGATTAGCTGATTTCAATAGATTTCAAGATACTAATTTTTTCCCAAATGGTGCTATGACAGTAGGAACAACTAACTTTCAAATAAGTTATGATAATCAATCAAGTCTTTACAAAATGTCCCACCTCCACGAACCTAGAAAAATTCCTTCGTATGATAAACTAGGTAATAAACTTACCAATCCGTCGGCGGAATGCTACTACATTCAGAGAACAGTAGACACAGATAAGGATATAAATAAAATAAAATATCCAGACTTAACAACAACCTATAGTGAATTGTTTTATTTTGAGAAGACCGCAGACCAAACACAGATAGAAAATAATGTAGGAACTGTAAATAATAATCTTAACACACTAAGTGAGAGACTAACTGGTGTTTTTATGAGAAACTGGGCTTTTAACACCGCTCAGAAAATGAGAACTGTAGAGAAACCAGACGGAAAAATTGAGTTTTATGACGATTTCCTAACTTTTGACGATTTCTTTAGAACCAAAGAAGAAGCAAAAGCCGCGTGGTCTACAACAATATGGGCTAAGTTAGGATTTCAGTACGAGCAGATTTGTTCTACCGATAGTTTTGAGAAGGTAAAATTTTATAACCACGCCGAAGAAACAGTAGGAGGTTTTACTACTGGAGCAGGTGTTTCTTCTAGTGTTATTACTGAAGTTAGTACTATGTTTGCTAATGAAGATAGGGATAAAGACACCAAATTTCAAATTGATACTATAAATGCTGGGGTAGCATTTTATAATAATTCTGATATAAATGTACCTAATAGGTTTTGTCAAGTTGCGTTTAGAGACCCAGACGAAGGAGAACAACAAAGTAATAGAGCTTACCAATACCAGTACTCATTCTACGACTACGCGGTTATGGCACCAGTCCAAACAGCTGGAAAAGAAATCCAAGCACGTGAACTTCCAACACTAAGTAATAACGGATATTTCCTTATCACTAGTAATGTAGGAGGTAATACTGACGTAGTACACGACGGTTCTCCAGTTGTTTTACTGGATACTGTTCCAAAAAGTAATCTAGCAAATCAAGATTTTATTTTCAACAGAAATGACCTAGTTCACACACTCAGTAATCCAGTCAATCTTAATTCAATCCAAATCAATATTCTAAATCCAGACCTAACTAATCCTACCCTTAATCCAAACAGTAGTGTTCTCTTAAAAATTGATTATCCAGTACAAAAAGAAACTGTTATTCAAGCTTCTTTCATAGACGAACAAGCGGTACAAATGGTAGAACAAAGCATTACCGCGGAAGAGAAGGCAGAAAATAAGCAGATAAATAAGAAATGAGAGTTTTAGAACTGTTTAGTGGGACACATTCTGTAGGAAAAGTTGCGAGAGAAATGGGGTGGGAAAGCATTTCGGTTGATATGATACTACCAGCTACACACCAAGTAGATATAATGAAATTTGATTACAAACAGTACGATAAAGACTACTTTGATATTGTTTGGGCTTCACCGCCGTGCGTGGAATATTCTAAACTACAAGACTGTTGGTTAGGTAGATTAAGGAAAGGATTACTTTACACCAAAGAAGAACAAGAGAAATCAATGTTAGAAGCTGACAAGTTAGTCCTAAAAGCATTAGAGATAATAGAATACTTTAAACCAACATTATGGTTTATTGAAAATCCACGCGGACGTCTTAGAAACCGAGCGATTATGGAGGGATTACATTACTATACCGTTGACTACTGTCAGTACAGCGACTGGGGATATAGGAAAACTACTAATATATGGACTAACAATACTAACTTTATACCTAAGACTTGTACTGGCGAGGGTAAATGTCCTAATATGATAGGTAAATTACATTCTACCAACTTAGGAAATGTTGAAAGAAGAAACAGAGTTGGCGGAGCTAACCAATCTCAAGAGGAAAGGTACAGAATACCAGCAGACCTAATAAGGGAATTATTTTCTTTATAATTATTATATGGCTACCGTTAAAGAACTAAAAGCACAAGCGAAAGCGAAAGGCATTAAAGGATTTTCTACTATGAAGAAAGCAGAATTAGAAAAAGCGTTAGGGGGAGGTGAAACTAAACCTAAAGTAGTTATTAAAAAAGTAGGTAAGTTTCCTCTATCTAAAACTTCCTCAGAGGTAATGACTATCAAAAAAGCATTAGAAGGAGGAAGCGGAACTTTGGAAAGTAAAGCTACTAAAATGGCTAAAGGAACTTTAGCAAGGGCAGGTATTGGAATAAGAGGAAACAGATATATTGATTTAAATAAACTTTCTCCAGAAAAACAAAGAGATTATCTTCTATCTGTCCGCGACGGTGGAAAAAAAGCAGAAACACCTAAGAAGAAAGTACCAGCACCAGCAGCTGAACCAGCACCAAAAAAGAAGAGAAGAGCAGCTGGTGTTCCTATGAAAGAAACTGACAAAGCAGAAAAGGTAATTATGAGAAGACTAAGACCTAGATTTATAGAACACCATACTAAACAGTTAGGAGACGATAGGGAAGCTGTAGAAAGTGCGGCTAGAATTGTATTTAATAATTTAAGAAAGCGTAAAACACCAATAGACGTTGGAACTGCTGACCCTAAAATGTTAGAAAAGTTAGTTGAAAAAAGACTTCAAAGAAATTTTAGTCCAGCACCTAAATCCTTTTTTGGTTAAATATTTTCTAAACTTATAGTATAATGCCCTCACACTATGGAAACGGTAATTCCAAAGCGAAACCCAAAGCCAAAATGGCCGCGAAACCTAAAATGGGGAAAGCGAAGAAACCAGACTTTTTAGATATGGATAAAGACGGAGATAAGAAAGAACCTATGAAAAAGGCTGTTAAGGAAGCTAAAAAGAAACCAGCAGCTAAGAAAGCACCAGTAAAAAAGAAATCCGCTCCTAAAAAATCAGCAGTTGGAAAAGTTGGTGGAAGTCTAGCCAGAGCAAGAGAAACAAAAATGAGAACGTCAAATCCTTCTATGACTTACGCATAAAATCTTAGATTTTATATTTTGTTAGAATAGCACGGTCAACTTTGGCCGCGGCTCGCCCAAGAAGAGCGGACGCTAGGCGAGCCCTCGCCCACGCAGCCGAACTTGTGTTTGGTCTACTACCAGCACTATAGTACGCTCCTCTACCTTTAGAAAGTATTTGCTTTATACCTTCTCTTTTCAATAGATTTTTACTGATAAAATTATCGTCAGTAATCTTTTTACCGTACTTTTTTTCAAATGCTACTACGTGCTTAGAACGCTTACTGTCTGGAGCGGATTTCAGTTTAGGTCTATCTTTACCTTCTCTGATAGAGCGTACTTGTTTTGCTTTATCTTCTTTAGTCAATCCTTTAGGTACATACTTTTTGGGTAAACCAGTTGCTTTATCTTTGGGCTGTTTTCGTAGTTTTTTATCCATATATTATATATAGAGAAAAATGCCAACATTTCAAGTAATGATAGGAAACCAAGGTGTTGAAGATTTTGAAGCTCCTAACAAAGCCGCAGCTTACAAAAAAGCGGTACAGAAACACTGTAAGGAAGGAGACGTTAATTTTATGAAAATGACAGAAGGAGTAATAACAAAAGAAATCCTACCCACATTCAAGAGTTTTGAATTTGAGTTAGTCGGTGAAGTAGCTGCTACACTTGTTTATTTATATATAGGAGCAAAAGATAAAGATATTCAAGGAAGGGTGTATAACGAACCAGACGGAAGTTTTAACGACGCTGGTGAAGATATGATTGATAAATTTTTATCAAAATTTACTACACTTGACGCGGCCTTAGAAGGATTTTTTCCTCAGAAAAATCCGACTAAACAGATAACAAGATTTAAGAAGAATTTATTTACTATGTTGCGTAGTGCTGTTTTCTATTTGAGATTTTTAAATGAACCACAAGTTCTCTTCTGTAAGAAAGAAGAAGTAGTTGAGGGAGTAGTACAAATGTTAGTGGCAGAGGACGGCGGTGGTGCTATGGAAGAGGGTGGTGGTAGTATTTGGGCTCTTCAGAGTAATACAGAAAGACTTAAAGAAATAAATAATAGTATTCTACCAATTCTTACCTATGATAGGAAAAAGATTGCGGCCGACGAAGTGTATAAAGAAAAATTTTTAAATTTTTATCAACCTATGGCATACCAAGCTGGATTTACAAAGTCAGAAGAAGCAAAAAAAAGATATGATACTATTGAAAAATCTAGAGGTAAAGAACTTCCTAAAGCGGAAGGTAAAGAAAGACAAGCGGAAGAGCCCAAAACGCAAGGGGAAGGACTTAGTCAAGAGAAACTTGCCGACGAAATATACGATATGCTTAGTACTTATACAGATAGTGAACTGAGAAGAATTGGAGATTTAGCATTTCAATATCTAAATGAAGTACATAATTCTGACGTTTTAAGTGAAAGCATTTTTGCTTACCTAAAAATCCCAGAAGAAGATAGGGAAGACTTTAGAGCTTATCCAAGTGGAACTGTTGGCACAGACGAAAGTCCTTTATATGAATATAACAAATTTTTGGAAGGCAGAATTTTACGATATGCTGGTGAAACTGCTGTACTAGGAGGTATTGTATCTGAAGAAGGAGACGAAGTAGATTTTAAAGACCCAGAGGACGTAGAAGTAGAATTTCTGGAACATTTAATAGATTTGAACCGAATTTCTTTTACTTTAGGAAAATTATACCAAGATAAAGAATTTGACGAAAAACAATTGACACAATTGAAAAAGTTAAATTCTGAAAAATTTGAAAAGGTAAATAATTTAGAAGATAGAGTTTTTGAATTGGAAACAGAATTGGTTGAGGCAATCAATGAAACAACTGAAGAGGTAGAGGTTCAAGAAGAACCTAAGAGTGATTTTGCCGACGTTTCTAAACTATTACAAGAAATCGCTGACTTGACTGAAGCACGAGAAAAAGAAAGGGGTGAAATAGCGAAGGTAAAAAAGTTAGAAATACAAATACAAAAATTAAATAGAATGTTGGATAATGCTATTGACGAAAGAGAAGAATTTGCTTTGACTGCTAGAGAGTTAGAAGTACAATTAGAAGAAGCTAGAGAAACTCAAGGTCCAACTGAAGCTGAAACTGGAGACCTAGAAGAAGATTATGACATTCTTGAAAGTATTCTCGGTTCACTAGACGTTAATGTTAGAAAATTACTCGCGGCTGTCAAAAATTATGACGATTTAGACGACTTCTTTGAAAGTAGAGAATATATAAATATAGTACTAAACCCAGCACTTGGAGAAATTCAAACTAAAGAAGGTGTCGGCGAAGACGAAGAAACCACCGACGAAGACGACGATTAGGCTTTTCCTAAAAGGGCTGAGGGGTCAATAGCGGCTCCTTCCGCTCCAGTTGGTGCTTTTGCTTTTTCGTCTTGAGCGTCTGGTGGTTTATCACCTAATCCGTGGAAAAGTGAGTAAAGTCCCATACCAACTGCGGCTAGTTCGCCTACAACTGGTACAGCGTCTAAAGCTGTCATAGCTCCAGCTTCTAATCCTTCAGAACCAATACTACTAACAGCTCCCTTAATTACGTCTCCTACACCTTTCTTGGCTACTTGACTTCCTATATTTTCTGTTAAATCACCTCCGAGGTCGTCCGCTCCCTCAGAGGCTAGTTGTCCCCCACTTGAAGAATTAACTGGTTCTCCAGCTCTAGGAGCTCCTAATCTATCAGCGTCAGTTAAAGGGGCACTACTGTTTTCACCTGCTGGTGCTTCCGCTTGTGTTCCAGTAGGGTGGCTTGCTTGTGCTGACCTTTGGACTTCAAGTTCTCTTGGGGTTGGCCCAGTTGCGGCTACACTTCCGTCCGCTTGAACTTGATTAAGTGGCATATCCCTTAATTCTTCTGGGTCAAAATCTCTTACAGTTGCTCCGCTAGTTGCTTGTGGGTTATCAAGAGCTGGTCTATAACTACTGTTATTCACGGCGTTTCTATTTGCGGCTGCGGCCTCGGCGGCTGGGTCTGACGCTTCAGTAGTTTCTGGAGCATTAGCTGTTGGAGTGGAGGGAGCGGTAGAAGAAGGAGGGTTGAGAGAAGTTCCAGCTCTTGCTTTTTGTAAACCTTTGTAAACTTTCCTACCCATATGGAAGGCAGAACTGAGTGTAGATATAGCACCTACACCAGCGTTATAGTGTTCTTGAATTTCATTATACTTGTCCGCTAGTGATTGTGCTTTCTGACTTGCGGCTACATTTGTCAATTCTTCGTTGGAAGTAATATGATTACCTAACTGGTTGGCGTGTTCTTGGAGTAAAGACATATAGGACATATTTAGTTATATAATAATATAAGATAAATATATTTAATAGAAAATAAAATCACTTGTACGCTGGAACTGCTCCTACACGATAAGAGCGTAAGTTTATTTTGTACTCAGCTGGGGCACTCGGTGGGCTCGCGTTGAAATGGGCGTAATCTGTCTTTTCGGCCTCGGCCACCTTTTGCTCTACCTTTTTTTCGGCGTCTCTCTTTGCTTTCTTGGCCGCCCTCGCTTTTGCTAGGCTCTCCAACCTTCTTTGCTTCCGCTGTAATAATTCTGCTTCCGTCGGTGTCTTTCTCTTCTTCACGCTCTTCGGTGGCATTTTTGTCTGATATATTATCGTTAGATTTTTCTTTTTTACTCCAAACAAGCTCGTCAAAGTTTCTATACATTTCCATATTGGGTACATTCATATATGTAAAGTCAAATTCTTCTTTTCTAGTCTTGTTGAATAATTCCATAAAGTTCTTTCTATCTCCCCCCATAAATGAATAATCGTCAGCAATCTTTTTCAATTCACTATCTGGTAGTTCTCCTAAGATAAAAAAACCTTGTATCTGATTTCTCAAAGTACTTGTAAGAAATTTGTAGTACTGAAGAGCTAATCCTACGCTGAGGCGTCCTTCTGTTTCTAACACTTTAGACCCAATATGTCTATACCTAGTAATCATAGAAGTAAAGGCGTCCTTTCCAAATCTGTTTTGTCTAATACCTTTCTCACTCATAGCGTCGTCAATCAATAGTAAATATCTTCTATCTTCCTTATCCATTTCAATCATATCTAAAATTTCCCTAAGTAGTTCTTCTGAATATTCGTCAAAGAAAAAGTCAAACTCTTCTAACATATTTTTCTGTTGTACGTCATTCTTAGCACTCTCACTAATCAATATTCTAACGTCAAAGTGTCCTCCATAAAATCGTTTCTTAGATAAATACATATTCTGTAATAGTACTGACTTACCACTCCTAATACGCCCTAAAAATACGTTGAAGTGTGGGGTGGAAGGTAAGGGGTAAAATGATTTGTCCTCTCCTAATTTATCTTCTTCTATCTTGATAGGATAAATTTTGAGGTCTGGGTTCTCTTCTCTTTCGCTTTTGACTTTCGGTAAATCAATCTCTTCGTCGCTAAACTCATAGTCAGACATATCTAGAATAATAGTAGAAAAATTTTTCTTGATATATATTATCAATCAAATGCCGATAGAAACGGTAGTTTGTCCTCCAGTTTATTCCACCCCAAAAATTGAAGCAGCTAAAAGAAACAGACAAGACGTAAATGCTATTGTAAATTCAAAGTACTTTCTGAGAATACCTACCGAAGAAGATAGGTGGACTGAAGAAGAAATAGAAATGAGAACACAAAGAATAGATACAGAAAGACGGTGGTGTAGATTTGGTGTACGGTGTGAAAGACTTCAATGTTCCTATCGTCATAGTATCACAAGAAAAAAGATTTGTAAAGACTTTCGCTGGTGTGTTGACCCAGATTGTAAACTAATTCACCCCACTCAAAAGTTTATTGATTACTTAGATTATACGCCAAGAGATATCCTATCAGAGCAGGGATTTTTCTGGAACAACACGCTTGAATAAATCATTCAATTTTTTCTTTAGTCTATTGTCGTCGGCAATATCTTCGTCGTCAATCTCTTCTAATAATTCAGAAAGTTCGTCAAACTCTTTTACAGTTTTCATATTCTCAAGTACTTTCATTTTCATAGAGTTAAATTTATTTCTCTTCTCTACTCTGTTTATTGTTTCTCGTTGCTCTAATCTCGCTCTTATCTTTGCTAATGGTTTAGGTAGTTGTTTCTTCGGAGGTGTGTCGGTCATTTCTACTGGTTGTGCCCTCTCTGCTTCCAATTCTTTTTTCAATTCTTCTCGCATTCTTTGTTTACGCTTTTCCTTCATTTTCTCTCGCCCTTTTCTCAATCCTTCAATCTGACCTTCAGTCAATTTGTACTTCCTCTTCGGTTTCTCTTTTGGTTCTTTGATAAAGATTTCTTCTACCTCTTCAGCTGTCTTCTCAGCAATTCCTTCCTCGGTGTCGCTACGGTCAGAACTAATGTCAACAATCTCTTTGGGTTCAATTTCCATTTCCATTGATAAATTATATTTATATAATTTTCTTAGAAAATTTTTCAATTTATAAATCGTTCAGAAAGTAAAAATAGGTAAGGTAATAGGTAAGTTTTTGAGACCATAAATATGGTCTCTTATTTTACAAAATGTACGGTTTTTCCTAATTTACCTCCATATAAAAATTACGGAAAAACTTACCTATTTTAGAAAAAAAACTTTCCCAAATGAAAAATGATTTTTGACAGAGCCGAGCAAAAATTGATTTTAGTTCGGAGAACTTTTTCTCAAAAAAAGGGGTAATATAGGTAAGTTTTTTTATGGAGGTAAAATAGTAAATAATAAATAGAAATAGAAATATGAGACCATAATTATGGTGTCAAAAACTTACCTATTACCTTACCTATTTTTAGTCCCTTTTTTTCAGTAGATATTAGAAACTTTCTGAACGATTTACAATTCACTATCCTCGCTCTCGCTGAGTACTTCGGCGGATTGAATATCTGCTTCGTCCATTTCAATAAGATTTTTACTGATAAGATAATTCTTCCATTTACCTAGGTTGATAAAGAGTGTTCTCTTTTTAGTTTTCAGATATACATTATGTACTTGGTCTTTAGTCTCGCAAATTTTATTCGGTAGTTTTACTAGCTCGTCTATGAAGTCCTTCGCTTGTGTGAATGTCTCGTTGTTGTTTCTACACCAGTCCTTGTAATGACCGAAGAGTGTATTGACAAAGATATAGGAGTAATTATCTTTGTAGTGCTTGAGTTCGTTCTCGTAGTTGAAGATAGTCTTTAGGAATGCTAGAGGGGGTACAAGGCAGTTTCGCTTCGCTCTCTTGAGGAAAGGAGTTTCTATAGTCTTGGAGAAGTCAAAGTGGCGGACGTCGCGTTCCATTAGTTCTCGGTAGAAGAGTACCATACCGCCTTGACACTCACGCAGAGCTCGCCGAATGTCGCACCAGTGAGGGTCTTCTCTACTTCGTTTTCGTTCTACACACTCAAACAACTGGAAGCGTCGGCTCTCAATATCAATTTGTACTCCGTCGTTGTTAGTCGTGAAGATAAAGTTTACATACAGTCTTACATTAGAGTTGACACTTTTGTACTTCTTACGGATATTACTAGTGTCATTAGTAATCTTTGCTTTCAGTTCTTCGTAGAACTTCTGCGTGGATTTCTTATCGCCTTCGTCAAGGTTGATAAGAATTTTCTTATCAAATAGGTCGTTGAAACCGCCGAACAAATCACGCTCTGGATTGTCTGACTGATTGTAGTACTCGTTGCCGACCATTCTGCTGAGTAGATAAGTGAAGTCATTCTTACCTACACCTTTAGCAATAGACTTGATTACAATCGCTGTCTGAGGTTTGTTCTCTGGGTCTTGAAGGATAGCTGCCAACCAGTTCATTAGGTATTCATAACACGCGTGTTTTGTAATGTCGCCGTTGTTAGTCAAGTACCGAATGTGTTCTTTTATGAGCTCGCAGTCGTGGCGGTCTTGCTCGGTGAAGTCTATGTGTTCGTTATTGTAGCGTTGATTTAGTTGCTCTATGTCAAACCCCATAAAGGAGTTGAACTGAGTTGGAGGCAACGCTTTATTAGTAGGACGGAATACAATTTCGTCATACGCTCTCATAGCAGGGTCGTTGAACCAGTTGGATAGGAAGTTTGTCTCTTGTTTACTACCAGTCATACAGTTCCCACGCCAGTCGTTTAGGTTCTCATACGAGACTTTCATACTGTCCTTAGTAAATGGGATAAGTTGCTTATTGTCTGTAATCTTGTAGTAATGACTGTCGTTGATACACTTGAAGTGTTTCAGTTCAAACTCTTCCTTGATAGCGGTGTACTCGGCGACTTGCTCTGGGTCGCTTCCATAGTTCTTAGCGTCATAGACTTCTTGTGGAAGTTCTAGAATGTCCTTGAACTCCTTGAAGTGGAAGGTCATAGGGATAGGGTGAATGTCGCCAGTCAGAGCTCGGTACTTCTTGTTAATCTCTGCTACGATTTCTTGGGGTGATTTAGTTGGGTGTTTCTCTATGAAGACACCGTCATTCATAGTAGCACCGTAGGAATAACCAAGGTTAGTGATTACTTGAAGAACATTTTCTAAAGCTTCACGCTCAAACATAGTTGTAATATTACAAAGAAATTGGCCTGAGATATTATGCTTAGACTTTTTTTTAATCTCGTTGTCAGCTATTATGTTAGTGTGAAGTTTATTCATATCCTTATTACCCATAGTCGTAAGGCGTAGGAAAAGGTCTTTCGCTTCTGTGGAAATGTCCTTCAGAGGTGGGTAGTTCCAATTCGTAATATCGCCACCGAACAGAGCTGAGATATACGCTTTCTTCGCTAGTTCCCTAGTTGTCTTGGTCTTCTCTCGCATAGCGTCAAGGGTACTCTCGCGATTGGCGGTGTACCCCATAATCGCTGGAAAGTGCTTCGCCCACTTGTTTACTACAATAACACAAGCAATCGCGGTGAAACTGGCGTTCTCCATATCGCAGTCAAAATAGTACTGCTTAGCTAGGACATTTCTGATAGGTCTCGCAAGTCCAGCAAGACTAGTCTTGGGGAAGCGTCGTCCCTTGTTAAGAGCTCCCTTCTTGTTGGTCCAAGAGGTCGCAAAGTTATTGTTCCCCTTTATCTTCTTGTTGATACGGTCAAGACACGCGTGGCTGCCGTCGTCCACGCCGTACTTCTGAGGACACCGTACCAAAGCATTTACTACAAATCGGTTCGCTTTTTCATATTTACTTTCGCTCATTCTTTTAATAATTCAGTAATTTATTTTTTGAAATCAATTTATCAAAAACCGAAAAATCGGATTTACTTAAACGACCGAACAAATGTATTTCGTTCAGCAAATCCTAAGATTATGGAGCATAAAATTATGGGAAAAGAAGTAAACAAATATGTTTACCACTACAAGGTTAGATTTAATGACGAAAACGGTGTGGAGCAAGAGAAGCGTTTTCTCACAGCCAAGGATATACAAAAAGAATTCAATATTGGTAAGACTACATTATACAACTACAAGAAAGGGAAATATAAAGAACACCGAGGAAATCCTAGTATCCTAGAAGTAATGAAGCTAGACCCACCAGAGAGGGTAAATATTACAGTACTATTTTTTGATTGAGGAAGCGTAGCGTGAGAAATCACTATACCATTTCTTTCCATTTACAACTACTCCCTTTCTATCAGCATTACACTGATAGCAACGGACAAAGGGATTTGGTTTTCCGTCCTTCATTATCTTAGGCATTTTCTTTTTACAAGTTAGACACTTTTTGGGATTACGACAATCTTTACAAAGATTATCTTTTCTATTTTGGTGGGGTTCACCACATTCCTCGCAAGTCCTACCAGCATTAGGACACTCTCGCTTGATACACTCATTACCCATTGCTATGATAATAGGCATACCGTCGCGTGGTGCTAAGGGTTCTAGTCCTTCGGATATGTTTTTGTCGTACAACTTTTTATTATATACGAAACATTGTTCTACTATCTTAGTAGTACAATAGCAGTGATAATTATGTTGACTACCACCAACGTCCCATTCGCTAGAAGGTGGTTCTCCAAACACTACCATATAATAGTTTCTGTGGCGTCCTTGTTTATTCCCACCACAATAGATATAATTTTCACGGAAGAATTTACGAGTGATACCGTACTTGTCCCATAGAGCGTCAAAGAAAATCTTCTCTTTTTTTGTGTAATCATAATTATTCATAACTAGCTGTAATAAATAGCTAATTAAATTTTAAATAAAAAAAAATCAATTTATAAAATGAGAATGTCTCAAAAACTCATTCTATAAATCTGCTACAATCATTTCTTCTACTGTGTCGCTGAGGTCAGTACGTAATACCTCAATCAACTTTTTTATCATAACCACACTTTCTAGGTTGCTTTCCAAACTATGTAGTGTGTTGTCTATTATCTTGACTACACCGTAGCTCTCGGCAACTATCTTGCCTAGAATTTTACAGTTAGTCCTAAGTGCTATAAGGGCTTTGTCTTTCTCACCCATAACTGATTTGAATTCGTCGCAGAGTTCAAGATATTTTTGTTCTGTAATATTATTCATAAATAATCTAATAATCTAATCTTATAATATATATAATGACGTCTACCTCGCCTATCACACAAGTTATCCCCTCCTTAACAATGAAACATAATATTTCTGCCTCTGGTGTAATTATGACGGCAAGCGTACAAGTAGCGGAGTTCGCTTTGTTCGCAGTTTCATTAAAATCTAAAACTGATATTACAATCAAAGTCTTCCAACAACATAGACAGAGGGCTGGAGCTAGCCCTGCTACAGAAGACCTTGTCTACGAGCAGAGCGTGTCTTCAGATACGACATTCTACAAACGATTTACCATAAAAGGAAATTTCGCTCAAATCCAGATTACAAATAATGACGCTGTGAATGACGGCCGAGTAGTAATGAATACTGTTGGACTTAAAAACCCTAACTTTGAGGCACAAACTTTCCTAAACTCCACGATAGATATAAATGCTAATTGTGCTTTAAGTAGAAACGCAAATGACTTTAACCTAGACCTAGTTAGAGGAATTCACCAAGATTTCAAAAAAATCAATATATTAGGAATAAGTGATAAACACCAGCAAGAGACTTTAGGATTAGACGCTATGTCGTACTTTCCAGCAAGTCCAGAAACACTCTATGTAGTCTCAAGTTCTAATGACGACGGAATAGGCGGAGTAGGTGCTAGGGACGTAATAATGGAATATGTTGACGGAAATGGGGTACAACAAACTTACACCATTATCTTACAAGGAACACAAGCGTTAGACTTAGGAATTACTGGGGTCGCCGTAAACTCGCTCAAGGTTTCTAATGCTGGAGGACAAGCAGCTAATCAAGGTACTATATCAATTTATACTAATAATATCGCAAGTCAACTTCTCGGTCGCATTCTACCCCAGCAGAATGTATCACGCTTTGCTAGGTATAGAGTTCCAACACTAAATCATTTAGTGGTTAACGATATTAACATTAGTGGTTTCTCAGTTGGTACAACTCTTGAAATAATTGAAAGAGCCGCTGGAATAGATTACATTATAGGAACATTCCAAATCAATACGGCAAATCAACAAATAATTTATCGTCTAGATACAAAGGTAAATGGGGCAAGTTCATTATATGTTCGCCAAACACCTATAGCTACAACTGGGGCAACTTCACTCATAAATATAAATATAAACGGAATGTTGTGTCCTGCTGTAAATAATTTCTAATACTATTTTATCTAAATATGTCGGGCCACCTTATTCTCGGAAAGGATACTGCCAACAATAAATATGTACCTATTAGTGTAGATAGTAGCGGACACTTGGATATTGACGTTCAAGTAGCAGATTTGGTTATGAAAGCAAATGACGGAAACGACGGTGCTGGTACTGACCGTACCGTAAAGTGTTCGTCAACTGGTGAATTGATTACTCAGACTACTATGTCAGCGGGCCACGGTCTCGCAACTGAGGCAAAACAAGATACCACCATTTCTACCCTCGGAGATACTAATTCAAAGATTGACGCTATGAGAGGGTCTAGTGATTTAGGAGTAATCAACACTTCACTAGGAACGGTAAACAGTTCAATCGGTGATACTAATTCAAAGATTGACGCTATGAGAGGGTCTAGTGATTTAGGAGTAATCAACACTTCACTAGGAACAGTAAACTCAACTCTCGGAGATACTAATTCAAAGATTGACGCTATGAGAGGTACTAGTGATTTAGGAGCAATCAATACTAATCTCACAAACATAGAAGCTCACCAAGGGAATATAGAAAATAATTTATCCAGTATTCAAAGCACCGTCTCTTCTAACAAACTTCAAGTTGACGTAATTTCAAATGCTGATACAACTAAGGCAACTAGTACTAACCAATCCACTATGATTACTTCACTCGCTTCACTCGCTGGTTGTGTAAGTGGTACTGAACTCCAAGTAGATATTGTAAGTGGAGGCGGTGGCGGTGGTGGCGGAGACGCCTCAGCCGCAAATCAGACTACTATGATAAACCACCTATCAGAAATAGAAGGTGCTGTAGAAACAATTGAAACTTGTGTAAGTGGTACTGAACTTCAAGTAGACGTTATTACTTCAGCATTACCAAGTGGGGCGGCTACAGCTGCCAACCAAACAACTGGTAATACCAGTCTAGCAAGTATTGACGGAAAAGTAGCAACACAAACAACCCTAGCAAGTATTGACGGTAAGGTAGCAACCGAAACTACTCTCGCAGCCGCCGAAGCACACTTAGGTACTATTGATACTTCTACCGCTTCAGTCGCTGGTTGTGTTAGTGGTTCAGAACTTCAAGTAGATATTGTCTCTTCAGCATTACCAAGTGGGGCAGCCACCGAAGCTACTCTCTCGGCCGCCGAAGTTCACCTAGGAAACATAGACACACAAACCAGTTCAATCCAGTCAAATGTCTCAACTAGTTCTAACCAAACT
>Ga0208159_1000474_pt1 | contig 16194 bp, 30 predicted proteins | sample 9_EtaG_FD_184082 | JGI IMG/M metagenome (GOLD analysis project Ga0208159, IMG submission 184082) | Marine viral communities from the Subarctic Pacific Ocean - 9_ETSP_OMZ_AT15188 metaG (SPAdes) (version 2) | ecosystem: Environmental > Aquatic > Marine > Oceanic | place: Pacific Ocean | collected... | reverse complement strand
ATTATTTGGTATTAACGAAGAAGAGTTCTGTAATGTATTTAACGGTACGAGTTCTGGAAGAGTCGATAAGAGGCCAAAGTTTGATAAAGCAGGATTAAGTCACCTACTTCAATCTGGTATTGGTTTCAATTATCATATCATACATAAATTAAGTGGCAAGATATTGTCAAAAGAAATGACTCAGAGTGCTATGAAAACTGCAGCTGCAGTTATAGCCCCCGTTGTTTATTATGGAGGAAAAGGTGGCAAAGGTAAACGCATAGATATAGAAATGCAATCCTCAACATACGTTTTTAAATTAAACTTAAGAGATACACAAGGCGGGGATGGTTATCCTACTCGTCTAATGTGTGATTTTAAATATAAATAATGATTTACTTTCTTCTTTAAATGGAATATAATATACATATGGAAAATTTTAGCTCATATATAACAGAACAAAAAAATACTCATATGACTCATATAGAGGATAAAGTACTTTACGGTGGTGTAAACGGAACAAGGGAAGCTATTAATGCTTTACGAGAATTAAGAAACATGCTGAAAGGATCTCATGATGGTAGTGTATCTGTCAAGTGGGATGGCGCTCCTGCTATCTTTGCTGGTATTGATCCATCTGATGGAAAGTTTTTTGTCGCTAAGAAAGGAATCTTTAATAAGAATCCAAAAGTATATAAAACTGCCAGCGATGTGGATGCTGATACTTCTGGCGATCTTGCTGATAAGCTTAACATAGCTTTGCGAGAACTTCCTGCTTTAGGTATTAAAGGTGTCGTACAAGGTGACTTCTTATATGGACCAGGCGATATAACAACTAAAAAGATAGATGGTGAATCTTATATTACGTTTCATCCTAATACTATTGTATATGCTGTGCCAAGTAATTCAGCCGCAGCTGCTGAGATTAAGAAATCTAAAATAGGAATTGTTTGGCATACCACATATACAGGTAAAACATTTGAAACCATGAAAGCTTCATATGGTGTAAATGTTTCTAAATTAAATAAGTCTAAAGGTGTTTGGTCGCAAGATGCAATGCTTAGAGATATGACAAATGTTACTATGAATAAAAAAGATACGGAGAAAGTGAATGAATATCTATCGCAAGCTGGTAAACTCTTTAACCAAATCGCAGGATCCACACTTAGGACGCTCGAGAAATCGGACGAGTTACCGCGCCTCATTGAGCAATTCAATAATAAGTATGTCAGAAAGGGACAAGTCCCTGGAGATTCAAGAGGACATGCCGATAAACTCATTAGGTGGATACGACTTAAGTACGCAAAAGAAATTGCTAAGAGAAAATCTGAAAGAGGAAAAGCAACTCAGCGACAAAAATTAGATAATATTTTATCATTCTTTAGTGAAAAAAATAAAAAATCTCTCATAAATATGTTTGAATTGCAAAAAGTTATAGTTCTTGCAAAATTAAAACTTATAAATACTCTTAACAAACTTGCTAAAGTTAAAACTTTTGTTAAGACTCGTAATGGATATAAGGTAACCGGAGAAGAAGGTTACGTTGCTATTGATAAACTTGGTGGTGACGCGGTAAAGATTGTTGACAGGATGGAATTCTCCTACAACAACTTTTCGCCTGATATATTAAAGGGATGGGATAAACCGGGAAGAAACTAATGGTTAAGAAATTAAGCTTTAAAGACTACTTGGCTGTGGACTATGCTCCAGGCATGCCAGAACTAATTAAATATAATTATAAAAAGCGTAAGTATGATTACGCATCAACAAATCCCCCTCGATCAGACGAAGATGTAGATGAAGCTCTTACTATGCAGCAGCGTAGAGCTCGCGCTCGTTTGCTTAAGCGCTATAAGTCACGTATCAAGATGGGGCGTGAACGAGCCAAGCGCAGGTTTGCATCCCCAGAAAAATTAAAGAGTAGAGCACGTAAAGCTGCTCGTATGTTAGTGTTTAAGAAGATCTCAAAAGATATTCCAAAAGGTGACTTAACTTTTGCACGTCGGCAAGAGATTGAAAAGCGTCTTGAAAAACCAGCTATGAAGAAAAAGATAGATAGACTTGCTAAGAAGCTTTTACCAAAGACTCGTAAAGCTGAGATGGAAAAGAAACGTGGGAGCAAGTCTACATAATGATTAATTCATTTAGCAAATTTTTAGTTGAAGAAGAAAGAGTCGTTTATTTTACTTTTGGTAGAATGAATCCTCCTACTATTGGTCATGGCAAATTGCTAGATAAACTTGCAGCGGCCGCTGGTAGAAATCCTTATCGTGTATTCTTATCGCAATCAAATGATGAAAAAGAAAATCCTTTAGCATATAAAGATAAAGTTAAATACGTTCGTAAAATGTTTCCAAAACATGGTCGACAGGTTATGATAAACAGAAAGGTCATAACACCTTTCCATGCTCTATCTGCATTATATGATGAAGGCTTTCGTAAAGTTGTGATGGTTGCTGGATCTGATCGTGTAAAAGAATATGATCTAAGACTCAATAAGTATAATGGTAAAAAAGGTGGCCATGGATTCTTTAACTTCGATGGTGGCGTGAAGTTAGTATCAGCAGGCCAAAGAGATCCTGATGCCAAAGGTGCAGAAGGTGCATCTGGTACAAAGCAACGTGGTCATGCTTCTGACAATGACTTTACACAGTTTGCTCAAGGTTTACCAAAGGCAATGAGCAATACCGATGCTAAACGTTTGTTTAATGACGTACGTAAAGGTATGGGTTTAAAAGAAAAAAGAGAATTCAAGAATCATGTTCAATTAGAATCTGTTTCAGATATAAGAGAAGCATATATCCGTGATGACTTATTTGAACTTGGTGAAGAAGTTGTTATTAATGATAAAGGTATTGTTGGTAAGATACATCACCTAGGCTCAAATTATTTAATCGTAGAAACAAAAACTGAAAAGCTAAGATGCTGGTTAGATCAAGTGTCAAAGCTCGAAGAAGATAACACTAAGAGCATGTACAAAGATTATCCTGATGAAGGTACACCCGAAGCAGCAAAAAAGTGGAAAGATGCTACACCTGGACAAAATGAAAGTTTATGGGCAAATATCAGAGCACGTCGGGCCTCAGGAAAACGGAAGTTAAAACCAGGGGACAAGAATTACCCCAAAACTCTAAACATCGAAGACAACGAACGTAAAAAAGGTTCACCTCAAGATTCTGATATTAAAGGTAGACCTGGTACACAGCCAAAGGCATATCATTCTGGATTGTCAAAGGCGCAAAAAGTTTCAAGAGATCGTCAATTTAAGAGACAATCTAAAATGGATGATGATAATCCAGCTGCATATAAACCAGCTGCAGGTGATAAGAGTGCAAAAACTAAACCTTCAAAGCATACGAAAAAGTTTAAGCAAATGTTCGGTGAAAAAGATAGCAAAGTAGATATTGCAAAAATGAAGATTGATCGAGAAAAAGCATCCGATGCTCGTAAACACGATAGAATGATGGACAGAGCTCGTACTGCAGATACAAAAATAAAGAACAGGGCAACAACATGATTACTTTTAAAGCTTACATAAACGAAAATGCTACAGCAGCATTAAAGAAAAAAGCAGATAAATCTGGTATGCCTATGGGTATACTTCGTAAAGTTTATAATCGAGGCGTAGCTGCATGGAGAACTGGTCATAGGCCTGGTACTACTCCACAACAATGGGGCTTAGCAAGAGTCAATTCATTTGTTACCAAATCATCTGGTACATGGGGAAAGGCAGACAAAGATCTAGCCGCGAAAGTAAGAGGATAGTAGATGCCACAGTCAGCAGATAAAAAACCTGAAAGATATGTTGGTCCAGACGGAAAGCAAAAAATTCGTATGGTACCAGTAGATAAAGAAGTTATCAAAGGAGAAGCGGCACCAAAGGTAGATCCGGCAAAGTTTGCTGCGCATATGGCTAAAAGTGAAAAGCCAAAGAAAATGTCTTCAACTCAAAAATCACTTGCTGACGTTCGTAAACGCGCAGAAGAAAAATACAGAATGCCAACTCAAGCTGAGAGAGATGCTGACAAAAAGAAAGACCGTAAAGCTCAAAGAGCTGCAGGAATCAAACGACCTAGCATGACACCAGGAAGCCTGCAAAGAAAACAGTACAGCGGTATGATGGGTAAACTTAAAAGAGAATCAACTGATGAATCTATAAATGAAATTTCTCGTAGCATGAAGCCAATGAGTAAAAGATTTGGTAAAGCTGTAGATGCTAAAAAGTTTGATACGTATAAGAAGCATGTTAAGAAGCATAATGTAGATGAACCTTCAGTTCGTTTTATTGATGATAATCCAAATCATCCTGAAGCAAAAAGAACCATGAAAGATAAACACATGGCTCAGGCAGTAAAGTTATATAAAGCTGCGCATAAAGAATCAGTACAAGAGTATCACCATGATCAGCCAAAGCAACCGGCGCAAAAGAAAAAACCAGTTGCTGAACTTTCAATGAGCATGAAAAATGTTTCAAAGACAGGCTTAAGTAAAAAAGCAACAGGTTCTGTTAACAAAGATAAGTTGAAAAAAGATTTAGAAAAATTAAAAAAGAATCTTGGCGAGAAACTAAAAGTTTCTGATGGTATGGGTTCTTGGATCAAAGACTTTCAAGGTTCAGATGCACCACAGTTTAAAGGTAAAGATAAAGAAGAACGAAGAGACATGGCAATAGCCGCTTATCTATCAGCAAAGCGTGGCGACAGATAATGAAAACATTTAAGCAGAATAGAGCCGATGAGATTGATCAGGTTTGTGAAGAATGTAATCTGTACGAAGATATGGAGATTACTGAAGCAGAGTATCAAGGTAAAAAAGTAAAGTTAAACGATCCTATTCGTACTTCTGAAAATCCTAATAAGAAGTTTAAAGTGTACACAATGGGTCCGAATGGTAAAGTTGTAGTTGTTCGCTTCGGCGATCCCAACATGGAGATTAAAAGAGATGATCCAGCTCGGAGAAAATCTTTTAGAGCAAGACATAACTGTGATAATCCAGGACCAAAGTATAAAGCAAGATACTGGTCTTGTTATCAGTGGCGCGGTGGAGCAAAGGTAGATAACTAATGCAGACATTTAAATCGTTTTCAGAAGGAATGGCAAGGAAAAGACTATTAAGAGTAGTCAACAAAGCGAGTGGTAGAACAGACGCAGATCGACAAAGAGATGCAGCTGCTGCCACAGCAAGACGAAAAGAAGCTGAAAAGGATCTTGCAAAGTTTAGAAAAACAAATGAAGGTAGCGGTAAACCAGAGTCATGGGAAGCGGGTTATAAACGTAGAGTTGTAAAGACTACCAAGCCAGAACATAAGGATAAAGGTTACAATTGGAGAATCAAAGGTAAAGATCGTCCTGAGATCTCAATTAAATTATATAAAGAAAAACCATCGCAAGCACAGTTTAATAAACAGATGAAGCGAGTCGCTGGCCACGAGTTTGGCGGGTAATAAATAGGTAATAAGATGTCAACCACAAACGCAAGATTAGACAACATCGAGAATAAACTCGATAAGCTAGCAGAAGCTATGGTGGCTATGGCGCGCGCCGAAGAAAAATTAGTAGGATTGAAAGAAGATCATGATCGAACTTATGAAAGACTTAATCGTTTTTCTCAAAAGTTAGATGAGATCGAGAGTAAAGTAGATGATAACGCACGAGTAGTGCATGTAATAAATAAACTATTCTGGATAGCAATGATTGCTGTTGCAGGAGCATACGCAGCCCAAGTTTGGATGTAAAGGAAACCAAAATGAAAACTAAAGACATAAAAAATGTTGCGGCAGCTTGGGCCGAGGTCCAAGAAAATCAAAAAGCAGCATTAGCAAAGAAGTTAGCGAAAGCATCAGCTTCATCAGAAAAAGGTAAAGCAGCGGTGACATTACCAAAACCACCTTTTAAAGTTCCTGGTAAGAACGAAGATCTTGATAAAGATGATACAAAAAGTGTCAAAAAAATTATCAAAGGACTAAAAGGAGCTGTTAAGGCTCATAGTAAGCAATACAAATCTTTGGAAAAAGATATAAAAGATTCTGTTACTAATGAAGCAATGGATCCTGTAGATAAAAAAGAATTAAAAGGTAAACACTCAGACCGCAAAGACAAAGACATCGATAACGATGGAGACGTTGATGCGAGTGATAGATTTTTACATAAGCGCAGGAAAGCAATTTCTAAATCAAAGAAAAAAGATAAAGAAGTTGTAGACACTAAGCCAGAACTAAAAGATAATAGTAAAGATACAGAAATGTCTGAGAAGCAAGAATCAAGACGACCAATCTTTAACCGCATCATGGAAAAAGCAGGAAATCGTGCTGACCATGTAAAAGGTGCAACTGATCCAGAAGCTATGGACTCTAAAGCATCAAAAGGTGAAAAGGATTTCGTCGCAAAACATGGTGGCTTAGGCGGAAATGATTCCGGTATAGATGGTGCTAAAGCAGCAGCTGATACAATAAAGAATGCAGCAGCTGGCGTAAAAGTAGGACCTGGTCGTACAAACGACAATAAAAGCGGAGATAAGAAACCAATTAAATCAACCGAAGCATAAAGGATAATATAATCATGGCTATAAGAGGACCTAAAGGCTCACATCCCACTGTAAGAGGATGGATCGACCCAAAGACGGGTGAATTGTTAAAATCTCAAAAGATTCCAGAATCATTCATTGCAGATTTTTTTGGAGATGGCAGTGCGGCTGCTTCACCTCCGCCTCCACCTGAACCTGTATCACATGTAATGTCTGACGATAAGTTAGAGATGTACGTAAATGCTGAAGATAATGAAGATTGCGGTTGTGAAAACGATCCTTGTACTTGCGATATGAATAAACGTGAACTTGAAGAATATGGTAGAACCGTAGGAATCGAGTTAGATCGTCGTAAAACAAAAGCAGGAATGCTAGAAGATTTAGAAGCTTTCATGAACGCCTAAATAGACCTGAATAGTCTAATTAGGTATTGAAAATGAAAATTGAGTTATCAGACGACAATCTGTTTATATACGCTGCAAAGAACTACTACAATCCAAAGTTTATTGACGCAGAAGAATTTACAGAAGATTTAAATAGATTCAAATATATAAAAAGATTATGTAATCGTTATATTGAAACAGGTACACTAGCAGAACGTTTAGTTTTAAATCACCTGATTGTTGTCTTTAATGTATTTGGTATTGAGGCTGCATTGAATATTTTAGAATTAAAACTTAATGACAAGCACTGGCCTATTGTGAAACCATTTTTAATATTTTTAAATTATATTCGCAATGATCAGTATACAAATATCGCTATGGATAAAACTGTAGTAGATGCACTAAGGAAAATTTAATGGGCATTATTAAAAGAGCCGGTGATTTAGTCTACACCTTTAGATTCCTTAAATTACTTGTGACAGATTTTAAGGATACTAAAGCGTTTGAGCTCGGCCTTATCGATCAAAAAGGTAAGAAACTTAAGAAACCAGTTTCCGCTGATGAAAGGGATGTTTACACACCTTTTCATAGACTCGTTTTCAATATAAAAAAATTAATACCAGCAGGTAAGATCGGATCTTATGCCTCAGCACTTTACTTGCTGAAAGACCACTATAATATAAAAGATGCAAAAATAGAACAAGGTTTGAAAGACTTAGGTTTAGACATCAGTGATATTATGGTGGAATCATCACAATGGTTTATTCTGGAAGATGGTAGGCTATCTCCAGGAACTTATAAAGTGAGACATGAAAAGCTATTGTGCAAAACATTGGATGAATATGTAAATCCTAAAGACGGTATTCGTGTAGGTGATGATGCTCATCCGGTTGGTGATGTATTTGGAATGAATATATATGAAGCGATTCATATAAAAACAAACCAAAAAGTATACGTAACAGTTGACGAGTTAATCTAATGAAAAAAGTAGAAGAAGAATCTCCAGCGACATCAATCGGTAACGCTTCGGTAGCATTGCCACCAACGGCTAGGTTTAAAACTACCAACGTAACGGATCGTCGTAGGCGAAAAGATAAACATCCAGTTCTTTTAAAACGATTTAGAAAACATATGGAAGATCAGAAAGATGCTTAGATTATATCTAATGCTATTCATAATCGGATCCTTGAGCGCCGCTGCTTATAGCGCGTATACATATTACATAACGACTCAAGAAACGATTCGTGTTTTAGCAGGCAATAATGCCAAACTTGAAATAGCAGTTGCAACAAGCGAAGAAGCCATGAATTCTTTAAAAGAGAATTATGCTGCTGTAATGGAAGAGAATAATAAAATTAATAAAGCATATGCGGACATCCGTAAACAGAATAGTAGGTTATCAAGTAAACTTGCTGACATGGACTTAGGTCTATTGGCAGTTGAAAAAACTGATAGCATTGAACGAGCGATTAACAGAGGAACTGTAAACGCTGGTCGGTGCTTTGAAATATTATCTGGAGCGGAACTAACAGAGGATGAAATGAATGCAATTGACGCGCAACAATTTAATAAAGAGTGTCCTTGGCTTTGGCCTGGTCCTAAGTCTGATGGGGTGCAGTCTAGCGGGACAGCCACCACGGGAAATAGCGGTTAGTGCTAAACCGGTAGAAAAACCACAACTTAATCTACCTCCAGTAGATGAACTCAATATGCGTCCAGTAGATTGGGTTATTATCACAGAAGAAAATTTAGAACAAAAACTCACAGAGCTTCGTGGCACTGGTCAACCTATTGCTATATTTGGACTTAGCGGCGAAGGTTACGAGAATCTTGGTTTAAATTTTAGTGATATACGTGCGATGGTTCAACAACAACAGGCTATTATCTTAGCTTATGAAAGTTACTATAAGCAAGCTGAAGATGCTCTTGACGGTGCGATGAAACCTGAGTGATACTCCATCCACCTTAAAGGATACCTTTAAATTATATACAGTTTTTCTAAAAAGTAAACCCCTAAAATAAATTTATTTTTTTATTTTTTTTCACTTTAGGGGTTTTCAAAATCCGAAAAGTAATATATAATACTACCAACAAAAAATGACTAACAAGATATAGCATGCTATTCGCGTGTTGTATTTTTTTTATACTGTTTTCTAGGAGAAAAATATGCTCAAACTTATCCCAAACAATCCAGACAGAAACACCCGTGCCATGATGTCTGATACTAAATTTTATGAAGGTTATAGTAGATGGGATGAAGATAACGAGCGGTACGAAACATGGGAGGAAGCAGTTACTCGTGTTATGGGTATGCATCGTACCTATTACAAAAAGAAAATGTCTCCTGAACTATCACAACTAATTGATGAAGCTGAATCCCTTTACAAATTAAAGTATGCTCTTGGTGCACAACGTGCTCTTCAGTTTGGTGGTGAGCAATTGCTCAAGAAACCTATGAAGATGTACAACTGTACTTCAACATATGCAGACCGCGCAGCATTCTTTGGTGAGCTATTTTATATTTTACTTTGTGGTGCAGGTGCTGGATTTTCTGTACAAAAACATCACGTTGAAAAGATGCCTAAGTTACAAGAACGTAAGAAGCAGGCAAAAGGATTTAACATAGAAGATTCAATCGAAGGTTGGGCAGATTCTCTTTCAGTTCTAATGTCTTCTTATTTTGTAGGTGGTGGTACTCATCCAGAATTTGAAGGCCGTAAGATTTACTTTGACTTATCAGCGATTCGTCCAAGAGGTGCTATGATTTCTGGTGGCTTTAAAGCACCAGGACCAGAACCATTACGTCGTACATTAGATAAGATTGAACATATGTTACAAGGCATAGTTCTATCAGGTCGTAATACATTAAAACCAATTGAAGTATATGATATTGCTATGCATGCTGCTGATGCAGTATTATCTGGTGGTGTTCGTCGTTCAGCAACAATTTGTTTGTTCTCACCTGATGACGGAGAAATGATGAAAGCAAAAACTGGTAACTGGTTCATTGATAATCCACAACGTGGTCGTTCAAACAACTCAGCTGTTATTGTTCGGAATGAAGTTACAAAGGAAGAGTTCTCCAATCTCATGACATCAATCAAAGAGTTCGGCGAACCAGGTTTTTATTTCGTTGAGGACAAAGACTTTACTACAAATCCTTGTGTTGAGATTGGGATGTATCCACAACTAAATGGCAAGTCAGGATGGCAGGGTTGTAACCTTACAGAAATCAACGGCGGTAAGTGTACAAACAAAGAAGAGTTTTTTAAAGCATGTCGTGCCGCAGCTATTCTTGGCACACTTCAAGCAGGTTATACTAAGTTTGAATATGTATCAAACACAACTCGTAAGATCTTCGAGCGTGAAGCATTACTGGGTGTTTCTATTACAGGATGGATGAATAATCCTGAAGTTCTTTTTGACGAAGAGATTCAGAGGCAAGGCGCAGAGATCGTAAAGCAGGTCAATAAAGATGTTGCTGAATTGATTGGCATTAATCAAGCAGCTCGTACCACCTGCGTTAAACCTTCTGGCAATGCCTCTGTGCTGTTGCAGACTGCCTCTGGCATTCACTCAGAACACTCACCGCGTTACCTACGACACGTGCAATTAAATAAGGAATCAGAAGTTTCACAACTAATTGCTGAGACAAATCCTTACATGGTAGAAGAATCGGTATGGTCTGCGGGTAGAACTGATTACGTTGTTGCATTTCCTGTTATCTCACCAGAAGGTTCACTATATCGTGAAGAATTGTATGGTACTAAGCTTTTAGAAAAAGTAAGCGCCGTACAAAATAACTGGGTAGAGTTTGGAACAAACGAAAAGCTATGTGCGCATCCTAAGTTACGCCATAATGTTTCGAATACTGTAACTGTCATGGATCACCAGTGGCGTGAAGTAGAAGACTATGTTTTTGAAAATCGTGGTGCATATGCTGGCATATCTTTCCTTGGTGGATCAGGTGATAAAGACTTTAATCAAGCACCTATGACAGAAGTCTTAACCGAAGAACAAATAGTAAGTAAATATGGCAAGGCTGCATTATTTGCTGCTGGCTTAATTGTAGATACACGCAAAGGATTCAACGATCTATGGGAAGCCACTTCTATAGCACAACTACCAGATGATAATCATGGAGAAATTTCTGATATTCGTGCAGAGTGGGTTCGTCGTTTTAAAAAGTTTGCGGATAATTATTTTATGAGCGATACAAAAGAAGCTGAGTATTGCTTGAAGGACGTGTTCCTTTTACACAAATGGACTAAGATTCAACAGAACCTTGCTCCTGTAGATTTTGCTTCTCAACTTGAAACTAAAAAATATGTAGATGTAGACACACTTGGTTCTGCAGCTTGCGTAGGAGGCGCCTGTGAAATTACTTTCTAATAAAATACCTGATTTTTGTATGAGTCATTGGCTCATAAGAATACCTTTGGCAATTGTGTTTTTACAACAAGGCTTTAGTAAATTACCCGTAACAGTAGAAGGCGCTGAAAGTTTTGACTTGCCTTATATTGTTTGGTGGTTCGCAGCATACGGTGAGATCGGTGCTGGTATAGGCTTACTTGTTGGTGGAGCTGTCATATGGAAAAGTCTAAAAGAATTTTATGATATTATAACTCGGTTTAGTGGTATTACAATTTGTAGTATTATGACAGGAGTTATATGGGTAGGCCAACCCGACAGTTTTATGGATGTTATTTTATATGACAATTTACATGTATTCTTATGGGTAGGCGGATTATTCTTTGCACTTAGAGGAAACCGAACATGAAATGGTTGATCATAGTGGTGTTTGCAACTGTTTCGGGTGACTTTTATATATTCACTAACCCGAAATTTGAAAGCAGACAAGAGTGCATGGATCAATTAAAAGATCCTGACCAAATATATAGAATGGTTATAAAGATTGGTCAAGAATATGGTAGACCAATGCCAGTAAAAGCAGTTAATTGTCTTAGTGAAAAAGAAATAGAAGACATTTTAGAAAAAACAAATTATAAAGAAACTGAAAAGGAAACAAATGTTTGAAGGGAAAACAAAACATGAGTATCGACGATATAGAACTGAAACACTATATTGAAAAACATAAGCAGCACGAAAAAGAACGAACAAGCACTAATGATAGAAATGAATACTGGAGAAACAAATGAATAATAAAGTTACGCCTATAGGATGGGGAAAAACTATTTTAGGTATCAAAGATGCTTGGAAAAGTATAATGACAGTTGAACATTCACCATTACGTAACTTACCACCACAACTTGGTTTAATGGTGTTCTTAATACTGTCAGTAATGTGGAGTGGTATCTTTGCTGCGATTATAAGCAATCCATACATATTTGGTTGGACTGCTGGTGCACATATTTTAATTGTATGTGGAATTTTTATTACTGCAATAGTTCATGATCAAGCTGAGAAAGCAGGCAATGTTTCACAAAACTATAATCTCCGTGGCTCAGGAGGAGAACACGAATGACATATGCTATTCTAAACAGAGGACAAGGATCTGTACATGAAATGTTTTTTGATACACTTGCAAAATTAGATAAATGGTTAGAAGACAATCCTAATTTTGAAAATTTAGGTGTAACAGAACACACTTTACCAACCAGACATGTAAGAGTTAATGTTGAATTTGCTGGATGGGGAAGCTAAATGGATAAAGAATATTGGACCGAGTGTGAAGTTTGCGATATGGAAACTTACGTCTTGTTAGAAGAAGGAGATGAAGTCCCGATGTTCTGTCCTATGTGTGGTGAAGAATCTCACTTTGAAGAAACTGTAGACGATGAATAAATAGCCTTATGTGGCATTATAATGGAAAAGAATTTGACGAGACTCCAGATGAGTACCAAGGATTCGTATATCAAATAACAGAAAAAGCAACTGATATGAAGTATATCGGTAAGAAGTTTTTCTGGAAACCAAAAGTTCTACCAAAAACTAAAAAAAGAAAACGTAGAGTCAGAACAAGAACTGAATCTGACTGGCGCCAGTATTTTGGATCTAGCAAAGAAGTGCAATTACTCGTAGAAGAGAATGGTGCTGATGCATTTCATCGTGAAATACTTATGTTATGTAAGACCAAAGGACAATGTTCTTATTATGAAATGAAATATCAACTTGAACTCGATGTGTTACTCAAACCAGAAGAGTACTATAATGCATTTGTTGGAGGAAAAATACATCGAAAGCATATTTTAGGTTTACAATCAGATGAAACTGTGGTAGAATAAACTTAATATGAATGGAGTTTGTAATGATTATTATTGATTATAATGGAATAGCTATTGGAAACATTGTTACTCAAAAGCTTGACATAGATGAAAACCTTATTAGACATATGATACTGAATAGTATTCGTATGTACCGTAAACGTTTTCATAAAGACTTTGGTGAAGTTGTTATCACCTCTGACGCAGGAAACAACTGGCGATACAAAGCATTTCCTAATTACAAAGCAGCTCGTAAAATTGGCCGTAAGAAATCAAGTATGGATTGGGACGAAGTATTTCGTATCACCAATCTAGTGTTTGAAGAACTTGGCGATCACTTCCCCTATAAAACATTAAAGATCGACGGATGTGAGGCTGATGATATTATTGGCCAGCTTTGTTACAATACACAAGAGTTTGGTCAATATGAAAAAGTTATGATTATATCTGCTGATAAAGATTTTGCACAATTGCAGAAATTTGACAATGTGTCACAGTATTCTCCTATGACAAAGAAATATATAAAAATAGAACATCCTAGGAAACAGTTAATGGAACTTATTCTAAGAGGCGATACATCTGATGGTGTACCTAATGTTTTGTCTGGTGACAATGTATTTGTAGAAGGTACACGTCAAACACCTCTTCGACAAAAGTTATTGGATCAATTAATAGAAAATCCTGAATCACAAGGACAAGAAATATATCGTAATTTTTTACGTAACAAAAAATTAATTGACCTGAATGAAACACCCGATGTTCTAAAAAGCGAAATTATAAATACATTTGAAAGCCAAGATACGCATGATAATAAAGGCAAGGTCTTTCCTTACCTAGTGGCTAAACGATGTAAAAGATTGATTGAAGATATTGAGGACTTTATCTAAATGGTTACTAAGACTAGAACTAAACACATTTATGAAGTAATTGAACTTGCTTCTAAAGCAAAAACAAAAAAGGATAAAATAAACGTCCTTCGTGAACACGAGTCTTGGGCTTTAAAAGACTTACTTCGTGGCGCATACGACGAGCTGGTCCAATGGACATTACCACCCGGCGATCCTCCGTATGAACCTGCCAAGGAAGAAACTGTACCTTCCACATTACACAATCAACACAAGAAGTTTAAATACTTCGTTAAAGGACTTGTGGGTGATCAGATGATGGGGTTTAAACGTGAACGTATGTTCATTGATATTCTTGAAGGTGTTCACCCAAAAGATGCTGAGCTTCTTATTCTTATGAAAGATAAGAAAGCATTAGCAAAAGGAATTACCAAGAAACTTGTAGAGGAGGCTTTTCCAAAACTTATCGTAAAATAATCATGTAAAATAAAACAATAGGAGATTGCATTGACTACTCAGTTTGATAGACTTAAACAAGATGTTATTGAATTAGAAAACTATATCACGAAGCTTCAACAGAAAGGCAAAATTGATTTAGCTACTAAAATAAGTCGAAAGAGAGAATATCTCAAAGACTTTATCACTGAGAAACAAGAAGCATTGCAATAGGAGGTAGACGGTCGGCTAGCACGACTAGTCGGCCGATTTACAGAAAGAATATTATGCCCTCATATACATTGAAAGATATTAAGACTCAAGACACCTGGGATGTAGTTTGTACTTGGGATGAATTACAAGATACATTAGACGCTATGCCAGATGTAATTCAAGTACTCAGCACGCCAAAGATTGTATCAGGAGTAGGAAGTACTTTGAGCAAAACAGATGATGGATGGAAAGAAGTTTTGAATAAAGTGAAATCCGGATCAGGCCGTGGCAACACAATAAAAACATAGTATGAGTAAACATAGGAAGAATAATTCCCTTACAGTTCGTATTGATGATCTATTGCAATATGATCCTATTACCGAAAATCAAAAGATTGCTTTTGAGGCGTGGGAAGACAACGATAATTTGGTCTTAGCTGGAACTGCAGGGACAGGTAAAACTTTTATAGCTCTTTATATGGCGTTAGAAGAACTCCTTGATCCTAAAGATTCTTTCTTTCGTCGTATTGTAATAATTAGATCTGTTGTACCAACAAGAGACATTGGCTTTCTTCCTGGTACTGTAGATGAAAAAAAGGATATGTACAATATTCCATACAAGAATATTTGTGCTGAACTCTTTGGTGATGTAGGAGCTTATAACAAACTCACAACAGCTCGACAAATTGACTTTGAATCTACATCGTTTATTCGTGGATCCACGTTTGATGATTCTATTATTATTGTTGATGAGATGCAGAACCTTACGTTCCATGAACTTGATACGGTTATTACACGAGTAGGACGTAACAGTAAGATTATATTTTGCGGTGATTATAAACAATCTGACTTTAAATTTCAAGATGAAAAAGATGGCATATTTAAGTTTATAGCTATCTTAGAACAAATGAAAAACTTTTCAGTTATACAGTTTGGTTGGGACGATATTGTAAGATCAGGAATGGTGAGAGATTATATTATGACAAAAGAAATGTTAGGATACGATTAATGATAACAATTTGGGCTGGACCAAGGTGCTCGTGGTGCGATAGAGCAAAGTCACTTGCAGAACAACATGAACTCAAATACGAATATATTCTAATTGATGGACCAGAAAAAATGCAAGAATTAAGTGAATTAGTTCCAGGAGCACGAACGGTTCCTCAAATATTTTGGAATGATAAACATATAGGCGGATACAACGAATTCGCTTCTGAAATTGAAAATACTCGCAACTTCGGACAGGAAAAAATCTAATGGCTAAGTTCAGTCGCTTTGATTCTCGTAATAAAAAACGTGGAAAACATAAGAAACAATCTATTCATAAAGATTTTAGAATAAAAAATTATATTAAAAACGAAAAAAACTATTTACATTCTTCTGAAAATATGGTAGAATACTACTATAATGAAGGAGAATATAATGATAGACAATTTAAACCGAGTGATACTTACTGACTGTGACGGTGTTCTCATGAACTGGGAATACGCCATGAATGTCTGGATGCAAACACAAGGTTACAAGATCGTTGAAGACGGTCAACAATATTATGATATGAAAGATCGATATAATCTTCCATCATCTGTAAGTAAAC
>Ga0208159_1000473_pt1 | contig 16210 bp, 18 predicted proteins | sample 9_EtaG_FD_184082 | JGI IMG/M metagenome (GOLD analysis project Ga0208159, IMG submission 184082) | Marine viral communities from the Subarctic Pacific Ocean - 9_ETSP_OMZ_AT15188 metaG (SPAdes) (version 2) | ecosystem: Environmental > Aquatic > Marine > Oceanic | place: Pacific Ocean | collected... | reverse complement strand
TTTACTCTTCTACGTTAGACTTCCACCGAGCTCCAACTAGATATCCGCATTCTCCGCATCCTATCTGTCCATCCATACCAGATATGAGGTGGAAAGATTTGGAACCACAGAGCGAGCAGAGTAGAATTTCTACTTCATGCTCCGTGACAACAGAGGTCTCTCCTCTATGATGGGTTAGCCTGTCCCTCGGTATGAAAGGGATGACATTATCTCCTCCATAAAGGGCGGTGTTGGTCTTTTGCGCCATGAACAAATCCTCGCTTTTTCGTTAATATAATAATCTTGGTATGCAATTATCGTGTCAGAATGTTTATATTCATCGGGCATAGCTTGAGCTGGTTTTGTAAACCCCCTTGCTGTCAGCTCTACTGGTGGGCAACGTAACATCGCAAGTATACGCTCACAACCATGAGTCTTATCATAACGATAAGTGTACTCTTTACATAAACAAACACCTAATTTCCACAGCCAGCGATAGTTTTCTACTGTTTGACCAGCCCATAAAGTACAAGGATGTTTTTGGTGAACAGGTAGATATGGACCGTCACCACTATATCTACGGTGAACTGTGCTGAGCATCTGTGTAGTTTCAAGTGGCATCTTGACAACGTGTTTATCGCAATGCCACTCAGCGCAAGTAGTATGATCCCAATTGATAATAAATATATTCATACCTTTTTTTATAACAATAGCCCTACGAAGACTGTTCTTTTTTGCTCTTATATGTAATTTCCACTAGATATAGCGGCTTCTATCTCTTCATCTGTCATTTTGGCTAAATCTAAGTCTTCAAATTTCATTTTCTTAGATTTTACTACTTTGAGTTTAGGTTTCTTTTCTGGTTTCTTTTTTAGAATTTGTTTGATTGGCCTTAATACTTCTATTGTTTGGTATCTTGTTTTACAAGATAGGCATTCTCTTCGCCTCATCATGGTTTCGCCTTCTGGCCTACTTTCATAAACCCTGCTCTTTGCCCCACATTTAATGCAATTCATGTGCCGCCTCCCAAATTATAGTGAGCTAAAACTTTTTTTACAGGCACAAAGTCAGGTTCATCAGAGAATTTTTGGTAAAGGTAATTTATACCAGAGTGCATAATCATTTTCATTTGGTCACTACCCTGAGAATGACGATGTGTATATAAAACGAGCTCAAGCATATCTGCCATTTTGAGTCGTAATTTTTCTTCTGGGCTAAGAACAAATATCAACCCAAGGTCATCAAATACTTTTTTCTCAGCTTTTTCAAAGGCTTGTTGTATTTCTGGATAAGCCCACTTAGCTGTAGCTGGGATATCGCCTAAAATTATTTCTGGCACATCGTGATAAAGTGCTGCGATTATTAATTGTTTAGTGCTGTCAGGCCATAATTGATCAATTAAAACACTTACTGCGTATGAATGAGCTCCCACTGTCTGCCTCTCTGATTGATTAGCAACGGTATGATATCTCAATAAAAACTGAGCATCCCATACTGTCGCTAAAGTTTTAGTGTTCGGTATTGTCTTGCATTGGCGTTGCGCCATCGCTTACTCCCCTTAACCACGGCTTCTCACTGAAAGTTTGTTTTGCCTCACCCCAGTTAGGACCGAACTCTGCATCAACTATTGATGGGACTTCTAATGAAACACATTCTTCCATAATTTTTGTTATTCGCTTTGCTTGTTCTTCACTCTCTACTGAAATATCTAACTCATCATGAACCTGAATCATGGGTAATATACCTTCATCAGCTAACGCTACCATCGCAGCTTTTGTTTGATCTGCCGCGCTACCTTGTATGAGTTTGTTTAGAGCTTTGTATGTAAACGCTCTTTTGATTCCAGGACCATGTTCAGCGTAGGCTTCTTGGTATGTCATTGGTTTCCAACTACCATACTTATTTGGCTCCCATTTATCAAACCTACACCTACGTCCTAGTAGGGTGCGGATAACACCACGAGAGCTGGCTCGGTTAGTGCTATACTCACTAAGTTCACGGACGAAGGGTACTTTATCATGGTATGTGGCAAACAGTTCTTGAGCATCTTCAAACTCTAAACCAAGGCTTGCTGCTAACTTTTTACTGCCCATCCCATAGAACAAACCGAGGTTTATATCTTTTGCCTGTTTGCGTGGGACACCCACAATATCAGCAGCCATTTGGTGAAAGTCTGTTCGTGGGTCACTATTGTATTGCTCTGCAAAGTCAGAAGCCCCTCTGAAGTTCATGAGCTTGGCATAATGCACAACAATACGCGGTTCTTGGCTGGAGTAGTCGAACGCGCCCCAAACACAGTCTTGTTCTGGTATAAACAAGCTGCGTATCATTGGACCTATTTCGCCATGCCTTGCTGGTATTTGCTGAAGATTAGGATTGCTGTAACTAAATCTACCAGTAACCGTGCCACCTCCATCATTACGCAAGGGGTGTAACTCTGCATGTATGCGTCCGTTTACTTGGTGTTTAAGAATAGTGTCAACAAAAGTGCTGCGAGCTTTTTGATATTCTCTAGCTTGCACAATCATTTGTGGTACTTCGTGAGGGTGGTTACTTAAGAATCCTTTAGTAAAGCTAGGCGCACCAGTCTTTTCTGTTTTGCTATAGGGTAAACTCAACGCATCAAATGCTTTAGCTACACTTTCTGCCGCCCAAATTTCTACATCTATACCTGTTTGTCTTTTAACTAAAGACAGTAGCTTTTGTTCTTTTTCTAACAACTCTTGCTTTATACGTTCGCACCTATCTAAATCTACTTTGACACCACGCTCACGCATTGGAATTATTGTTTTAAGGACATTAAGTTCTAACTCAAATATGTCTTGTATATCTTCTTTTATTATTAATGATTTAAAGTGTTTCCATAACCTAAGAGTTAAAGAAGCATCTTGCTCAGCATATTTACCTACATGGTGAGCTGGAAGTTTAAACATCTCACTTTTAGCATTTACACCAAAAGCCTCAGCCGCTTCTCTTAATTCTACCTCACTTTTACGTTCTTGTAGGTAATCCCTACCAATAGCATTTAAAGCGTAGCTGAATCTGTTTTCATCGAGCAAAGGTGCCACGACCATTGTGTCCACGATTCTGCCGTAAACCCGCACACCCTCTGCGAGCATCCAGCCAACATCGTAAGGAGCATTATGGAAAATATAATCTCTATCAATTTTACATACATCTTGTAACCACCCTAATGTTCGTTTTGCGTCGAAGTTAGGACCAATCTCATGCCTGATGGGGAAATACCATTGGTCTCCTTCTACAGCTACCGCCACACCAATTATGTGACCATCTTTTCTAGCCCAGCCACTACCCATCGTAGTCAGATTAGGGTCGCGTGTTTCAAGGTCAATAGCAACCTCTTTATAGCCAGTGAGATCGGGGTAGCCATCAGGCATAACCCACTCAGTCGGTGGTTGAAATAATGGGTATTGCATTACCTTTTACTTTCATCGGTTTTTTACATTTACTGCAAATAGGCCATCGGTTTTTGAGATTACGGAATGTAACAGTTCGTGATTCCCTGCCACACTCACACTCTGCCAATACTTCTTTATCTAAATTACTTTTGTTTTCTTCCATTGCTTCGTAACACCATTTCAGCTTCTACAAGAAACAAATACCTACGAAGATCCCGTATATCATCTATTATACCTTCATCCCTCCCATCTTCATTTATAGCTTTAAACACATCAAAATTACATTCATTTACTTGTTTTTCAAGCCTATCCCATTTACGAGCTAACATCATAAAGGCACCAACACCGCCACGTTGTTTCCAACTATCGCCATAAGATTGTTCAGCTTCATTTAATTTATATGTATCTAAACTAGCCAGCTTATCTACTTGGTTTATTATTTCACTTACATCTTCTTCTTTTAATCTACGCTTCATATATTCTTCATGCCTTTCTGCACTCATCATACCCTCCTCTGTAACCACTCTACACAGGCTTTACGCCAAGCACGGTCTTCAATATTACTTGCGTGATAAAACGCATCGTTAAAGTTTTTACTTTTCCAACACTTCCACGAACTTCTCATTGGTGAACAAGTGGTAGAAAGATAAGAGTTATTGTAATCTGTACGACTCTCATCCTTAAACCAAGCCAGTAACTCTTCATCAAATGAATCTGCATCATCAATCAAAGCTGGTGGGTTATAGCTTAACCCATCATCAGCTATAGTTAGGTAAGGCTCGTACTCTGGCTGCATATCTTTTAGTTTTTCTAAAACACTTACATAAGCATGGAGGTTGTTAGAAAACTGGTAATATGTCCCTACTGCATAGCCGAGCATCCCTGCCATATATTCTAAAAGCACAGACATATGAACTGCGTTAGCCCCATACGCACCCCAGATCATATCATTACTGCGGTTAGTCACCGTCATGTTAAGTTCTTCATCACGCTCCCAAAAATATATCTGAGTATTACAGGGGTAATCTTTACCATCATTTGTTTGAACTAAATCTTGATGTGGATCCCATATACCAAGAACAGCCCTACGGTCATTATGGTAAGTAGATAACCTAAACTGAATTGCTTTAAGTTGATCCATGCCAAACCAGTTTCGCCATCTGTATCCATAAGCACCGTGAAAAGTTTTACCATCATCACTGTATGTATTTATCCTGCCGTTAAACTGGCTTATCCAATCAACATCATTCCTCCCTGCTAACATCCACAAACTCTCCATCAAATGGAAATAAGGGTTAGCATCACGTTCTGGGTAAAACAGAACTCGCTCTCTGCTATGGGTGTAAGTAGTCACTACAGGGGTAGGAAACTCTAAAGCTAACCCATTTCGGGTATTTACTTCCTTACCCGATGAAATTAAGGCTTGTTGGCCTAAAAACAGGGCTTCACTTACCCCTCTTGCAAAAAATGACCGCATATAACGCCTCCTGGATCGTATCTAAGGTTGTGGGTGGTAGGTAACTGGCCTAAAAACATTAAGCCACTCGAGCGGCGTCTGAAGAGCCAATACCGAAGAACTCTAAATTTTTATGGCATTTTTGCATGGCTTTAGCGTCTGGAGTGCCGATAAGCAGTTCTTGCGTATTATTTACTAGATCAACATAGCTTTGAGCTACGTTACGCATGTCAAACAGCTCTAATAATTTTAGGTTGTTTTCTTTTATGCGGAGCCATTGATCTTTATCATGTATGGCATTATCTATAATGTCAGCAAACTTAAACGGTTCACACTCTGCTGGGATTTGTATGTAGTTTTGTCCTGCTTTAAATATCTCACTATCCCGCATACCCCAATCAGTAGCCACAGGCACAGCACCACAGATTATTGCCTCTACTGTTGTCCTATTAAAATGTGCGCCAAAACTAGAATACTTTTTACTGTAGCTCGGGTCAATCTGTAACTTTACCTGTTTTAGTATTTCAAACACTTTATCATTTGGCACAGTTCCTAAATGCTCCATACCGTAACGCTTGGCTCTATCCCAAATGCGTTCGCCTACCTCGTCAAAATACTTAGGCTTACATTTATCACGGCTTGTCATATATCTATATTCTATACCCTCACCACCAATTAGCTTTTGTTCTTTGTGGGTCATGTATCTTATAGCGCGAACTAATGTATCTACACGTTTCCAAGCCTTAAATACTTGGATGGCTGCAAAACCATTTCTTTGTTCAAAGTCAGTCCAACCATCTGCCCCACTAATGTCAAACGGATTTACTATCAGCTTGCGTGGTATGGGCAGCATGTTACCAGAAATCATAGCTGACTCATGAACACACACAGCAGAGTGAAACATCTCGCGTACATGGATTAAGTGGGGGTACAACTCAGGTAGATTACCATCATGTATGATGGCTATGTTCTTAGTGCCGTGATTGTACAAATCTAACCATTCAGTAATACCCTTATTTTCTTTACTCATAGTAGGCACAGGGATGTGCCATAAAACAGCATCGTACTTACTGCACTTCTGTTTAAACAAATCCCTATGGTATTTAGAAAGATAAGGGATCTTAGGTAAACCAGCCCACCCCCTAGCTTGATGGTGTAGATATCCTGTGCCAACTTTTCGGTATTGGTCAAAGTTTTTTGGTGGGGGACTTTTAGCTGCTACTTTATGTTTAGGCACGAGCATAGTAAAATCAACCTCGTGGCCTAATTCTTTTAAACCTTTTGCAAGATACTCAGCATGGTTAATAATCCCACCATAATCCTGTATTTGAAACATTGTCATTAGAAACTTCATTCTACAGCTCCTTTCGGCATATCGTTTATTAAACTGGCTTTATAAATACTTCTTGGTCTACCTTGCCCCAGCCTTACACGCTCATACTTATCCCACTCACATAGGCTATGCTCAATCGTACGCATATCTACTTCTTCAAGTGGGACGTGGGGCAGTACATGATTAGGGGTTTCTTTTAACAACCTGACCATATGCTCATTAGCAATAGGCTGAGTCATACCCTTTTTCAGGGGCAGACCTAAAATACGGTTTAATCCTCGTATTGCTCCTGGACCTGCATTCGCCCAACTAAAACGGTCTTTTGCCTTGTCCAATACAGGTGTGTGGTTGAGGTCGGTAACCACCTCGTATGACATAAAACCTCCTCCTCCCCACCCTTTATACGCACCCATCGCTTCATGTAACGCTTGGAGCGACTGCGTATCGGCGGCAATCTGCGCCAACGCTTGTTTATTCTCCCATATTGGCGAAAGGAAGTGATCAACTACTACCTCTGATTTTGGTGCTTTGAGTCCTTGGTTAGTGATTATATAAGCACCAGTGAAAGTCCGTAAACCTTTCTCAAGCCTAGCTTCTATTAAAGATTTAGTAGACGTGGGGTTAAATTCTTGCGACCAACCATGTGCCTCAGCAAACTCACTTGTGCCAACCATGCGGAACAAACAGCAGTTGAATATAATTTCACCGTGGGAACGATTACCATTTGGCTTTGTCCAGTTTTCACGCATCCATACAGTAACCCTGTCGTTTTCACGAAAAGGGTTAGTAAACTTAAACTCTTGCAGGATAGGGTCATTAGTCCAAGGTGGTGGCGCACCCGATAACCTACGCTGGTATATCGAGTGCCGCTCATTTATCCAACCGAAGTAACTTTCTACAGCTTCGGGTAACATGGCTATTCCTCTTGCCAGTCTAGTTTTATAACACCCGCATCACACGCTATCCTAATATCTACCCCAGATCCTGGAGCAGGGCTAAGTGCGCGAAGTTTTGCCATAGCCTCGCCAACGGTAGCACTTTCCATAATTACTTTCATGTTACGATAACGGTTCGTACCTTCACGAACAGTAGGTGCATCTTTCAACACAACGATACGAGCATCGTTTCTAAAGCGAGTGCGAACTTGCTTTTTTGTTTCAGCTTCCTCATGCTTTTGTGTCTTGTTATTAAACTGATCTACTTGAAGTGTAGACATACTTGGCTCCTCTTCGGGTTTCCATAATTTAGCTTTTTTCACCACTACTGAGTGGACATAATCAGCCGCTTGTTGGTGGGAAACGAATGTAACTTCCCCACACAAACAGGTAGCTATCTCATATAACTCTTCTAAAGAGCAAAAATCAATTAGCTGCCTGTGGGAATCGCCATTGTAAATAATGCTATATTCATTTACAGCATCACACGGTTTCATAGATTCTAACGTGTGAAATTTGTAAACGGCGTAAGCAGCACCAGAACTTCCCGGAACTCCCTCACATATTGCATAGAACATATTAATCTCCCTTTCTATGGAAAATGGCATGGTTCATTCTAGTAAACGAACCATGCCACGACAAGAACTACTTTGTCAAGTTAAGCAGCTTCAGCATACTCCAAAGCCTTGGTCAGTGCCTTACGTTTAGTATTAGCACCAGACCCAAACCAAGCAGAGTGCAAAGCATTACCCTCAGCTTGTGAACGCTTCTGGTGATCTACAACATAGGTTACTGCATTGAGCGCACCCCACCATGTCCCCTTGGCAGACTTCATACTAGCACCAGGACTCGTAACTAACGCATCGTTTACAAGTTCTGCGGTACGCTTGAACTCATCACGAAGTGGCGGTAGGCCGTGGTCATTGGATGCTTTAGCTCTTTCAATAAGTAAGTTAGGTTGAAACAACTCAGCAATGAAGTTATCTACATCGAAGTCTTTAGCACGTTTGCTAGATAAGAACTCGGACTGCTCTTTAAACCGCACCATCTGCTGACCACTAATACCCAAAGCCTCTTCAGCGGCCTTATGTATTTCCTCGTCGAACATTTGCAAGTGCAATACACGGAAGCGGTTGCCATCCATATTCATTGCTTGGGTGAGAGTGTTATTACAAACAACACGGATAGGCGTAAACATAATAGTCATTGCTTTACCTACCTGATGGCTGTTGTTTAGAAGCAGATAACCTTTTACTTCATCATCGCCAGCTAACTGGAACTTATCAGTTAGCTTTGCCAACCCCCATATATCTTTACCCTCTTTTAAGCTACCAGCAGTTTCCATAGTCATATGCCCTGCATCGGTAAACTTTTTAAAGAAGTCCATAACTTCTGCATTTTGAAAAGGTACATAACCCTCGCCACAATGTGAAAGAACCTTGTTATCTGTATCCCTAACAAGGAAGTGGCTATCTGGTGCGCGGATAAAACCAGCCTCACCAGTGGGGTCGATAATATTCCAGCAGTTAGGTTTATCAACCGTATATGCTGGACGCTTACTTACTGTCCAATCAATGCCAGCCGCAACCAACATTTCTTGGGGTGACATATTACCATCAACAGCAGTTCCTAAACCATGCCAAGGAACGGCTCCTGCGTATGCCATCGTTTCTACCATATGTGCCATAACATTGCTCCTTTCTATGAGCTGTAAGTGATTGAAGGCAACTTGTGGAAGGTTTTAAAAGGTATATCCAACCACGCATCTGTTTCGGATGAGAGTAAAAACTTCACCCTAATTTCCCTGTCATTATGTGTCATAGAAAACACGACAGGAAACTTGGTGTCGTCATCGAGCTTTTTTAACTCTGAGGGTTCTAACGTGCGATTACGTTTACTGCGTATCGCCTCATTGTTAGCTTTGATCAATGACTTTTTATCGAAGTATTGTATTTCCACGGCAAGCTCCTTTCTGTGTTATTACCGTAAAAACATAGTAACAGCTAGGTTTGTATTGATAACTCTTTTGTTATCCATTGGGTAGAGCGTACCCCTGACTAAACATAGGATGAATCAAATGTAGGTTATCTGTGGCTCGTGTTAAGCCTACATAAAAAACCCTAGCCTCATCTTCTACATGGTTATTTATTTTCCTCCACATACTATACGGTCTACGCATCGTATCAGTTAGCAGCATTACATTTGTAGCTTGCGCTCCTTTTGAGGAGTGAATAGTAGATATCCGCAAACGTGGTGTATCAGTAAGGCTTTCACCTTTTCTTAAACAAGCCTTTATATAAGTGCGGTCACGTTCATTTATTTTACCCAGCCCTACATCCCAAGGCTGACTGTGCATTAAACCATGATCTCTTTGTAGGTCTTCTAAACTATAAAAACTAGAATCATCACCATCAGGCATAGTCTTACAACCATAAGCTACCTGACTATTCAAAAGCATATGTTTATACACAAGCCTGACTTGTTCTGCATTTAAACGATTACCCTCGCGTAAATGCTCCCAATAGCGTACTGCTTCTAATACTTTACTATCTATACTTGTTGAACCATTGTAGATATAGAGGTGTCCTCTTCTGCGTACTTCTTCTTCTATTTGCTGTGCGCCACGAGTAGTACGGCTAAGTAACAGCCAGTCACCCGAACTTAAATCTACTTCTTCGGAGTGCCGATGCCAGAACACAGCACCATCACCTTCTTTGGGTTCAAAGATTTTATCCCGCCTTCCTACAATGCGCTTTATAACTTTGTGACTAAGTGCATGATGCAAGGAGGGAATACGATAGGACTTATCCAAGAGGGTAATTTCCCCTTGGAGTCCTACAAAATGATCTACGTCTGCTCCAGCATAACGAAAGATGGCTTGGTCGTCATCTCCAGCGACGTAGCACATCTGGCTATTTTGCTCTAATAATTTCACCATCTCCCACTGAAGGGGGGATAAATCTTGTGCCTCATCAATAAAAACCACTTCTAATCGTGGGCATAATTCTTGGTCTACAAAAGTTTCTAACATCCCAGCATAATCTTGTAAGCCGTATGCCTTTTTCCAATGCTGCAACCCCCGATTAACATACTCTACCCTTGCCCAATCTGTTTTTAAGGGGACAACACTTTCATTGTAAACTTGGCGTAATGGTTGGCGCAGAATACGAGATACATTAATAATTTCAAGAAATTTATCACCATACCCAAAATCTTTGTATGGTCCTTGATCAACTACTCCCCCACCAAAAAACTTACCAATCTTTAACCAGTCAGCAACTTCTTGGTACTTTTCTCCAGTCATAACCTGAGAGTGCTTCATACCTGACATTAAAAATGCCAGACTATGTAAAGTGCGGAAATAAGGTAATTCTTTTTTCGTTAAATTAAACTTTTCACAAGCGCGGTCTATAGCTTCTATAGCTGCCCTGCGTGTAAATGCAAAGTAACCGATGCGGTCTGGCGGTACTCCGGATTGCATATATTGTTCTACTAAACTTAGGAGCCTAGTGGTTTTGCCTGTTCCCGGAGGTCCTAAAACTATATGCACTATATAATCCCATCTGCTACTGGTAAGTCTGGCAACGGAATCTCTACATCATCACCTTGGAAAAATTCCTGAGGCAACGACCAAACATGAACACCTTTTCCTCTCACACGCCAGAACATCTTTTCTGCTTCTATGTTCTGTAATCGCAATGTGATCTTGTTAGAAGTGTAATGGTTAAAATCATTTACAGACAAGTGCTTTTTAATATCTTTTACCTGAAAATAAACCCTACCCTCTACCCAAACTGCAACACCTTGTAGTATATCTTCACGGTCTTCACCTTTTGCTCTCTCACAACAAAAGGCATGAAGTAAATCTTCAAACTCACCTTTTATGGTGGCATCAGGCGGTACTTCCACAATAGTTAAATTGTCTAATAACATTTGTATTCGGGTCTGCCATGCCCTCTGGTTTACAACCACAGGGAATTTATTTATTTGTGAAACGCATTCTTTTTGAAACTGTGCCTGACTTGTTAAACCATTAGTGGAAAGCTCTAGCCTTTCACCATCAACATCTAATATCCAGATAGGTGGATCACCATCAATCTTTGTAAGGCTAGACATATCGTTGCCTACACCTGTAGGACCAACACCATACTTTCTACCCTTACATATCTCTTTATCACAGAAAGGTTTTATTGGTTGGTCATCGCATTTATAAAAGTAATCTTTCTTTTTAAGCTGGCGAATAACCACACCTACCTCATTATGGCTGAGGGGAGGGTGTAAGTAATCCATGTTGTAGCGTTGCACTAACACTTCCCAGTTTTCTTCATCAAACATACGAGCATAAACACCTAGATTAAATAGAGCATTGTTGCGCGAACCTTCGCCAAATCCTTTACTACACAAGTGCTGTAAGCATGGGGGACCTTCTTCTAATACGCCATCTTTAGTTCCAAAACTCATAACAAGTTTTAAAAATTTGTTTGGTGTAAGAATAAAAGATTGTGCGTACTCTAAAAATTCTGCCGCACTCAAAGCCTCGCCTTCTTGATTAAAAGCATAGCGTGTAGAATTATCACCACCATGATAAGGCATATTTAAAAAGTTACCTGTATCACCACGGTCTTTTAATATGGTTGTTTGTTTGGGGAATATTTCACTACCCGAATAGCCAAGAGCCGCGCTTAATTCTGTCATGCGCCTTTGTACATCTTCAGCTTCAATTGGCTCAGTTAAAAATATCCAGATGTGCGCTCCACCTGATTTAGTCCTACCAACAACGGCTGGTATCTTATTATCTTTTAATACTGTTACTAACTCTTTATGGCTAACATCATATTGGTCTATATCTATTGCACCCCACTGGCAAAGGTTATCACTGCGGATAGGTATAATGCCTAATCCTGTGCCACCTTTTAAATGTTCTTCCCACATATCTACAGTGGTTGGCTCACGCAAAACTGTAGCCTGACCCTGCTTTTTGCCATCAGTGCTACGACTGCTCTTTACGATATATGTACCGTGAGCAATATCGCTACCCTTAAATAAATCATAAAATCTTTGTGCAAGTGACATCGTATCCTCCAACAAAATGGTGGAACGGTGTACAATCGCAAGCGAAAGTACACCGCTCCGCAACGAAAGGGCGATCAACCCCTTCCGTTGAACTAAAACGGTATGTCGTCGTCACCGTCTTTTTCTGTGTTAGCGGATTTGTCCTCTTTTACTTGCACATCACCAGCTTTAATAGATTCTGCAAACTGTAGTGCAGTAGCGAACAGTTGTTTGTCATCCTCGTTTGCAAGGTCAAGGCCACGCACCCGAGTAATATCAAACCCGAACCATGTGCCTTTATCATTCTGCTCTTGCACAGTTCCAAGTTTATAAACTTGGGACATTAAAGGTAGAGTGTAGACACCATTCTTACCCTGAGCAGTCATAGACTGTGCTTGGGTCATCCACTTTCTAGCCTTTTTAAGCTGGGTAGAAGACATGGTAATTAAGGCACGTTGCGCTCCTAATTCTGGATGCAATAGCAAAACAAAGAACTGCGCTGTATTACTGAGCAGATTACCGTTTTCCAAAACATCTTGACCAACATCATTCCTAGTGGTAGTGTTTACGATAGGGTCAGTAGGTTCATAAGATTGAACGTACCCACCTCCCTGCTCTCTGGGCTTCCACTCGACGAATCTACGGTTATAGTGGCATGGCACTACCTGAACACCATCAACACCGTCGTACACTTCATTTAAAACAGTATTAAAAAGCATTCCTGCCTCTGCACCTTCTACATAAGCACCGTCGCGTTTATTTACTTGGGGACTTAACTGTGCCAAAACCCTTATAAAAGGAATGGACAAATCTTCAGCAGTCACCTCACTAAACCCTGCGCTGCTATACTCTTCAAACTGTGCAGACACAGCTAAATCTGTGCCACCCTTAGTGGCTACTTCTTTACTATCACTCATTTATTTGCTCCTCGTGATTTTTGCTTTTTCACCAATGAACACCCCAAATGTTTCATGAGGAACATTAGTACCCTTTTCAGTTTCATCCTTTACCCATGCTTTTAGGGTCATAGGCTCTACCCACTTTTTTGTGCTAGGTGTCATACCTCTACCTAACAATTCTTTAGCAAACTCCTGAGCTTGCTCTTCTTGACCACGGACAAAATTAGTTGCTACCTGATTCTTAATCAGATCACCGTGACCATTCTGCACTAGCCAAGCAAAGGCTTCATCCTTTTTGTCTTGGGGTATACTAGCACTATAGAATTTAGAAACGCTTATGGAAGAACCATCAGCTAATTTAAACTCTGTTATATTATGCTCAGCCATAGCCGCTGGAAGCTGATCTTCTGCAATAGTTCTAAGGTCTGTTTTAGCTTGCTTCAAATCATTTTCTAAATCAGCTACACGCTGCTGCAAGTCTAACTGTGTTTGAGCAAGTTTACTTACTTGACTCAAACCAGTTTCATCAACGGTGCTAAGTTTTGCAGCCGCACTTTCAAAGTCAATCATCTTTACCTCCTGGACGATAGTTAAGGTCTGCCGCTAAAGGGTAGTATTTACCCTCTTGCCTATCCCACTTCAACATTTTGAACCTACCGCCATTAGCCCTAGAAGCTACGGCAGCAGCTAAAGCAATAGCTGCTGGATCTCCTGCAAGAAGTAAGTAATCTTCGTCGGTGAACTTTCCGAGCTTTCTACCCAGTTTTCTAATAGTAGGTTGAGTAGAGTAGCTGGCTTGTTCTCCTGCGGGGAGCAATATTTCGATATCTCCAAAACTTGTGGCATCCGTAATGTCACGACCCCGCATCTCCTGTGTTATATATACTGTCATTTCTCATGCCTTTCTCCACATGGTTTTTACCTTAAAAAACTTGTACCATATATTTTTTGTTATTGCTTGTCAAGTTTGGTCTGGCAAAAATTAAATATATCCGATATCTGCGGACTTTGTTAAGTAGGGGCTAAAACATATTGTAAGTAAACAAAAAACTTTTCTAAAGAAGTCGCGCGGACAGACAAAGTTGTATATATTTTTTGGTGATATCGGAAAATGTTAAAAAACAAATTTACTCTTGTTTTGTGTCCGAACCTACATAGCAAAGTTGACAAAATGTTTATTGTACAGATAACGCAAAACAGGTAGAATAAACAAATTCCAGTAGAAAGAGGAAGTGATGAGGTACAAGTTTAAGTATAAGCCTTACGAGCATCAGCTCGAGGCTTTGAAAAAATCATGGAATAAACCATATTATGCTTTGTTCATGGATATGGGAACAGGTAAGTCTAAGGTTCTTATCGATACAATAGCTATGTTGTATGATAAAGGCGAAGTAGACAGTGCTTTAATTATTGCGCCCAAAGGTGTCTACCGTAATTGGGAACGTAAAGAATTACCAACTCATATGCCTGACCACATAAAAATGAATATTGTTTCATGGTCACCTGAACAAACCCAGAAAAAACAAAAAGAGCTAGATACACTTAAAGAAGTTACTGAAGACCTACAAATCTTTTTAATGAATGTAGAAGCTCTTAGCACTAAACGTGGTTTAGAAGCAGCAGATAAATTTTTATTTACACATAGGTCTATGCTCGCTGTAGATGAAAGCACTACTATAAAAAGTAGAACAGCTAGAAGAACTAAAAACCTGATAAAGCTAGGAGCTAATGCACCTTACCGTAGGATTCTTACAGGTTCGCCAGTAACTAAATCACCATTAGACTTGTATACCCAATGTGAGTTTCTTGAACATTATGTTCTTGGTCAGGGTAGTTTTTGGACATTCCAAAACAGATACGCAAAAATGGTTCGTCGCACAATGGGAGCGCATAGTTTTAACCAGATTGTTGGCTACCAGAACCTAGAAGAACTTAATGGTATGATAGAAGGGTTTAGCTACAGGGTGCGTAAAGAAGATTGTTTGGATTTACCAGATAAAGTTTACACTCGCAGAACAGTAGAACTTACTGATGAACAGAAAAAGCTATACCAACAAATGAAAAGTATAGCTCTAGCGATCGTAGAAGGCGATGATGGCGGTTTGATATCTGCACCTACCGTGCTTACACAAATCCTTAGATTACAACAAGTATGCTCTGGTTTTGCAAAGTTTGAAGATGGCAGAACAGTTGAAGTTCCAAGTAACAAGTTACCTGAACTAATGTCTGTTCTTGAAGAAACAGATGGTAAGGTTATCATTTGGGGTAACTTTACACATGACCTCCAAATTATACAGAAAGCCATAGCAAAAGAGTATGGTGAAGATAGTGTAGAGTTATTTTATGGTGAAACACCAGCAGATGAACGCCAACCTATTGTAGAACGGTTTCAAGAGCCAGATAGCCCACTACGGTTTTTTGTAGGACAACCAAGAACAGGTGGGTATGGTCTAACTCTTACTGAAGCTAAAACAGTTATATACTACAGCAATGGATATGATCTTGAAGTTAGGCTGCAAAGTGAAGATAGAGCGCACCGCATTGGTCAAACAAATAAAGTAACTTATATAGATATCGTTACTGAAAACACTGTAGATGAAAAAGTGTTAAGGGCTTTGCGAAGTAAAATCGATATTAGTAGTAGGGTACTCGCTGAGGGATATAAAGAGTGGATTATATGAACCTGCTTTAGCTATCATAATAATCATTACAACAAAAAACCCTGCCATAATCAAAATAACAATAATTACTAAAACAGCGTTTTTTATAGTTTCTTCTAACTCTCTTTGTTTTTTGATTTCTTGGCGACGAGCTTCAGCCTGAGCTTCTTTTGCCTCGCGTATGCGTTTAGCCCTTTCATCTACAATACTGCGCCAAGTTCCATGGCCGAATCGCATATCAACCATAGTAGCTATTTCCTGCATTTGCTCTTTAGCTAATTTAGCATCAATAATTTCTTGAGCTACAGTTTTAATACCAAGTTGATCACCAACCGTTTGACCTGATTTTTGGTTACGTTTCTGCTGTACCTGTTTCTCACCTTCAAAAAGGTTATCTATAAAGCCAGCTATGTCGCTTACATCATTAGCTGTGCTTATCGCACCCTTAATGCCATCTACGGCACTTTTAAAGAGTGC
>Ga0208159_1000471_pt1 | contig 16230 bp, 24 predicted proteins | sample 9_EtaG_FD_184082 | JGI IMG/M metagenome (GOLD analysis project Ga0208159, IMG submission 184082) | Marine viral communities from the Subarctic Pacific Ocean - 9_ETSP_OMZ_AT15188 metaG (SPAdes) (version 2) | ecosystem: Environmental > Aquatic > Marine > Oceanic | place: Pacific Ocean | collected... | reverse complement strand
CACCTAGTTTTGCTTGCTCTGAGCATACTTTCAGACGAAATAAAGCAGTCTCAAGTTTAGTTTTGGCATATAACAACTCTTGATTTTTTATATTAATCTCAGTTGCTTTATGACAAAGTTTTGGAGATGTTCCTAATGGAATGTTTAGTTGTGCTGAAATTCCATAACTAATATTAAAATTATCTTTTTCAAATCTAGGGGTTTCTTGGACGTACTTTATAGCACCAGTATCTTCATCATAAATATTTTGTCTGGTAACATCTTGTCTTGGTAAGTTAAATGTATGAGAATCGGTTACATAAGGAGTAATTGTAAGGCTAGGAGAACTACAAACAATACCTTGCGACATTCTAAATTGAGGACTACTATTTGGCATTATTTGGGTTGCATTATTATTAACTGTTCCTTGTGCTTGGCTGCTTGGAGAAGCTACAGTTGTATTAGCCAAAACCCTTGCAGGACAAAGGATTACAAGAATTACTGACCAAAGGTAGTTTCTACTGTGGTAGTTGTAGTGGTGTTTATGACCCGATCTATTTTCGTTATAGTGTCTAAACCACTTCCCATGACTGACTCTACGAGAGAAAAGGGCTGTCCAGAATTTACTATTTTCCATCTAGGCACACCTTCCAACGTAGGACTTGTATATGAGAAGTTAATCCCATTGGCTGTCTGTGTGGCTTCTGCGGTAGGTATTGAATTAATATAGCCATTAACATCTGCACTCTCTATATTTGTTCCTGAAACACTTAAAGTGTACCCTGTCCGATATTGATAGCTGGTTATTGATTCCGTTATTACTGATTGAGAAGTAGAGTTTGTACTTGAAGATCCTGTTCGGAAGGTAGGGACTACTGGATTTGCAAGGATTTTTACAGGAAATAATATTATTAATAGCAGCCAAAATTTAGTCAATGGTTATGGTTACTGTAGTGGACGCAACGCAGCTAGAACCTGATCCAAATGCACCAGAACACGTTGTAACACCTGACGATAAAGAAGTCATAGCACCTGATCCAAGAGTACCTCCACTACCTACAGTTGTTTGTCCCGATAGATGAGGTAAAGCTGCTATGCCTGATGATGGTGTGATTGCTGATGGTGTTGCATCTCCAATAGTAACCGCTTCTGTGAGACTAAAGGCTGACCCTGCTGTTGTAATAGCTTTGTCAGTTTGAATCAAAGCTGGAACGCCAGCAGTCAAACTTGAAACATTAAGTGCACCAATCGCACCAGATGTAGTAGAGCCACCAGAAGTAACTGAAGGTGTAATGTTATTACCTGATATTGAATATGTCGTACCCAATTTATTAGTCACAGAGTACGGCATATCTACCGAGATCTGGGCAGATGTCGTAAATTTTTGAGTTATGTCTGCTAGTGCTACAGAAGGACTAAACAGTATCAGTAACGCTAATAATTTTTTCATTGAATACCTACCTTTGTGTCTTTGTTATCTACTATCTTACCAGCGTTGTTGGGCTTCTTTTTGTTAACAGAGATACCGTATGAACCTAGTACGCCACTCGTCAAGCCAGCTAAAAAAGCTCCGTCATTACGAATCTTATCCATGTATCCAAGAGTCATCATTGCTAACGACCAAACAAGAATCATAAATCGCACCGCATGACCAAAAAGTTCAGACCAATCTGTACCCTCTTTTTCTTCTTGTTCTTCCATATAAAGAAAACTGCCTTAATGTGTGAGGAGATAGCAGCTGACCACTACTTTTTGTAAGGCAGCTATGACAAACGTAGCAAATATTGATATGTTGTAAAGTATTAGTACTTAATGTTATGTTAAAAATCCTAAAACCCTTGCTTTTGCAGTTCTTTTCTACGACTGCTGTGAAGCGTTTGGTAGTGGATTTGCTTCGTGCAATTTGTAAGCAGACCACGAATAAATTAGACGACAAGGCTGTAGATATTTTAGAGCAGCAATTGTTTCCTAAAGTTTAGTTATTGTTGGATTTTTAGGAAATACCTGAAAACAAGTGACAGGAAAACTAAGTTCTTCCCATTGCCGTGTATGTGATGCTAACTTTACTGCTTCTTCTTCATCGTATGCTTGAATAACTGTTTGAAATCCTGTGTTTTGTACTTCATCTAAGCCTATATACGCTCCAGGTATTCTAATTACCCAGGCTCTGATTCTCAAATCCTTGTAATTCAATCCATCCTTTTTCTGTTTCCGCTTGCGGAAGTTCATCCAATGGGATTCCCAAAATTCTTGCATCCAATGCTCCTTCTATATCTCCATTGTAAGCAGCAATTTCAAGATCTAACAACTCCATATCCCGTTCACGCATAGCTATCTCTTCATCAATAGCCAAAGAATCGTTCCAATATTCGACTGCACCAGCTAAAGCGTCAAGCCTATCGTCATGCTGCAGGGAATTACGATCAACAGTTAAGTGTGTAAGTTGATGAAACAACTGATATGCCAAATGTGTTTCTACGCTATCTTCATCTTTTGCCTTACTATCGTTCTCAATAACCGACCTATTGACTATTAATCGGTGTTGGTTCATCACAGGTTCTAGTGCATTTATAATTCTTCGCTCTTTTTGTACATTACTTCTAGCTGGTTCTACAGTACATGGGTATATTCTGCGCAGATATGGCTGTAAAAGGCTCTGTAGCATCCCCTGACCAAACTGATCTTCCAGGATGATTAAGTTTACCTCTTGTCTTTTAGCTGCCTGTGCAAGCCCTTCTAGTACAGGCTCTGTATATCCTTCTCTAAACGATCCTACCTCCAAGACAAACAAATTTCCGTTTAGTTGGGCAACTATAGCGTATGCAGTTTCATCCATACCCTTACCAGAAGGGTCAACAAACATCACACATCCGTCAAACTCAAGCCATTCTCCGTGTATAAATGCTGGCCTGTGGTAGTAATCTCCACTAAATCCTACAGCTGGTAAGTCTCCTATCCTGTATTCTGCACCTTGCGACCATACAATCTTTTCTGGTGCATGGTCATCCACCTCCATAACAACTAAATCTGATAAACGTAACGGAAATCTTTGTAAATCTGACAGGCTAGTGTCTAGTTGAAACTGTAAAACAAACTGTGATCGACCATAACTAGCTTCTCTTTCTAATAAATCCATCTCAGAAAACCTATCAGGATCTGTAGGCATACCTGGCTTCTCTTTGCATCCTTCTAGAATTACATCTGCCAGGGCATCTCCATACTTTTCTGGTTTTTTAGGGTAACGACTTGTCCATATCTTGCAATCATATCCTCTCATTCTTAGCTTGTTATAGATACTTTCTTCTGTTTGCGGTGTACCTAAAAACAAAATATCTCCACCAGGTTTAAGAATAGCGTTAAACTCTCCAACACACGCCATAAGTTTTTCTCTCATGCCTACTGTCCAGGCTGTATTAGGTACTTCGCAGTCATCTGCCAGAATTAAATCGGCACGACTACCTGTTAACTGCCCAAAAACACCCACACTTTTTACAGATGCCGACTGATCTGGTATGGCTGGCCTTACATCAAACCTGTTACTTGCAGATCTTTGCTCTTCTCTATCAGGTTCTAAGCATTGCAGTATGGGCATCTCTCGAATAAGCCGTAAGCAAAACTGTGCAAAATCATCAGCCCTGGTTTTACTAGCCGACACCACCATAATCTTCTTCTGCGGATCGTTTCTTAGCAGCCATAACGTATAAGCTGCTGCCATCCAAGACTTGCCTACACCACGAAACGCCTCGATAATTCTACGCTTCTGTCCATTCTGCATATACTCTGCAATATCTAGCTGTATTGGCGTTGGATTAGGCAGTTGTAAATGTTTCCATACGACAACCAAAAAATATCTAAAATCTTTATCAAACGGCTCTGGTAAACCTTCCCACTTCATGCAGATTTACGCTTAAATGCTACGACCTTATCTATATCAGGTAATGCCTTTGCTAAGTCATGGATAGCACTACCTTCTGTTGGCTGTGCAGTTATCTGATTATCCTTTAAAAACTGTCTAATAACATTAAGATCAGCGACTGTCGCTTCTCCACTCTCTAACAAAGTAGCAAGATGACCAGCAAGATTTGCGTGTAGATTACTTAGCTGCTCTGTAATGTCTTTTGGTTTCATAATGTCTTCTAGTTCTGTAGGGAACTCAACCCACCACGGAAAGATCCCTAAGAGTGTTTGCAAAGGTAACACAGTCACAATATAAACGATATTCAAAACTACTGCAATTACTGATTGTCCACTATAGAAGAAGAGATAGTAATTAGTCAGGTGGAGTATATCTTAGATATATCTAAGATTTTAGTTAGAAAAATCTGAGGGGTTAACGTATAGGGGTTGCTACCTCTTCACCCCCCTAGGGGGTGTCCAGATTCTGTCCAAAAAGAGTCCAGGACTCTCTATAGTCCTTGCAATATTTAAGTTTTTAGTCCCTGCGGTGCTGTCATAACGACAGTACTACAGGATTATTTTGTATTTTTGCCTGGTATCCTGGACTATTTTATATTTTGATTTAATAACTTTTGTAAGTCTAACCGCCCATTACTTGCAATAAGTCAAAACTGTCTCTATAATTCTTATTAGATTCTTAACTGAATCTTTCAATCCACCAGGAGAAACTATGGAAGCTTTAACAGCTGGCGCACTTAGATGCTTGGAAGAGTATTGGAAGCCAAGACTAGGAACACTTAGGAAAGATTCTAAGGGTTGCTATCTTATCCCAGGCTCTCGAGGTCTCGAACCTATGACCAATAAAGAATTAAATTCTTATGCCGTGTTTATGGGCTACTAAATGAAATTTAATTTATTATTAATCCTTCTTTGTATGGTGCTTGCAACTTGGGGAGATTATCCACCAGGAACAGAACCAACAAGAAATGTAAATCAAACTAATTTATTAACATGACCACCACAGCACAAAAGAAAATTGAAATGTATGCCAGGATCAAAAAGCATGGAGAGGATATTAAAAAAATATTCTCTCTTCCTGCTGATACTGACCCTATCAAACTATGCAAGAGTTTAAGAAGGTTAGAAAGTACAGCGGAAATTATACAGGAAGTACACGGCGAGGGATTCTATGAGCTTGCAAGCAAGCAAGAAGCAGCATTGATGATTAAATTAAAAAATCTATTAATGCCAGATTCAACGCCCGAAGAGTTTCTTAAGTTCGGTATTTTTCTTAATACTGACCCTAGAGGTTACGCCCTCAAAATCCCTGACAATATAGTTAAGGAAAACGCCTGGACTATTTACAAAGATTGGGGAGGCTTTGGGATTATTGCGCCCGACCTCAACGAATAGCTGAATCTAACTTGGAGGCCTCCGCACCTGGTCGCCTCCCTGGTAGATTTTCTACCATTTACAACCCACTACAACAAGGAGGAACTATGTCAAGCATAGAATTTATTTCTTTTGATAAAGAAGGCAAACCAAATAAAAAAGTTTACAGAGGTAAACACATAAACGAACTTCTTATAAATGAAAAGGAGATCGGCCAAATAATAACTGATTGTATGTTTGGCGAAGGCAAAGTAAATATAAACCAGGAGGAAAAATAATGTTACAGGTAAGAATGGAAACAATAGACGCTGCCTTTGCAGATGGCAACGAGGGCGCAGAGGCTGCCCGAATCCTCCGCAAAGTAGCCGACCAAATAGAACAAGAGCAAAACTTATCCGAATCCTGCCGACCCCTCCGAGATTTAAACGGAGGGCGGACAATAGGATACTTTAAGACCTGGACTGAACAAAGGAAGGAAGCATAATGCACGAGGAATTAAAAGGCCGTGAGTATTACAACGGCTACATTATGAACGACTCTTTTAGAGAGTGGTTGAAGTCCTGCCCGAAGGAATACACCTGGCAAATGAACCAGGTAACAAAAGATGGGGGAACATATACCTTTTTCTTAAATGAGGAGGATGATTAATGATTAAACACTACATAAAAAACAAGGACATTATTCCCGATATATTGGATCATGGGTGGATTATTTGTAATGAGTCCTGGACTGATTGCCCGCCATACATACAGAAAAGAATAGAGGAGGGTAAAGGGTGAAGTATTTAAACACCGAGGTAGAGCAGTTCCATACTGCTCTAGCCCTTGCCGAGGATATGCGCAGAGAGTACAGAATTCAGCTAGCAGTCCTGCTCATGGCCGAGCAGCTTTGCGCTGAAGATGTAAAACTGTTAGCTATGAGATTATTTAAACTTTATCAACAATTAATTAAAGAACAGAACCAATGAACAAAGAAAAGCTAAAGCCTTACGAGGTTATCTTTAACCAGGTAGACCCCGAAAACCCTAGCAGTCCTGTGATGACTAGCAAAATTATATACGGCGGTAATCTTACCGCCGCCCTGGTCAAGTTTCACAATGAAACATTGAACGTAGACATTAAAAAGGTAGAAGAGTTTAACAACAAAAAATCAGGAGCTAGATTGAAATGGTAAACACAGATCAACAGATTTATTTATTAGCTAAAAAGAAACCGAATAAAGCACACGCTAACAACCAGGGCAACGTGCTTTATTTTTATTCTGACTCAGGAACTTGGATAAGTTCGAGCTATAGCTACATACCATCAGGCGCAACACATTGGATGATGTTACCTGACAGTCCTGCGCCAGTTAAAACGCCAGAAGAATTACAAGACGAAGCTTTCCACGCCTGGCTTAAAGAAAAGTATGAGGATGTAGTTATTAGAACTGCAATGTATCCAACACTAAAAGAAATCTTTTTATTAGGAGTAAAGCATGGAAGTAACTAAGCCTGAAAGTACAAAGATACAAACAACTTTAAATGTGGAGGCGCACCGCAGAGTCAAAGCACTAGCCAAGGTAACAGGCAAGTCAGATAGCGAAGTCGTTAACTACATTACGCAGTCCTGGATGGTCGATAACTTTGACAAGGAGTATGACTTTTGGGCAGCGAAAATACCCGAACAGAAGTAGACCAGGATAACCTCGAAAGAGAAATGCTAACTCTAGGCTGCGATAGGGTTAGAGTCCTGGGCAACCGACAAAAGAAAAACAGAATGGAGTCTCTCTCTAAATGGGGAGAGGCTTTATCTGCGCATGGATGTAATGAAATAGTCCTGCACTTGCGAGCTATCCGTAAGAAGATAGAGAAGGGAGTAGCTGGTAAAAACTTTGCTAGTCTTACGCCACTTACATATTTACCAGCGCAGCAAGTAGCTGCGTGCGGAGTAAGAACTGTGATAGATAGTCTTAGTGCTAACCCTACGCTGCACTCTGTTGCTACTGATATTGCAGATAAACTATGGATAGAGACTATGCTCGATAGGGCAAGCCTCCTAGAATTAAAGAACTTTAGGCGTGGTAGAAGTAGAAAAGCACACAAGATGGCATACATCAGGAGGATGGAGGCGACTGATAACTGGCAACCAAAAGAACGAATGGCATCAGGAGTCCTGCTCATAGAACTGATAGAAAAATATACTGGATTGATAGAGATAAAGCTAGACAATACAGTTAGGCCAGCAAGAAGAATAGTCCTGCCTACTGAACAATGCCTGACATGGGTAAGCAACGTGAAAGAGCAGCAAGAATTAATGACCCCTAACTATCTGCCTATGTATATACCGCCACGACCCTGGACTAGCACGCTTAATGGTGGCTACAGAAATAAAGACTTGCCGTTAACTCTTATGAAGAGTAATTCTGAGCTAGTTGCAGAGAAAACAACAGGTAAAGAGCAGTTTATCCAGGCTGCAAACATACATCAGTCCGTGCCTTGGAAGGTAAATGCCTGGATGTATGAGCAAATAGAGTACGCATACGATAGAAACATGGAGGTGGGTTGCTTACTACCTAGAGATGGCTGGCCTATTGACCCATACCCTAAACATTTAGAGGAGAATGACCCAGGAATACAGAGATGGAGGTACAAAACCAGGGCAATACATGAGAAGAACGATAAGACTAGAGGTGCAAGGATTGCCCAGGCTAAAACACTATGGGTAGCACGGAGATTTATAGAGGAACAAGAGATATATTTTCCTATGAGCCTAGATTTTAGGGGCAGATATTACTATCGACCACCTTATCTAAACCCACAGGGTAATGATGTAGCCAGGTCGCTACTACTATTTGCTAATGGTACAAAAATAGATGGCAAGAAAACAGAGAATTGGTTACGCATACATGGTGCTAACTTGTATGGACTAGGTAAGTCTGATTGGCAGACCAGGATAGATTGGACAGAAGAAAAGCTAAGACTAATCTTAGATAGTGGCAGCAACCCCTGGACTAACGCTGAATTTTGGATGCGAGCAGATAAACCCTGGTCATTTTTAGCATTTTGTCGCTCCTTCTATCTATACAGGACAGAACCAGATTACAAATGCAATTTACCTGTAATGTTGGACTGCACTTGCTCTGGAATACAGCATTATGCGTCACTTTTAAGGTCAAAAGAGATGGGAATACTGGTTAATCTTGAGAATGATGAGACACCAAGGGATATATACACCGAAGTTATCACTAAAGTTAACCAAAAACTGCGTGCAACAGAGGATCATAGGGCTAAAAAGTGGTTAATGCTGCAACCTGATAGGTCACTAGCTAAACCTTGCGTAATGACCACACCATACTCAGCTACAAACACAGCCTTCTACTACTTTGCATACGATTGGGCTACAAAAAGAGCCAGGGATTTGTTTGGTCATGGTAGTTGGACTACAAAAAAGGGGTCAATGTCAACGATGCACTACATGGCACGGCTACTGCACAAGGAAGCAACGTCACTTATCGAGCCAGCTGTCGAAGCAATGAAGTGGTTTAAATTCATTGGTCGTATTGCTGGTAAAAATAACGTGGCACTTGAATGGGTTACGCCTTCTGGCCTACCAGTACACCAGGAGTACAGCGATACAAGATTATCCAGGATAAGAATGAAATATTTATCTGATATTTATTTAGATATACGAACACAAGTAGATAAACCTGGTTTAGATACCAAGAGAATGAGCTATGCTTTATCTGCAAACGTATTGCATAGCTTCGATAGCAGCCACATGGCAGCTACAACTGTGGATGCAATGAAATACATACAAAATATAGGAGGCATACACGACTGCTTTACCACCACTCCAGCAGAGATGTCAAAGTTAAGAGATTCAGTACGAATAACTTTTGCAGATATGTATGCACATGATTGGTTAACAGATATAAAGGTAAAGCTAACATCACAAATACCAGGCACGAAGGGTATGCCTAGTGAGCCACAGCACGGAACATTAGACCCTAACATTACACGTTACTCAAATTATTTCATCACATGAAATCCGAAACGCTTATCACAAAGACACCTGTATGTAGGTTTCAATACACCTGGTTAGTAGAACCAGATACTAAGTATGATCCGCTATGGAAAGTTACTTGCCTTATAGATCCTAACGATGCACTTGAGTTAGAGAAAGAATTAGATGGCTACTTAGAAAATTGGAAGAAGCAACTTAAAGCTGCTAACCCTGACAAGAAATACAAGTTAGCTAACAAACCCTGGAGCTACGATACTGTAGACGATGGCGATGGTAGTAAGAATTATTTTGTAGTAAAAACTAAGATGCCTACTGGTGGTATTAACAGAACTACAGGCGAACAATGGCACATGACTCCTCCAGTTTTATTTAATTCTGACAATAAAATTATGACAGAAGAAGAAAAGCAGAAGGTAAACAAGTGCGGTATTGGTACTCTTGGTCAAGTTAACTTGCGTGTTATGGGCTATGACGGCAACTTTGGGGTAGGTGTTAAGATCCAGCCACAAGCAGTCAAGATACACAAGCACGTTGAGTATGTAAAATCTGCACAGGATTATGGTTTCGATGACACAGCGCAAACTTCAACAACAACAAGCAGCTTCGACAACGAAGAGGAGTTCTAACTATCGAAGCAAGTTTGAAGCATCGGTTGCAAAGAACCTGGATGACAACAAGATTAAATTTTCCTATGAAACCATCAACATTGATTACATCATCTCTAGCAGTTACTGCCCTGACATCATCTTTGATAATGGGATTATATGCGAGATCAAAGGCCTATTCCGAAAGGAGGAGAGGCGAAAGCATCTTGCAATCCAGGCGCAACATCCCACATTAGACATTCGTTTTGTTTTTCAAAACAGCAAGACGAAACTTAGCAAAGCTAAAGGAAGCCTAACCTACGCTAAATGGTGCGAGAGGCATGGCTTCCTCTACGCTGACAAAATTATCCCACCAGAATGGTATGACAACCCAGGAAAAAATACAGCAAGCAGAAAAAAGAATTAAAGAATTAGAACGCCTCATTGCTTACTGGAAAAATGGCAAGTAAGTACATAAGTAAAGAACCTTGCCCAGAGTGTCAGTCGAAAGACAACGTAGCTGTCTATGACGATGGACATAAGTATTGTTTTGGCTGCGGTTGGCAGTTCCAACCACCTAAAGATAAACCTATTAAGTTTGAGAAACCATTTAAGATGAAGGTTACACCGCTACTACCATTCGTTACACCAAAGGCTTTACCTAAACGTGGAATTACTAAAGAGACTTGCGAACTATATGACTATGGGTATGCAGAATACAACAACCAGGTAGTCCAGGTGGCTACATACCACGACAAGATAGGCAAGCCAGTTGCACAGCATCTTCGATACAAAGACAAGAGATTTGGATGGGTCGGAGACACTAGCAATATGCAACTTTGGGGTCAAAAAATTTGGAGACAAAACCACGGAACAGAAACCAAAGTCTTTGCTGTAATTACAGAAGGCGAAGTTGATTGCCTTACAATAAGTCAGATACAAGGTAATCGTTTTCCTGTAGTTAGTTTGCCAAATGGCTGTCAATCAGCTAACAAGTACATAGCTGCAAACTTAGAATGGTTATCTCAATTCAATCGAGTTGTAATTTGTTTTGACTCAGACAAGCCTGGTATGGATGCTGCCGAGAAAGCAGTTGAAATCTTACCTCCTGGCAAAGCAGCAATATGTAGACTGCCAAGAAAAGACGCTAACGAAATGCTCCTCGCAGGAGAGGGGGAAGAACTTAAGGATCTATTATTCAAAGCAATCCCTGCTAGACCAGATGGAATACATAACGCCTATGATTTATGGGAACAGTTGATAAAGAAAGACGAGACAGGTGTATGTAGTTATCCATTTCCTATACTTAACAAGATGTGCCAAGGGTTTCGTAAGCAAGCACTCGTAACTATCTGCGCAGGAACAGGATCAGGTAAAAGCCTATTGTGTCGAGAGATGGCTTATCACTTTCTTAACAATGGATTAAAGGTAGGTTGGATTGGTTTAGAAGAAAGTAGTAAGAGAAGTATGCAAGGGATACTGTCTATTGCACTTAATACACCATTGCATTTAGAGCAAGACAAGATAGATGAAAAAGAATTACGCCAGGCATTTGATTATATATTTGCTGGTAACAGGTTTTTACTCCTGGAACACTTTGGTTCATTAGATCCAGACAGGTTACTAGAGCAAATAACGTACATGGCAACAGGAGAAAACTGTGACGTTATCTTTTTAGATCACATAAGTATTGTTGTATCTGGACTGACAGTAGGAGATGAAAGAAAGCAAATAGATGTATGCGTAACTAAGTTAAGACAGGTGGTAGAAAAGACAGGCGTAGGTTTAGTTATGGTTAGCCATTTGCGCAGGACTGATGGCAAACCAGCAGAGGATGGAGGAGATATAAACCTAGCCAGCCTTAGAGGTAGCCAATCAATAGCTCAACTATCTGACTTAGTTGTATGCGGTATCAGGTCGCAGACTGATGAAGAAAAAAACAACGAGCTACAACTGAAAGTGTTAAAGAATAGACACACAGGTTGCTTGGGCATGGCAGATAAACTTACATATACAGAAACAACAGGTCGCCTTATGGTGACTGCATCAGATTTTTTCGGGGAAAAATTATGACACTATTAATAGATGCTGATTGGCTAATCTATTCTTCCTGCTGTGCTTGCGAAGTAGACTTCCGTGCTGACGATGGCACACACTTACTGCACAGTACAGAGAAAGATGTAATGGATCTAGTTAGTATAAGAGTAGAAGGCTACAAAAAATTAGCTGATGATGATAGCGGAGTCATCATGTGTTTTACTCAATACCCTACATTTCGACATGGGATATACCAGGACTATAAAGCTAACCGCATAGGTCAACGGCATCCACTTGCACTAAAAGATGTAAGGCAGGCAACAAAAGAGACATATCGTTCTGTTGCATTTGAAGGATTAGAGGGTGATGACGTTATGGCATTGCTTGCTACTAATGGTCAGTATGAAAACCCTGTTATTGTTTCTCCTGATAAAGACATGAGAGGTGTACCTTGCACGCTACTAGCAAAGGATGACCTAGAATTAATTACAAGAAAGAAAGCAGATAGATTTTGGATGCAACAAATATTGTCAGGAGATCATACAGATAACATCGAAGGACTTGTAGGAGTTGGACCAAAGACAGCAGAGAAAATGTTAGAGGATGCAACTACAATAGAAGAGATGTGGGATAAGGTGGTAAAACACTACGAAAAGAAAAACAAAACCTATGCTGATGCTGTTATGACGGCACAGCTAACACGCATCTTACGAGATGGAGAGTACAATTACACCACAGGAGAGGTACAACTATGGCAGCCATTGACCCTACAATAGATGAAGGCTATCCAGTTATTGACGAAGCATTAATTATTAAACTAAAAGAGAAGTTTCCAGAGCGATGCCCTAGCATTGATATGACTGATCGTGAGATTTGGGTATATTCTGGCATAGTAAAGCTGGTAAATATTCTTGAATCCGTTTATATTGAACAAAACAACCTACAAGATTAAAGCTATGTGTAGAAGGAGAGGTAACAATAACGAAGAAGCTGAAAGGCGACATCGTGAACAGATGGAACTGCAAAAAGAGCAGATGCGCATACAGCAAGAGCAGTTTCAGCAAAACTTACAGGCTCAACAGGAAAGGTTTGAGGCACAGCAAGCAGCTGCCCAGGCACAAGCTCCAGTTGCACCAGAACCTATAGCTGAAGTTGCTGCTAGTGCTACAGAGGTAGCTCCTACTACTTTAGCTGATCCTTCTGCGCAAGGTGCTAACGCTGCAACAGGTGCTAACGCAGCATTATTATCTGTGGGTCAGGTTATGGGTGGTACACCACTTAACAAAAGAGGTAGTAACAGAAGAAGATATAGAACTGATCTAGTTCCTGGTGCTGGTGGATCAGGTAGTCTTTCCATACCTAACACATAAATGAAAATAAGACTTACTAACAATGTCGATACGCAGTCTGCGTTGTATGGCACATCAGGCGGTACGGCTGCGCAACGTTACGAGCAGTTGCGTGTAGATAGAAACTCTCCACTCATGCGTGCTAGAGATTGTAGTAAAGTCACTATCCCTGGATTAATAGAAGATGAAAACTATGGAGATGCTGGTAGGTTGCCTACTCCATATCAATCATTAGGTGCAAGAGGTGTAGGTCACATGACATCGAAGCTGGCCGTAACTCTTTTCCCTACAAACGAAAACTTTTTTAAATTAGAAATAGATAGCCTAGCAATACTTGCAAGCAACCAAGATCCACAAATGATAACTGAGTTTGATTCTGCTTTAGTAAAAGTAGAGCAAGCAGTAATGAGACAGTTTGAAACTTTAGGTGGGCGTGCTGCAATGCACGAAGCATTAAAGCATTTGATTGTAGGTGGCAACGTACTGCTGTATATAAGTGATGAAGGAATAAAAGTTATACACTTAGATTCTTATGTGCTATGCCGTGATCCTATGGGCAACGTGACAGAGATAGTTGTAGAGGAAGAAATATTTAGGGATGCCTTACCAGAAGAGTACCTGGAGGAAGAGCAAGAAGATGACGATGATATGGAAAAAAGAATGGTTAAGATATATACCTGTATTAAATTTATAGATGACCAATGCCATTGGTATCAAGAAATAAAAGGTAAAGAAGTACCTGGCACACATGGTAAATGCGCAGCAGATGTAGCTCCCTGGATCGCATTGCGCCAAGACAGGGTGGACTCAGAAATGTACGGAAGGTCATACGTTGAGCAGTACTACGGCGACTTGCTTGCATTAGAAAATTTATACAAAGCTATACTTGAAGCAAGTGCAAGCCTAAGTAAAGTTTTATTCTTATGTAATCCAAATGGTACAACAAGGCCACGCACACTTAGCCAGGCATCGAATGGAAGCATCGTACAAGGCAACGCTGCCGATGTCACAGTCTTACAGGCAGCTGGTAAATCACAAGATTTACAAATAGCTAATCAAACAATAGAACGCATAGAGAATAGGTTAGCTTTTGCTTTCATGCTTAACACAGCGATACAAAGACCAGGAGAAAGAGTAACAGCAGAAGAGATAAGATATATGGCACAGGAACTAGATGCTGGTATCTCTGGTTTGTATTCCATACTTAGTCGAGAACTACAGTTACCACTTGTAAGACGGCTAATACATATACTACGCAGAAAGCGTAAGTTACCTGACTTTCCAAGAAGCGAAGTAACAGGAGAACCTTTAATAAAGGAGAAGGCGGTTACTGGTATAGAGGCTATTGGTCGTGGCGATGATCGAAATAAACTTATAGACTTTATACAAACTGCTAACCAGGCACTTGGCCCACAAGCTATGACTCAGTTTTTAAATGTCGAGGAAGCACTACGCAGGCTTGCAGCTAGTGGTTCTATTGATACAACTAACTTAGTCAAGACTAAGGCGCAGTTGCAACAGGAAGCAGCTGCACAGGCTGAAGCTGAGCAACAGGCACAGCAACAGCAATTACTGGAGACAGGAATTAAATCTCCTGCAATGGCGCAAGCTGTTAAGAACTTCCAAGGTGCAGATCCTGAGAGGGCTGCACAGGCACTATCAGCAATCACTAGCGAAACAGGAGGTATTGATGCCGACCAACTCACAGAAGCTGTCTAAAAAACCAGCTAAAAAACCTGTCTCTGATGCACCTGTAGTTACAGGAGTTAAAGAGATAGTCATACAGGGGGAAAATAACACAGAACCCACAGCCTCTTTCACAGCTGCAAAACGTGATCCAAAAACTAACGAAATTATTATCGGTTAATTATGCCAGAACCAGTAACTATTAGAGAAGAACCTACCACAGCTGTAGATCCTAACGCCACGGAGGAACAACAGATTGCCCAAGAGGATAATGTTGAGATTCAAGGGGAGGAGAAACTACTTGCTGGTAAATACAAGAGTCAGGAAGAGCTAGAGAAAGCGTACCTAGAACTACAAAAAAAACAAAGTCAACCTCCAGAACAAAGACAAGAAGAGGTTGTAGAGTCTGAGCCACAGTCAGCCAGGGAAATATATGGCGACTACATAGGTAGTAAGTTTGAAGAATCAAACATTGACTACAACAGCATGAATGAGCGTTGGCAAAAAACTGGCAAGCTAGAGGATGCTGACTACGATGCTCTTAATAATGCAGGATTTAATAGGGAGATGGTCGAATCCTATCTCGATGGCGTGCAGTACAGGCAGACAAGTGACAACCAGCTATCAGTACAGCAAGCCAACGATCTTATGAATGAGTATGGTGGCAAAGAAAACTATGAAAAGATGGTGTATTGGGCTGCTGAGAATATGACTAAGGAAGAAGCTACTGCGTTTGACAAAGCAGTAAAATCTCCTGATGTAAGTCTTGTAAGACTTGCGGTTGATGGACTCCAGGCACGATACATGGCAGCAACAGATCAAGAGCCAAGATTGATAGGTGGTAGGTCATCAAGAGGATCAAGTAATGATGTCTTTGAATCAAATGCACAATTAATAGAAGCTATGAATGATCCTCGATACTCAAGAGATTCAGCATATAGAAAGAAGGTTGCAGATAAATTGGGTCGATCTAACATACTTTAAACGCTATAGTTAGATCAACCTAGACCTTCTAACAGAAGCAAAGCCCTTTGCGAAGGACACCTTATGCAGAAGTAATGGTCTGGATAATCATTAATTCTAGGTAACTAACCAATGGCTAACTTTACGCCTTCACGCCTGGGTCTTGTTAACAATACAGGAACAGGTGTAAAAGATTTATTTCTTAAAACCTTTGCAGGAGAGGTACTTTCTGCCTTCCGTAAAGCAACTATCTTTGAGGACTTGCATACAGTCAGAACTATTAGCTCTGGCAAATCGGCACAATTTCCCATCGTAGGACTCTCAAGTACCAGCTATCAT